>Ga0208389_1000552_pt1 | contig 18524 bp, 18 predicted proteins | sample CryBogCBH12Aug09_FD_184625 | JGI IMG/M metagenome (GOLD analysis project Ga0208389, IMG submission 184625) | Freshwater microbial communities from Crystal Bog, Wisconsin, USA - CBH12Aug09 (SPAdes) (version 2) | ecosystem: Environmental > Aquatic > Freshwater > Lake | place: Crystal Bog... | reverse complement strand
ACGCTGGTCATTTACCTCAAGGGCGGCAACGCCGGGCACGGCGGCGTGGACTTCTCGACCTTTAGCTTCAAGGGTCAGAGCTTCTCGGGCATCATGGGCGCCGTTGTTGGCGCGCTGCTCTCGTGGGGTGGCTTCGAAGGAGCCGCCGCGCTGGGTGAAGAGACGTCCGACCCCAAGCGCAACATTCCCCGCGCCCTGCTGACCACCGTCATCGGTGCCAGCGTGTTGTTCATTCTGGTGATGTTTGCGCAGTCGATTGGTTTCGGTACCGACGCCGCTGGAGTCAAGGCCTTCGCCTCGTCGGGCAACTCCCTCGCCACCCTCGGCCACACCTACGTCGGTCAGTGGTTCTCGCTGGTGCTGTCCTTCACCGCGATCATGTCGGCCTTCGGGTGCATGCTCGGTTCGGCGGGCACCGCCGGTCGCCTGTTGTTCGCGTTCTCGCGCGACGGTGTTGGTCCCGCCTCGTGGGGCCGCCTCGACAAGCGTGGCGAGCCCACCTCGGCCATGACGGCCGTCATCCTCGTGACCCTGGTGGTATCAGTCGTGTCCTTCGTCACTGGCCACCCCGCGATGGGCCTCGGCAGCGCCGCCTTGAGTGACTACTTCTACTACTCGACCATCGGTGCCATCACCCTGATGGTGGCCTACCTCATGGTCGAGCTCGGCACCATCCGTCACATCCTGACTGAGCGCACCGAACTCATGAAGGAAATCATTATTCCCATCATTGGTTCACTGCTTATCCTCGTGGTCTTCTACTACAACGTGAAGACGCAGACCTCGTGGCTCGCCGCGCCATTCGTCGCCTTCGCCATTATGGTTGTCGGCCTCCTGATTGGTGTGGCCACGCCCGGCATCGCCGAGAAGATCAACGCCGGCCTGAGTCGTGATCTGTCCGAGGGCGAGGGCAAGAACCTAGCGGCCTCCTCGGGTCACGGACAGCCACCGTTCCCTACGACCGAGGTCTAATCATGGAACCAGCCGGTCTCGATCAGATTGCTCCAGGGGCCGCCGCCCTCTACCGTCGCGACCTCGCCGCGGTAGCGGGTATTGAGAAGCTCCGCTTCTTTCCCCTGGCTATCGAGCGCGGGTTCGGCTCCACGCTGGTGGAGGTCGGTGGGCGCGAGCTCATCGACCTCACCGCCACGTGGACCGCGGCCGGACTCGGCCACGGACACCCCCGTATTGTGGAAGCCATCACGCGCTCGGCGGCCTTCCCGCCGGGCGCGGGTGGCCTCTCGGCCGTCCACCCCGATTCGGTGGGCTTGGCCGAGGATCTCTTGGCACTCGTCCCGGGCAAGGGAGACCGTCGCGTCTACCTCGGCCACGCGGGCTCTGACGCCTGCGACGTGGCCCTGCGCGCCGTCCGCTTCAACTCGGGCAAGCGGCGCCTCGTGGCCTTCAAGGACTCCTACCACGGTGGCATTGGCCTCGCTATGGCCGCGTCAGGGGTACACGTCAACGCCGGTGCGACCACGCCCGACCCCGACACCGTCTTCGTGGACTACCCGAACCCCTTCCGTCCGCCCGCGGACGGAACCGACCCACTGGCCGCGACCTTGTCGCAGATTGAGGCGGCCTTCGCCGTCGGTGACGTTGCCTGCATCATGGTCGAGCCGATGTTGGCCGACGGTGGCATGGTCGTACCGCCGCCCGGCTTCTTGACCGGCGTGGCAGCCCTCTGCACCACGTACGACGTGCTCTTCGCCGTTGACGAAGTCAAGGTGGGGCTGGGCCGCCCGGGTCTCTTGCACGCCTTCCAACTCGAGAACGTCGTGCCCGACATCGTCTGCTTCGGCAAGGTGATCGGTAACGGTCTTCCCCTCTCCGCCGCCGTGGGACCCGCGGCCATCTTCGACGGCCCCGAGGCCGCCGCTCTCCTCACCACCGCGGGCAACCCCATCTGCACTGCCGTTGGTCGTGAAGTGCTGCGAGTGCTGATCGACGAGGACCTGCCCGCTCGGGCCGCTCGGGCCGGTGAGCGACTGCGCGCCGGCATTGCCTCGCTCAATCACCCTCGCGTGGGTGACGTGCGCGGTCACGGCTTGGCTAACGGTGTCGAGTTGGTGACCGACCGAGAGACCAACACCCCCGACAGCGCCTTCGCCGCCGCGGTGGTCTACCGCGCCTTCGAGCTCGGCGTCTGTGTCTACAAGGTGGGCGGCAACACTCTTGAAATCACCCCACCCCTCGTGATTACCGACGCCGAGATTGATCGCGCTATCGCCATTCTCGAGCAGTCTCTGAATGACGCGGCCGCCGGTCGCGTACCAGCCGAGGTGCTCGCCGCCTACGGTGGCTGGTAAGTCGCCCACTTGGAAAGTCGAACCATGATCCACCCCGCTATTGCCGAGGCTCTCAACGAGCTCGCCCTCATCGATCACCACGTGCACGGCACCCTGCGCGTGGAGCTCTCCCGCGACGAGTTTGAAGACGTGATGACCGAATCGGACCGTCCCCGCCGGGCCGGCACCACGAACTTTGATTCCCAGTTCGGTCTGGCCGTGCGCCGCTTCTGCGCGCCCGTGCTCGGCCTCGATCCCCACGCCAGTCCCGAGGACTACGTGGCGCAGCGGCTGGCGCTGGGGGCCAAAGAAGTCAACCGTCGCCTGCTCTCCGCGGCGCACCTCGGAGCCATGATTATCGACACGGGGTTCGCGACCACCAAGCTGACCGACCTTGTCGAAACGGCCGAACTCTCCGGCGCCCCGTCATTCGAGATCGTGCGACTAGAAGCGGTGGCTGAAGCGCTCGTACGCGACGGTGTGGCTGCCACCGACTTTGCCGACGCTCTTCGCCGCACCCTCGCTGACGCGGTGGCCGATGGCGCGGTGGGCTTCAAATCGATCGCCGCCTACCGCTACGGGCTCGATGTTCCCCAGCAGCGCCCCAGCGACGCCGACGTCGCCCGCAGCGCGGGTGCCTGGTTGGCCCAGTGCGCCGCGTCTGGCACCATTCGTATTGGTGACCCCGTGCTGCTGAGCTTCCTGATGTGGACGGCCATCGACACCGGTACGCCCCTCCAGTTCCACATTGGTTACGGCGACTCCGACATCAACCTGTTACGGGCCAACCCCGCACTGCTCACCGACTTCATGCGCGCCACCGAGAACTCGGGTGCCTCCATTATGCTGCTCCACTGCTACCCCTACCAGCGCGAGGCCGCCTACTTGTCGCAGATGTTCCCCCACGTCTTCTTCGACATTGGCGAGGCCATCAACTATTCGGGCCTGCAGAGCCGCACCATCATTGGCGAATCACTCGAGATTGGGCCGTTCACCAAGCAGCTCTACTCAAGCGACGGCTGGGGGCCGGCCGAGTTGCACTTCGTGGGTTCCCACCTCTGGCGCCGGGGCATGACCGAAGTGCTCTCGTCCTGGGTCGACAAGGGTGACTGCACGGTCGACGACGCCATTCGGGTCGCCACCCTGATTGGTCGAGACAACGCCGCCGCCGTCTACGGCGTGACCGGTATCACGCGTTCCTAAGCGCGGTCTTCCTCGCCCTTTTTGAACAAGCTGCCCAGGTGGGTGTGCTTGAAGTTCGTGTCGTACTTGAGACCGTACCCGAAGAAGCGGTCCCAGCCGACGTGACCGAGCCAGATAATGCCGACGGCGAGGGTCGCCCCGTGATGGAAGTGCCACCCGTAGAGGACGACCAGCGACGGCGCCAGGTAACTGTGGCCCAGGTTGTAAAAGAAGGCGCCCACGGTGGTGTTACGTAGGTAGCCGAGCATGAAAATGTCGGGGACGAAGAGCAACGCCACGTAGAGCCACCAGTGCTGGTGGGTCACACGGAAGGTGAGCAGCGAGGCAACGAAGAGCACCGCCCCATCAAGACGTAGCCACCAACGGGGCTTTCCGGAAACTGCGTTAACCATGGGGCACACCTCGACCGCGTACTCGGGAACTAACTACCAATCTCAGAAATCGTACCCGTGCTGTTGTCCGTCACAAAGACATGAGTGCCGTCGGAAAAGATAAAGCCGGGACTTGGAACGGACAGTACGCCCAGTACTTGACCGGTGAACCGACTGATCTCGTAAATGGTGCCGAGCAAATTACTCGCCGTCCAGACCGCGGTCCCATCACTGAAAATTCGCCGCAGGTTTGAGGCCACTTGAACGCACTGCACAATTTGTCCGGAATTCTCATCAATACCAATGACCTCTCCATTGAGTTCTGAGACCCATGCAGTGGTGGCGTCGGCGGAGACGCCCCAACTAACACTGTCAGTCGTATAGGTGCGAACGACCTGCCGAAGTGCTGGATCAACCTCGGAGACCTGCCCACCGGACACCCACACCATGCCGTTGTAGCTCGAGACTGTGGTGGGAGTGCCCCCAACCGTTACGACCGCCACCACCGTCGCCGTTGATGGGTCAATTTCTGACAGTGTGCCGTCAAACTCATTCGCAACCCAAATGTTGCTCCCGTCGTACGCGAGGGCAATTGGGTACGTCCCCACGGGTACCGTCGCCTCCACCTGACCAGTCGCGGCGTCGATTTCAGTCACAGTATTTGACATAGTGTTCGCCACCCAAACGGCGACACCGTCGGAAACGAGGCCGACTGGTCCCTGACCCACCGAAATAGTGCTCACCACGACACCACGGGCGGGGTCAATTTTGGACACCGTATTGTCGGTGTAATTTGAATCCCACAGATACGTGCCGTCAGAAATGATGCCTCGCGGGAAGTTTCCCACCTTGATTGTTCGAATCACGGCAATGTTGTTGGGGCAGTTAGCCCCACTGGCGCTGTCGAGCGGATTGCCATCGGGGCAAGTTGTCAGCGACGAATACACCGAATTTGTCAAATTAGCGCCCCCCAGGTTCGCACCCGTTAGGTTTGCACCACTCAAATTCGACGCACTGAGATTCGCCTGCGCCAAGTTAGCGTCCGTGAGATTGGCGCCGGCGAAATCCCTACCGTGGAGGCGAGCGTGCGCTAACTGGTCACCCGTCAGATTCGCCCCCGGACCGACCAGGTACCCCTTGACACCAAACCATGAGAATGGAAGGTCCGTGGGGTTCGACGCAGACAGAACATCGTGCTGAGAATCCACATTCGAGAAGTCGGCGCTGGCGAACTCGTCGCCCGCGATCACGGCATTGTCAATCGTTGCGCCCGTCAAATTGGCATTCGTGAAGTTGTCGTTGGTGATGTGGCCGCTCAGCGTCGCACCTGTCAAGTCCGCATTGGTGAAGTCGGCACTGTCGACGGTTACCCCATTGAACTGAGCACCCACGAGGGAGGCCCCCGTGAAGGTATCGCCAGTCAGGTTGACGTGTCGCAGGGTGACGCCGTCTAAATTGTCACCGGCGTACGTTTCACTCGGTCCTAGTAGGAATCCGTTACCGAAACCCCACCCTCTGGGGAGGCGCGTTGGTCCTCCCGTGATCGAACCCGAAATGACACCACTCAGGTTTGTGCGCGACAAGTTCGTATTTGTGAGATCCGCTCCCGTGAGGGTGGCACCGGAGAGATTGGCCCCCATGAGATTCAAGCCGGGACCCACGATGTAGCCGTTCGCAAGTACACAACCCGTGGGAAGGGCCGATGGCGTTCCTTCAACCGCCAATGGGAGAGCGGTTGGCAACGTGGCCCCACTCAGGTCCACGCCATCGAGATTGGCCCCTGGGCCAATGAGGTAGCCCTGCGTCACCACCCACCCTTTGGGGAGGCGCGCTGGTGTTCCCGTGATACCCCCAGAGATGACGCCAGTGAGCTTCGCGCCCGCGAGCTTCGCGCCCGTCAGGTCCGCACCTTGAAGATCGGCGTTCGTCAAATCGGCCAACGTGAGGTTCGCACCAGCCAACGGGGCGTTGACCAATGAGGCGCCAGCGAGCTGCGCTTCGAGCAAATTGGCGTGTGGGGCAATGCAGTAGGGGCCCACCGGTGTCCCACATGGTGTGGCAGCTGAGGCGGAGGGTGTGTCATGAGCAGACAACAAGACCACAGCGCCCGCTGCGGCCAACAGAAACATGACCAGACGTCGCATAACTCTCTCCCTCACATGCACCAGATTCACCCCATTGTCTAGCACGTCAGAAGATTCTGAGGTGTGGCGAACACCTGACCTCGAGGTAGCAAGTCAACCACCACCGTGACGGTGATTAGAGACCCTTCAAGAACTCCAGCAGGGCGCCGAAGTAGGCCTCCTGGTCGTCGTAGAGGGCCATGTGTGATCCCTCAGGGCAGATGAACGAGGAACCCTGGGGAATCTTGGTGGCCATCATCTCGAGGAACGTGGGATCCATGGTGTCGTAGCGACCGCCCAGTACGAGGGCCGGCACGGCAATGTCCTTCAGGTCCTCGGTGCGGTCCCAGTTGGCCAGCGTCGCTTCGGGCCACATGCCGAGCTCACTCGGACCCTGCATCTTGATGTAACAGGCCTGGTTGATGTTGGCGAAGGCGTAGTTGACCGGCTCGGGCCACTGCTCGGGCGGCATCCGCAGAATGTGGTGCACGTAGTAGGCCTCGACGAGGAGTTCCATGTAGCGGGGGTTTGAAAAATCCCGTTCGGCCTCGATGGCCCGAATCTCGGCCAACTGGTCGGCGTCGACGGCCGGCAGCAGGACCTCGTTGGCGTAGCGGCTGTAGGCCGGGGCGCTAGACATCATGTTCGAAATGACGACACCCTTGAGACAGTCACTGTGGCGAATGGCGTACTCCATGGCCAAGATGCCGCCCCACGAGTGACCGAGAATGACGAGGTTGTCGGCGCCCAGTCCGAGGGCCTCGCGCACTTGGTCGACTTCGTCGATGAAACGGTCGAGGTCCCAGAGCGCGTCGTCCTCGGGACGGTCACTGCGACCCGATCCGAGCTGGTCGTAGTAGTAATACTCCACGCCGGCTTCGGGCAGGAAAGAGTCGCAGGCCTCGAAGTAGTCGTGGGTGGCGCCGGGGCCACCGTGAAGGAGGAGTACCTTCAAGGCAGGGTTGTTACCCACACGCTTGGTCCACACATTGAACGTGCCGAGTGGCGTCGTGATGGGAATGAGGCGAACGCCCCCCGAGACGACGTCGGTGCGTCCGGTGCGGTCGTAGTAATTCTGGGTCATGGTGCTCCTTCGGTGCGAACTCCATCGAGACTATCGCTCGACCGCGAGGCCCGAGGGCCTTAAAGCACACCGCCGGGCCTTTCGGCCCGGCGGTGCACCATCACTGGAGATCCAGTGACTTACATCATGCCGTCCATGCCGCCGCCGTGGCCGCCGCCCGCGGCTGCGGGCTCGGGCTTGTCGGCAACAATGGCTTCGGTCGTGAGCAACAGGGCCGCGATCGAGGCCGCGTTCTGCAGCGCCGAGCGGGTCACCTTGGCGGGGTCGATGACACCGGCAGCAACCAGGTCGACAATCTCACCCGTCAGGGCGTTGAGGCCGAAGGAGCCCGAAGCGTCGGCGACTTCGCGGACCTTGACGGCACCCTCGAAACCAGCGTTCGACGCGATGCAGCGCAGCGGTGCTTCGAGCGAGTTGGCCACAATACGGGCACCCGTCGCTTCATCACCGGTCAGCGTCGCCACCAGGGCATCAACAGCGGCGCGGCTACGCACCAGCGCAGTACCGCCACCGGCCACGATGCCCTCGTCCACGGCCGCACGGGTGGCGCTCAAGGCGTCCTCAATGCGGTGCTTCTTTTCCTTGAGCTCAACTTCCGTGGCGGCTCCGACCTTGACCACGGCAACGCCGCCGGCCAACTTCGCGAGACGCTCCTGGAGCTTTTCACGGTCCCAGTCCGAGTCCGTGCTCTCAATTTCAGCCTTGATCTGCGCGACGCGGCCAGCAACATCCGTTGCGGTACCGGCGCCGTCGACGATCGTGGTGCCGTCCTTGGTCACGACGATGCGGCGGGCACGACCGAGGAGGTCGATGGTCGCCGACTCGAGCTTGAGGCCGATTTCTTCCGAAATCACCGTTCCGCCGGTCAAGATGGCCATGTCCTGCAGCATTGCCTTGCGGCGCTCACCGAAGCCGGGAGCCTTGACGGCCACCGAGGTGAAGGTGCCACGAATCTTGTTGACCACGAGGGTGGCGAGGGCTTCGCCCTCGACATCTTCCGCGATAATCAAGAGTGGACGGCCGGCCTGCATGACCTTCTCCAGGACGGGCACGAGGTCGTGCACGGCCGAGATCTTGCCCGAGGTGAAGAGGATGAAGCCGTCTTCGAGGACAGCTTCCTGACGCTCCTGGTCCGTCACGAAGTACGGCGAGAGGTAGCCCTTGTCGAAGGCCATACCTTCGGTGAGCTCGAGCTCAATACCGAACGTGTTGGACTCTTCAACGGTCACGGTGCCGTCCTTGCCGACCTTGTCGATGGCGTCAGCGATGACTTCACCGATTGAGGCGTCGGCAGCTGAGATGGTCGCGACCTGAGCAATCTGCGTCTTGTCCGACACGGTCTGGCTCTGGTCGTGGATCGACTGCACGGCAGCCTTCACGGCCTTCTCAATACCGCGCTTCAGGCCAGCGGGGTTCGCGCCAGCGGCAACGTTGCGGAGGCCTTCCTTGATGAGGGCCTGGGCCAAGACGGTGGCCGTCGTGGTACCGTCACCGGCCACGTCGTTGGTCTTGGTGGCGACTTCCTTCACCAACTGGGCACCCATGTTCTCGAACGGGTCCTCGAGCTCGATTTCGCGAGCGATCGACACACCGTCGTTCGTGATGGTGGGGGCACCGAACTTCTTGCCAATGACCACGTTGCGACCCTTGGGTCCCAGCGTGACCTTGACGGCGTCGGCGAGCTTGTCGACACCGGCTTCGAGGCCGCGACGGGCCTCTTCATCAAACTTAAGCATCTTTGACATGGCGACTCCTACTTCGTGATGGTGGCGAGGACGTCACGGCCGGAGAGGATCAAGAGGTCCTCACCGTCGACCGAGATCTCCGTGCCGCCATACTTCGAGTAGACGACCGTGTCACCGGTGTTGACACCGGTGGGGATCAGTTCGCCAGAGTCCGAGCGACGGCCGGGGCCGACCGCGAGGACGGTGCCCTGCTGGGGCTTTTCCTTGGCGGTGTCGGGAATAACGAGACCGGAAGCCGTAGTGGCCTCGGCAACGTTGGGACGGACCACAATGCGGTCTTCGAGCGGTTGCAGCTTCATTTGGTTTTGCCTCCTGGTTATTAGCACTCAAACCTTACGAGTGCCAAATTAGCAGAGTAGTGGGTGGAGTGCCAAGTTGTGACGTTCGATCATTTTCATTGAGCCAGACACGACCGTTGTACGACATGGAAAATCAAACAATGTTGCGCCTAAGAAAAGTCCTATGGTAAACCATATGACTATGGCACGCAAAGAAGTACTCGTACAACTCGATGAAACCCTTGTTGAGCAACTCGACACCATGGCATCGCAATTGGGCACCAATCGCTCCGCTCTCTTACGAAGGGCTGCCGCTGCGCTTATTACTGCGCACGAAGAGCGTCTCGCCGACGAGGCCATGCGGATCGCCTATCGAGATGCCCCCCAGGATTCGATCTTCATACAAGCTGCGCTGCAATTAGCGCGTGAGAACACACCACCCTGGTGAGGCGGGGCTCAATCGTGTGGGCGGATTTGGGAGCGGGTTTCGGCCGACGACCAGTCTGCGTCATTAGCCGAACACCAGCACTTTTTATCTTGACCTCAGTGGTCTGTGCACCGGTAACGCGAACCATTCGGGGTATTCGGTCCGAAGTCCACCTAGGACCGGAAGAAGGCCTCCTGGAAGAATGCGTCATCAACTGTGACAGCATCGTGACTATTTCGTGTGCCAACCTGATCGGAGAGCCCATTGGCTCTTTATCTCCATTGAGAGAGCGTGAGTTGAACCGAGCCCTTCGCTACGCGTTGGCTATTTCGTAGCACGGATGCCGGGAAGCATCTGGACTCCAGCCAGCAAGTGTCGTATGTCGGGGATGCTTCGAAGCCAACTCAGCTACGGGTTCTGCCGCTCCAAGTGCCAGCCACCCTCGACCGGCGTGTAGATCACCCGGTCGTGCAGGCGAGCCGTGCGGTGCTGCCAGAATTCGAATAAATCGGGCACGAGTCGAAAGCCACCCCAGTAGTCCGGCCGGGGAATGTCTCGTCCCGCAAACTCGGCCTCGAGTGCCTCGTAGCGGGCGTCAAAGGCGGCGCGACTCTCGAGGGGTGCGCTCTGCTTCGAGGCCCACGCACCGAGTTGGTGACTGCGAGGTCGAGAGAGAAAATAGGCGTCCGACGCTTCCGCCGACATGCGCTCGACGTGACCCTCGATCCGAATCTGTCGACCCAGCGGTTCGCAGTACCAGAGGAAAGCGGCCACGCCGGTGGCCGCCAGGTCACGACCCTTGCGGGACTCGTAGTTGGTGAACCAGCCGAAGCTGGTCTCGTCGTAGTGACGGAGCAGCACCATGCGCGTACTGGGTCGGCCCTCGGCCGACACGGTGGTGAGGGCAATGGCCTCACGCTCGCGCATCTCGGACTGGGCCTCGTCGAACCACTTCACGAACTGACGGAAGGGATTGACGTCGGCGTCACTCACGTCAAAGGGAATCCAACGTTCACTCATACGACCTCCGCTAACGGCCAGTTCGGGCGGGCCGAGAGCGTGAGGTCACTCGGCCCGTTCGCCACGAAACGGTGCAGACCGGCCGCGCCAATCATGGCGGCGTTATCGGTGCACATCTTCAGTGACGGCAGGTAGCTCGGCACGCCGTACTCGGCGGCAATCGCCTCCACGCCGCGCCGGAGCGCCGAGTTGGCGGCAACTCCTCCGGCGAGCGCGATGCCCTTGACGTCCCGGGCTTCGAGTACCTTGCGCAACTTACGGAGCAACTGTTCGGCCACGGCCGCTTGGAAAGAGGCCGCAATGTCGGCGATGGGCAGATCGGGCTGCTTCTCGGTGGCGCGCACTACGGCCGTCTTCAGTCCCGAGAAGGAGAAGTCGTAGTCGGGGCCCGTCATCGAGATGGGGAGTTTGAGAGACCCCGCGGTGCCCGTGGCGGCGAGGCGGTCAATTTCGGGGCCGCCCGGGTAGGGCAGACCGAGCCAGCGGGCCACCTTGTCGTAGGCCTCGCCGGCCGCGTCGTCAATCGTCTCACCGAGGACTTCGTGGTGACCGGGTCCGTGCTGCAGCACAATCATCGAGTGACCACCCGAGACCAGCAACGTCACGATGGGCCACTCGAGGTCGGGCCGCTCGAGCAAGGGCGCAAAGAGGTGGCCCTCGAGGTGGTTCACCCCAACGAAGGGCTTGCCCCACGCCAGGGCGTAGGCCTTGGCCGCGGAGAGGCCAATGAGCAGCGATCCAATGAGTCCCGGTCCACTGGTGACGGCCACCACGTCGATGGCCGGCGCGTGGGGGTCGAGACCGGCCTCCAGCAGAGCGCGACGCACGACCGGTCCAATGGTGGTGAGGTGGGCCCGTCCGGCCAGTTCGGGCACGACGCCGCCAAAGGCCTTGTGCTGGTCAATGGAGGACTCGATCACCGAGGAGTGGACGTGGAGTGTGTCGTCGACGACGGCGGCCGCCGTGTCGTCACAACTCGTCTCAATCGCCAGGGCTAGGGTCACGAGAAAATCTTAGGAGTCCGACGGCGCGGCGAGTTCGCCGAGGTCCGCCCAGAGAATGAGGGCGTCCTCCCCCGTCTTTTCGTAGTAGCGCTTGCGCACGCCCACAGGCTTGAAGCCGAAACGGAAGTAGAGCTGGTGGGCGCGGGTGTTCGACGTGGCCACTTCCAACGTGGCCCGTTCGATGCCCCGGGCCCGAGCGTCCGCAAACCCATCGGTCAAGAGGGCCGTGGCGATGCCGCGACTCTCGAAGCCAGGGCGCACACCGAGTGTGTTGATGTGCATTTCATCCTTCAGCACGTACATCAACCCGAGGAAACCCACCACGTCACGGTCAATGTCCACCACGGTGAATCGACGATTCTCGGCCGAGGTGAGTTCATCGACCAGCATGCCCCGGGACCACGGCTCGGGGAACTGACTCTCCTCAATGATCAAAATGTCATCGACATCCCGCAGTGTGGCGTGGCGGATAGCCCAGGAACTCATTGACGCTCCCGCGTGCTGAAGTTGGCGACCGCATCGGCCTCGCGTAAATACAGCGGTTCAACAATGGCGCTCGGTTCACGGACCATCGCCAACTGCAGGGCGGCCGTGACGGAGGGGACGTGCTGCTCCTCGACGGTGCCGTTGGGCACGGCGGCGAAGTCCTTCAGGTACCGCGTCACGCCATCGCCCGTGAAGGTCACCGGTGTCGCGAGGGTGGCCCAGCGAATAACGACCTCTCGGGGCACGTCGACCGTTGGCGGCGAGGTCGCCACGACCTCGTCACCGAGAGCGAATGTCTGAATGAATACCTCACCCCGGCGTCCATCGACGGCGGCCACCAGCGTGCCGCGCACCCCACTGGCGTGTGCCCCGTGGGCCAGGAGCTCGAGCGAGGTCACGCCCACGAGCGCAATGCCGAGGGCGTCGCTCAGTCCAATCGCCGTCGCGAGCCCCACCCGCAGACCGGTGAAGAGACCGGGACCCCGATCAACCACGATGCGGTCGAGACTCGCGGGCGTGAGCGACCACTCTCGGAGTGTGCGGTCGATAGCCGCGGTGAGCGTTTCGGTGTGGTGACGGTCATCATCGACGACCCAGCCCATTTCAAAGCCCGCCGAGGTGCGTAGCCCAATCGCGCAGGCCGTCGTCGCAGTTTCGATTGCCAAAATGTTCATGAGACCCACGCTTCGAGCAACGCACGGCGGGCCGCATCGATTGCGCCGTCGACGGTAATCGTGCGTTCGTCCGTGTCGTCGGCGGCCAAGGTCAACGTCAAGACGTCACGACCAAAGATCGAGGCGGCGAGTTCGCCCCACTCCACGAGGGCGACGCCCGCTTCTTCAACGAGTTCGCCGAGGTCCAGGTCCAGGACCTCACCGAGACTCTCGACGCGGTAGACGTCGCAATGGTGCAAGGTGGTGATACCCGCGTCATTGTGAGCCTCGTGCTGACGCACCATGGTGAAGGTCGGGCTCGTGACGCGATCGGTCACGCCGAGCCCCCGGGCAACGCCCTGGCTGAAGGTCGTCTTGCCTGCGCCCAGCGGTCCCGAGAGCAGCACAATGTCGCCGGGTCGCAACACGGCGGCGAAGGACTCCCCCGCGGCCTGCGTCTGCGCAGCCGTGGCACACCGTCGCTGGAAACTCACGAGAGCCAGGCCTTCACGAGGGCGAGATCAGTGCGCATCATGTCCTCCACGATACGGCCTTGACGGAGCGCCGCCGCTGGATGGTAGGTCACGACGCCTCGGAGACCCTCGCCCCCCACGACCTCGCCGTGGGCCTCCCGCATCGGGGCGGTAACACCAAAGACTGCTCTGGCCGCGGTCGCCCCCACGGCGAGCACCACGCTGGGCCGCTGGTCACGCAGTTGTTCGTCGAGCCACGGCCGGCAGGCGCTCAGTTCGTCACGACGGGGTGGGCGATTCTGGGGCGGACGACACTTGACGACGTTGGTAATGAAGTACTGGTCGCGCTCGAGACCTACCGCTTCGGCAATCAGGCGCGTGAGGAGTTGCCCCGAGCGCCCAGTGAAGGGGGCACCACCCTCGTCCTCAGTGCGGCCGGGGGCCTCACCGACCACCATCAATCGGGCCCTCGAGGGACCGGTGCCCACGACGACCCGCTGACGGGTGGTGCTCAGTGCGCACCGCGTACACGCGAGGAGTGCCGCGACGTCCATTGGGCTAGTCGACGAGGACCCGAGGTACGCGGGCACTAATGCCACAGAGGATTTCCCACGTAATCGTTGACGCCCACGCCGCCCAATCGTCAGCCGTGACCGAGGTCACGCCATCGCTGCCCAGGAGTACGACGTCGTCACCAACGCTGACCTCGCGGTCACCCACGTCAACCAGCAACTGGTCCATCGTGACCGAACCGGCGAGCCCGCAGGGGGCCCCACCGATGAGAACGACGGCGCCGGCGTCGAAGAGGCGTCGCGGGTACCCGTCGGCGTAGCCAAAAGGCACCGTCACGATACGGCTGTCGCGCGCGAGCCGACGTCGGCGACCGTAACTTGGTCGCTCCCCCGCCGCCACAATCCGTGAGGCCACCACGTGCGCCCGGAGCGAGAGAGCGGGTCGTAGGTGCAGGCCACGAGCCGCGAGTTCGTCGCGCAGCCATCCCGCCGGGGTGTAGCCGTAGAGTGCGAGGCCTGGTCGCACCAGGGAGGCCGCTGATTCGGCGTGACCCAGCGCCCCCGCCGAGTTGGCCAGGTGCACCAATGGTGGCGTGACACCCGCGGACGCCAGTTGGGCGACGACGTCGCGAAAGGCTGCCATCTGACCCTTCGTAAAAGAGCGGTCGTCGTCGGACTCGCCGTCGGCCACTGGAAAGTGGGTGTAGAGACCCTCGAGGTTGAGGTGCGGTGTTCGCAGGATCTCGGCGGCCTCGAGCGCGTCGGCGGGGTCGACCCCTTGGCGATACATACCAGTGTCCACCTTGAGGTGTACCCGGTAGGTCCCGCCGAGCTCACGAGCGACGTCGGCGACGGCTCGGGCCCCGGCGAGCGAGCCCACGGTGAGGGTGAGGTCGTGCTCCATGGCTACTCGCAGGGTATTCGCTGGGATTTCGGCGAGTAGCAAAATCGGAGCGGTGATGCCGAGGTCGCGCAGTTCAATGCCCTCGTCGACAATGGCCACCGCGAGCAAGTCGGCGCCCGCCTCGAGCAGAGCCGGCGCGACGAGTTGGGCCCCGTGGCCGTAACCATTCGCTTTGACGACCGCACAGATACGGGCATCGCCCACTACCGAACGGATGGTGGCGATGTTGTGCGCCAGCGCGGAACGGGAAATCTCGGCCCAGGCTGGACGGTGCAGACCTTCGGCGGGCATCAGTCCCCCTGGGCGAGCACGAAGGCCGTCGCGGTGGCGTCGGTGTGGGACTGGCTGAGCAACACTTCACGAACCCCGCGGGCCGCGCAGAGGTCTCCCGCGGCACCGTGCAGTGCCATCGAGGGTGCCCCACTCGCGGCACGCACCACTTCCATGTCGTGCCACTTCATGGCACCGAGGCCGACGCCGAAGGCCTTCAGCGTCGCCTCCTTGGCCGCGAAACGGGCCGCCAAGCGCTCAACTTGCCCCTGCGCATCTCGCCGCTCTGCCTCGGTGAAGAGGCGGGTTGCTAAACGGGGCTGCCGCTGGAGGAGTTCGGCAAAGCGGGCTACTTCGACGACGTCGACACCAATCCCGAGGGTCCGCATTATTCGACGGTGACCGTCTTGGCCAGGTTGCGAGGGCGGTCAACGTTGCGACCGAGACCGCGGGCCACGTGGTACGCGAAGAGTTGCAGGGGCACGATGTCGACGATGGGTGATAGCAGCGCGTCCACTTCGGGCACCCGCAGGACAAAGTCGGCGACTGCGCTGATAGTGGTGTCGTTATCCCGGGCGACTGCGATCACGCTCGCGCCACGCGCCTTGACCTCAGCGACGTTCGAAAGCATCTTGTCGGCCATGGCCGGGTCGGTGCAAATAGCCACGACCACGACACCAGGCTCGATGAGGGCGAGCGGTCCGTGTTTGAGTTCACCGGCGGCGTAGCCCTCGGCGTGCAGGTACGTCACCTCTTTGAGCTTGAGGGCGCCCTCCAAGGCCGTGGGGAAGCCCACGTGGCGACCAATGAAGAAGTAGTCACGGGCGTCGAGGAGTTGATCGGCCACGGCCTTGACGGAGGCCTCCCGAGCCAGCGTGGTGGCCACGTGACCCGACAAGGCGCCCAGCTGGGCGAAGTGATCGTCAATCTCGGTCGGACTTAGGGTGCCGCGGACTTGCGCCAGTCGTAGGGCGAGGAGTTCGAGCACAGCGATCTGCGCGACGTAGGCCTTGGTGGAGGCCACCGAGACTTCGAGTCCGGCACGGGTGTAGAGGACGGCGTCGGCCTCGCGCGCCAGGGAGGCGTCGACGACGTTCGAGATCGCCACGACGCGGGCGCCCCGACGCTGGGCTTCGCGCGTGGCCTGAATGGTGTCAATGGTCTCGCCACTCTGGCTCACCCCAATGACCAAGGTGCCGATCTCCACAATGGGGTCGCGGTAGCGATACTCCGAGGCAATGTCGACGTCGACACTGAGTCGGGCCCAGCGTTCAATGGCGTACTTCGCCACGAGGGCTGCGTGGTGCGACGTGCCACAGGCCACCAGCACGACGCGCTTGACGGCGGCGAGATCGGCTTCGGTGAGGCGCAGCTCGTCGAAGGCAATGGTGGCGTCGCGACGACGGTCGAGCAGCGTGGCGGCGAGGGCCGCGGGCTGCTCCGAGATCTCCTTCGACATGAAGTCGTCGTGTCCACCCTTTTGCGCCGTCTCTAAGTCCCAGTCGATGTGCAACTGCTTCAACCGGACGGGCACGCCGTCGAGATCAACGGCTTCGAAGCCGGCGGGAGTGAGTCGGACGATTTCGTCGTCATTAACCCCGTAAAAGGAGTCGGCCTTGTCCAAGATGGCGGGCACGTCACTGGCCAAGTAGGTCGCACCCTTCGTCGTGCCAACCACGAGTGGTGAAATGCGCCGGGCGGCCACGATGACGTCGGGTTCACGGTTATCGACCACGGCGAGTGCGAAGGCCCCGTGAACTTCGCGGAGCGCCAGGCGAACGGCGTCGAGCAAGTCGAGGCCCGTCGTACGCGCTTCTTCGATGAGATGGGCGACGACCTCGGAGTCGGTTACCGAGGTGAAGACGTGGCCCCGTGCCTTCAGGGCTTCTTTCAGGGCGACGTGGTTCTCAATAATGCCGTTGTGAATAATGGCGACTTGTTCACTGCAGTCGAGGTGCGGGTGGGCGTTAATTTCCTCCGGTGCACCGTGGGTGGCCCACCGCGTGTGGCCAATACCGGTCGTGAAGTCGGTCGGGGCGTCGTCACACACCAGTCGAAGGGCGGCCACCGAGGCCGTACCGGAAGCGGCCCGACCACGCCACGTGGCGCCGCGACGGACCAACGCCAGTCCCGCCGAGTCGTACCCGCGGTATTCGAGGCGTTCGACGCCCTCCAACAACGTGGAGAGAGTTTCGGGAGATCCTACGACCCCAATGATGCCGCACATAGAGGGAAGTCTACTCCCCCTATTTTCGCGGCCGAGGGCCTAGACGCTGAAGTGACGGCCGAGGGCGATAACGAAGTCATCGACGAAGGTGCCGTTACTCGCCTCGACCATGATGCGCACCACTGGCTCGGTGCCCGAGGGACGAATCAGCAGTCGCACGTCGTCGTCATTCAGCTCGTGCTCTCGCTGCAGCGCGGCGAAAAGGCTGCGTACGCCCGAGTCCTCGTAGTCTTCGTGGGGGACGTTGATGAGCGCTTGAGGCACCCGCTGCCAGGCCTCGTCGGCCAGCGTCGCCAGGGGTCCCCGTCGTGCAACGAGCTCAGCGAGGCGCAGTCCGGTGAGCAGGCCATCGCCCGTCGGGCTGAGGTTACGGAAGATCAAGTGGCCGCTCTGTTCCCCACCGAAGGACCAGCCCCGTTCTTCGAGGGCCATGAGTACGTGACGGTCACCGACGTCCGTCTCAACCAGTTCAATGCCGCGCTGGTGCAGGGCGCGGCGCAACCCTAAGTTGCTCATCGACGTGACCACGACCCCACTGTCACGAATAGCGGCACTGTCGAGGGCGAAGAGCACCATGAGGTCATCACCATCGCGAATGGTGCCGTTCGCGTCAACGGCGATCAGGCGGTCAGCGTCACCGTCAAAGGCCAGTCCGAGGTCGGCTCCGTGGGCCACGACCGCGGCGACGAGATCGTCGGGGTGCGTTGAGCCACAGGCCTCGTTAATGTTGCGCCCCGTGGGCTGATCGTGCAGGGTGATAACCCGGGCACCAGTGGCCTCAAAGAGTTCGTGGGCTACCGAAGACGAGGCGCCGTTGGCGCAGTCGAGAACGATGGTGAGTGCCGACAAGTCCGTTGGCACGATCGCCCGCAGGTGCTGGGCGTAGTCGTGCTGCGCCTGGCGGTCAATCGCGACCTCGGGAAAGTCGTCGGTCAACGGTGACGGCGCCGCATTCAGGGCCTCGGTCACGGCTTCCTCGGTGGCGAAATCGAGCTTGGTACCGCCGAGCCCGAGGACCTTGAGGCCGTTGTCGTAGTAGGGGTTGTGCGATGCGGAAACGACGATGCCAACACCGCCACGGCGTTGGGCAATAACGGCAACGCCCGGGGTTGTGAAGACGCCGAGATTGGTCGCGTGACCGCCCACGGACGTAATGCCCGCGAGGACGGCCGACGTCAGGACGGGTGAGCTCTCACGAGTGTCGTAGCCCACGAAGACGGGGGCATTGAAGACGGTGCCCACGGCACGACCGAGCCGGTAGGCCAAATCGACCGTGATGGTCTCGTACGCGGTGCCGCGAATGCCGTCCGTGCCGAATCGCACGGCCATGGCCATTAACGCTTCGAGTACTGAGGAGCCTTACGGGCCTTCTTGAGACCGTACTTCTTGGTCTCCTTCTTACGCGAGTCACGCGTAAGCAAGCCGGCCTTCTTGAGCGCGGGGCGAGCCTCTTCGT
>Ga0208389_1000551_pt1 | contig 18554 bp, 36 predicted proteins | sample CryBogCBH12Aug09_FD_184625 | JGI IMG/M metagenome (GOLD analysis project Ga0208389, IMG submission 184625) | Freshwater microbial communities from Crystal Bog, Wisconsin, USA - CBH12Aug09 (SPAdes) (version 2) | ecosystem: Environmental > Aquatic > Freshwater > Lake | place: Crystal Bog... | reverse complement strand
TAGTAAGCGCTACGAGTCCGAACTATCTAAGTAACGAGGTCAACAATTTAATTAAAGACGGTTGGAAACCAATTGGATCGCATCAAGTTGTAATACGACACAGCCAAAACAGATTTAGTGGCACACAACATAAAGACACTTTAAATGAATTGGAATATACTCAAACGATGATTAAGGAGAATGTGGATAACGTTATTGATTAAAAAAAGTTATTCACAAAATAATTTGGTATTATAAAATTTATTATATATCTTTGCACTTTGATTTGTGTTTAATATGTGTTGGTAAGTAAAGAAGGGCCCCGCTGAAATGCGGGGCTTTTTATTTTGTCTCTCCCGATCCGGTCAACTTATTTCTCCCATCCGGTCAACTTAATTTTTAACAAAACTTTAACACAATCCGGTCAACTATTTTTCACAAAATTTTAACAAATAATTTTTTTGTGTTGAAATATAAATTGTATATTTGTACTCTAAATTAATTACTATGATTTACACTAACAAAGCACAAGCAAAAAAATTAACTGGACTTAATTATTTAGGTTCGGTTAATATGACTACAAAGCACAAGAAAGCAACGGACTACAACGAATTGACGTACTCCCTTTATTTAGCACCTGCAAAGCAATCAGGTTACGAGGTATGCCCCAAACGAAATACAGAATGTACAGCCCTTTGTTTAAATGAATCAGGGATGAATAGAATGTCAATGCGTGATGAAGCTATCAATAAAAGCCGTGTATTGAAAACAAAGTTATTTTTTGAGGAACGCGAATTTTTTATGCGTTGGATGATTGACGAAATTATTACAACTAAAATGAAAGCCGATAAATTAGGTTATAAATTTAGTGTACGTTTGAATAACACATCAGATATTAGTCCTGAAATGTTTTATATTAAGAAAGGTTTGAAATCAATTAATATCTTACAATTATTTCCGAATGTTCAATTTTACGATTATACGAAAGTTTATAGTAGAATCGAGTTGACAAAAAAGTATAAAAATTACGACCTTACTTTTAGTTATAGCGGTTACAATATTGACGAATGTATGAAAGCTATAAAAAACAAAATAAGGGTTGCAGTGGTCTTTAAAAAAGTACCTGCAAAGTTTTGGGGCTTGAAAGTAATTGACGGAGATGCATATGATATGCGATACCACGACCGCAAGAATGTAATTGTTGGGCTTAAATTTAAGACAGTCCGCAAAAAATTAGACAGCAAAATTAAATTTGTAATACAATAAATTAATTAAAATGAAAGCACAAAAAACTTTTAAGCTCGGCGAGTACGCCGTTGGCGGGATCATAACAGTTGAAATAAATGGTAATGAAGTTACCGTAATATCAAAGCAATGGGACAATTCGACCGGTTACTCGAGAGCCAGTAATCAATCAAATGCAAAGGAATTAAGCCGTAATTTAACCCGTGCAGATATTCAAAACAGCCGTTGGGGTATTGATACATATCTTAATATGTTAACGACCAGTTATTACAGCGATAAAATTTTACAGTGGATTGAATCAAAAGTTAAATTGAATTAATATGGAAAAGAATTTTGAATTAACACAGGAACAGCAACTAATATTACAGGAGAAAAATTGGAGTAATATTAAATTTCAAGGGGCCACCATAAGTTTATACCCTGAAGATTTTCACAGCGAGCTGGATTGGAGATCAATTTGTGATCGTGTGGGACAGCCACATAATTCGACCGGTATTACAATAGCGTTTATTGCTAGTAAAAATGATAAATAAATTTTGTATAATCAAAATACTTTTATATCTTTACATCCTAAACTCAATCAAATGATAAATTTAAAAATTCTAAAATTAACTGATCGCGATGACCCTCACAGCGACTCACAGTACTTCACTATTAAAAAATTAAGGGAGTATATCCTCGATGAATGGTATGACATTTGGGAGGAAGCTCACGCCCCGCACCAACAGGATTACACCAAAGAACAAATTGCACAAAGCGATAATGACATGTTCGAATGGTTGAGCGGTTGGGGGTATGACATAGAAATAGTTTATAATGTAACTTCAAATGATTTCAATTAATTAATAAACAAATCAAATCAATTAAATTATGGGACAGTATTACAAACCCGCATTTTTGGGTAAAAATAAAAAAACAGTAAAAGCTTGGATTTATTCACACGATTATGATTCAGGCCTGAAATTAATGGAACACAGCTGGATATTAAATGAATTCGTTGGCGCTGTTGAAAATATGTTGATACCACACGGTAAGTATTACAAGAGTCCAATTGTTTGGGCGGGGGATTACGCCGACAACGATTTAAAAACAAATGTGTATGACAGGTGCAAGGACAAAAATAAAATAGAGCCACCCAAAGGAGTAGTTGACCCAATCTATCGCTACCTGGTAAATCATACCAAAAAACAGTATGTTGATAAAATGACGGTCCCTGATAATGACGGTTGGAGGATCCATCCTTTGCCGCTGTTAACCTGCGAAGGTAATGGTCGAGGTGGCGGGGATTTCAGGGGTGAAAGTGATTTAATTGGGTCGTGGGCTCGGGATGTGATTAGTGTAGAAAAAACAATCCCTGAAGGTTACAAATTAATTGTTTTTGATTTGGTTGAGTAATATAGGAGAGGCCCCGGTAACACGGGGCTTACTTATTTCAGGTACCTCATCCGGTCAACTTCTGATCCGGTCAACTATTTCTTGACCGGTTAATCCCGCCCGCTGTCGCGGGCTTCATCCCTGAAATCCGGTCAATTTTCCTTTAACAAAATTATAACAAAAATATTTTTTTATTACAAATAACAGTTGTATATTTGTGCTCTATTATTAATCAAACAAAAATTTTCAATTATGGGAACTCGTTCAACCTACCGCGTTATCGAACAATTTAAAGATGACAAAACAGGTAAATTAAAAGAAGACAAATTAGTTTTAGTTTATGTACAGTTCGACGGTTATCCTGACGGCCATCCTTTAGAGACAGCTGAATGGTTAGCAGGTGGGAAAGTAGTTAATGGTATCGGAATGAACGATACAGGTTTAATCTTTAACGGTGCAGGATGCTTAGCAGCTCAATTAATTAGCAGATTAAAGGGTGACAGCGCAGGTGGTACATATATTCACCCACTAACTCACAGGGGGAAATGCGGTGAGAATTACACGTATGACATCATCATCAGGTTTGAGGATAAAAGTATTACATATGTGGCGTATGACAACCCATACAAAGGAAGACCAAAAGAATTGTTTCGTGGAACTCCTGCGGAGTATGTTGCGAAGTATCAAAAAGTTCCTGCATAAAAATTGGGGAATATACAAATATTCCCCTTATCTTTGTTTCCTATTATTAATCAAATAAAAATTATCAATTATGGGATTAGACATGTATCTAACCAAAAAAAGTTATGTTAAGAATTGGGATCATATGAAACCCGAGCAGAAACATACAATCACCGTTAAGAAAGGCGGTAAAAAAAGAACTGACATCGATCCAAAAAGAATTTCTCACATCGTGGAGGAAGTTGCTTACTGGCGCAAATTCAATGCATTGCACGGATGGTTTGTAAATGAATGTGCAGACGGTACGGACGATTGCAAAGAAATGTATGTGAGCATTGAAACACTCCAAAAGATTACTGACATCCTGAAACAAGTGAAGAATGTAATTGACAAATCGGAGAAAACCACTAAGGTATTACAGGATTGGGATGGTAAGGATTATGAGGTATCAACTTATCAGTGTGAAGATGAGGTAATGGAATTGTTACCACCAACGCAAGGTTTTTTCTTTGGGGGCGGTGAAATCGATGATTGGTATAGAAAAAATGTTGACAGCACCATAGAAATCTTTGAAGGGTTATTGCAAGATGATAATGGTGACTATTATTACGAAGCATCGTGGTAAAAAAAAATCCTTAATCATTTGGGGAATATACAAATATTCCCCTTATCTTTGTTTGTAAAAAATAATATTATATGAAAATCGAATTAAAGAACATTAAGTTCAGTGAATGGGCTTCGGAGGAAACTAATTGTTTTAGAGCAGATATATTCTGCGACGGGAAGAAAATCGGTTATTGCGGTAATGATGGACACGGCGGAAGTACAAGCACCCACTTTTATGATGGATGCAAAGATAAGTTTCTTGCAGTGGAGGCTTATTGTAATACGCTCCCACCAATTGTATTTGACAAAGGGACGGAGAACGAATGGTCTCTTGATATGAATTTGGAGCACTACGTAGATAATCTATTTGAAAATTGGTTATCCGCCAAAGAGGACAAGAAGTTAATAAAGAATTTCGACAAAGGAATTTGTTATGGAAGTAAGTTGTCATACCAAATTGTTTCCTTTAAGTTGGGTAATAAAGCTGCTACTATCAGTGAGATAGTAAAGCATCCTAAGGGTAAAGAATTCTTGAAAACAGCATATGACAAATTAATAAACGAGGGAAAAAACGTACTAAACACCAATTTATCATTCTTAAATTAATTAAAATGGAATTCGAATTCAATAAGAACCTACGAATTAAATCTTCGATAGTGGCGTACGATCGCAGGCCTGATTCAGTTCAGGGTTGGGCTGCGCAGCTCGGAATAGTATTAAACCCGCCGAAGCGGGAAACAAATCAAATTGAAACGACCCTGTGGTCGCAGGACAATTATGATAGATTTAAAAAACAAATAAACAAAATAAAATAAGATGGGCAGAGTAAATGAAACAATCGACGGTGTATTTGTGGAAATCGTTGGGACCAAGACAAGAGTCGGCGGGTACCATACGTTCGTTAACACCGGCTCAAAATTAAAAGCTTCCAAGGAGCTTAAGAAATACACAGCGGATTACGCGAAGCTTGTGGACAAGAACCTGAACACATTCAAGAAGCTGGCGGACCTTGAACAGGTGATTATGCAAATGAGAACCCGTGAGAACATTAAAGACATCAAGCTCACGATCCTGAGGGATTATATCTATGCAAGAACAACCTTCTACAGGACTCATACAGCAACCAAAGACATTAGGGTTATCGCCGGTCTTACAAATATCTTTGGAACCGACATAAGCAAATTGGAGAAAAACAAAGCGCTTATGTCCATAGCCAAAGAAAAGTTAGTTGCAGCAATGGATGTTGAAATCGAAAACAGTTTAAAGAATATCACAAAATAATTTGGAATATTCTAAATAAGGTATTACATTTGTATTCACAATCAAAAAATTAAAATTATGGGATTTTTCAGTTGGATGACTCAAGACACAGACAAATCTATTGCTAACCATTATAGTGGTAGAAGTACATTCCCTGTCGATATGATCGACGATAAGGGTAACGTGTATCACGAAGATGACTACGAGGGCTATGGCGTCTTCGGCGGGAAGGACTACTACGTATTACTTGCGGAGATGAACGGTCTTAAACCTGACGAATCGATCGAGGACTTGGAGAAACGAGAGGATGAGCTAAGAGGTAGGGGTATCAACCTGTGCTTCGAGGGTAATCCAAGCGGCGAGCACACAACTAATGTGCTGTATCCAAACTTGGTTGAATCAGCTGACGGGTGGCCGTATGACGAAAAGGGTCCTGAAACCTGTCCTGACCAAGGGTACTTCTATGGTGATGATGATGAAGACGAGGAGGAAGAAGAATTCTAAATTCAGTATATATACCTACGCATTGATACGGGAAATCCCTGTATCTTTGCTTTTTAAATTATAATAATATGACAACAGAAATCCGTGTGAACAGCAAAGGGTACCAAGTTTGGTATTCTACTGACGGTGGACAAACTGTGCACTTTCACAAAACGTTTGATTCAATGGAAGATGCTCTAAAAGAGACAGTGTCCCTGAAGGGTCACCGCAGACTTATTGATGCATTAAAGCGATAGTAATCCCGCGTCCACTACGTGGCCGCTTCATCCCGAGATTCCCAGATCCCGGCCAAAACTTTACGTCCATATGAAATTTGTTAAACATGTGTTAAAAGAAATAGACTGGATATTAGACTTCTATCTCTTGGACCTGGTGTACACCAAAAGTAAACAGCACAGGTACTTCGACTATATGTATGATAAGTGGGGAGATAGATTCTCCAATAGATATGACGACATTCTAAAGTAATTAAAATAGCCCCTCCTATGAGAATCCTGAAAAAAATATTGCCCTTTATTTTTTTAATCCAATTATTTTGTTTATCTTTTACATATAAAACAATTTATATGAAGAAAGTAACAACAACCAAAAACCGTAGCACTCGCGCCAAAACTCGCGCTTCAGTGTACGAACCAGTATCAAGAAACATTTATTTCGACGGATTTAGCTACCGTGTGCGCATTAGCGTAGATGGGGTTAAACAGAGCCGTAATTTCTCTAGTAAGAAAGCAGCGACAGCATTCCGCCGTCAAGCCGAATTATCAAGAGCTACCGCATAAGCTTCCCCCGGTTTAAGAAGAACCTGGTCTGTAATGGATCAGGTTTTTTTGTGTCCCGTCCCCATCCGGTCAACTTCCCATAAACCGGTCAACTATCCGGTCAATTTAATTTATTTGACCGGCAAACCCCGCCCCGCGTTGCGGGGCTTCATCCCAGGTTAATTGATTTGTACTGGACAGCGCGCTTAAGTGTGGCGCATTAAATGAATTAAAATAGACGGGATGAAGCGAGCCCGATAGGGCGAGCGTAATAATCAATCCGGTCAAAAACTTGTCTGGCAAAAATTAAATGTTCTCTGGCAAATTCAGACCTCATCCGGTCAACTTTTATATACAAATATAACAAAGATACTTGTATACTTATCCACACCCTGTTAATAACTTTATTAGGACCGCAAGTATAAATGTTATATTATTATACGCTCGACCTATCGGTCTCGCTTCAGGTAGATTAATATCCCCATTATTTTTGTATACAATTATACGCGGACCGAAGGTCCGCTTCATCCCGTTAAACAGCAGGGGGTCGCGTATGACAATATAATCGATATATCTGTGTATTACAATATACAAGTATAAGCCGTATATGTATGACATTATAGTGGGATGAAGCGAGCCCCCATAGGGGGCGAGCGTAATACTTAAACAAGTATAATCTGTATATTTTTAGAAAATGGTCCTCGATTCGAACAAGGGACAATCCCCACGTATTACCACTTTTCCCCACAATTTCCCACTTTTTGCGATTGTATTACAACCAGAGGCATTTACGTATTACAAGTGGGAATTTCTGACTCCGGAAAAGGTACGATAAAATGATAGCAAAAAAAACCCGTATTACGCTATCAAAAACGGCAATAAATTACGCCTCCCTGCGGTCGGCTTCAGGCTGTAATACAAGTGGGATTTTTATACCTAAATGGATATACTATAAGGGGTAAAGTGGGAATTCATATGCATCAAAATAAAAAACCCGTAATACATTTAGGGGGTAAATGGGGATGAGTAACTATACGCTCGGACTCCCTAGCGGAGCCCTCGCTTGCAGGGTGGGTACCAGAAACGCACCCCCTTTCGGTGGTGCTCTCAGGTGTTAATTCTATATAGGATATCTAACCATTACGTGTCTGAAAGGACCAGACTCTGGATTCTTTACAAAACCAAATCTCTTGTAGAACTCTTTCAATCTATTAACCGAAGAACCTCCAAAAGAAGTGGAGGGAGTTAAATAAATTGGTTTATTTACCTTATCACCATATTCGCATACCATTCTCATAATCTTGGAACCGATTCCTTGTTTTCTTAATTTTATTGGAATAACAATCCTATCCAAAACAATCTTCGACTCTTCCTCCCAAACCTCAAGTATTATGTTTGGGTCTTCAACAGGTAAATCAATATATCTTCCTGATTCCATTAATGATTTAAATTGCGTCTCTGTGATTAGTATCTTCATCCTTTATAAATATCCCAATGAAGTATATATTAATTTAATTTATATAAAAATATCTACCTTTGCCCCAATAATCTCCCCATCCATTTTCTTTATCCGTTTCCAAAACAACCCCATCATATACCAATCCGCTTACAAGCCAAATGGATTCAGCAATTTCCGTTACAACCGTCATTAGTTTCTCCACATCAAACTCCTCTTCGGTTTCCAATATATACCTTTGGAAATCTCCTTTGATGCTATCTTCAACAATGAAATACTTTTCGGGTCCATTACATACCGTTACCATATCGCCAAATTCATCTGGGTACCAATTATCATCCAACACCATTACCTCATTATTATCTTCATCCATTATGGTTACATAATAAGCTTCGTTGTCCAAGTACATCCCCGAAATGGTATTATTGCTTTCATCAATAACTTCCATATTCAGAATCTGTTCAAAGTCTTCCTGTCTTAGCTCATCAATATCTCCACGTTCAACTATTTGGGAATGTTGTTCTTCTGTGATCGGATGGATATAACATTCCGCTCCCCTACCACCTGTTTGAATGATATATTTCTTCATAGGTTATTTTTTGCTTTAAGCGCATTTACTGTAAATCATCCAAGCAATATCTCTTGCTTCCTTCATTACAAAATGGTAGTTATTATTCTTTGTGCTGTTCTTTGAATCATTTTCCAAACCCCAGTTCAAACATAATATTCCACTGTTATCTTCCCAACCCATCATCTCCTGCAATTTTGTTGCAATGATCGGATTGATTTTCTTGTCTGTAATCTTTCCTCCGAGTTCGAAGTAATTTAGATACAACAGTACTGTAAACTTTGTTGGTTTTCCCCCTTTTGATAATGTTCCTCTTTTAATGCTCATGGTTTTTATTTTTTAAATTGGTGAATGAGTAGTCAGGACAGGATTCGAACCTGTATCCCTAAAAGGACCTCTAAAGGAGAGTGGTGGTCAACTAGGAATGGGAACTTCCACCCGTCTAGTATACTCTTTATCCACTGGAGGTACTCCTGCTTTACCATTAAGCTACCTGACCATCTTTATATTTTATTTGCAAGTACTTCCCCGATTCTTTCCACCACCCCGATAACAAGCGCATTTCCCATTAGAAACGCTCTTTGTGTATCCGAAACCTTTTGGAACTTGGTATGATCGTCAGGGAACATATTCAACCTTTCAAGTTCAATTGGTGTGAGTCTTCTCATACCTTTATCCGTATTAACCACGTGTTTGCATCTTCCGGCCGAAGTTCCACCCTCTCCTGTGATAATTGTTCTGCTCGGTTTATCCAAATCATCGGGAAAAGATAATGCTCCTTCCGAATATTCATACTCCACGCCCGTTGCTGTGAATCTTTGTTCTTTCTTGGCCCCTTTAAGATACTCCCATCTATTTAATGATTCATTATCTATATAAAACTCCTTTGGAATCTCACCAGTTTGCAAAATATCCCTTAGATTTGTTTTAACTCCATTATAGTCGGGAATTGTTCTGATGGTGCTAATTATACCATTTACCATCATTCCCGCGTTTTCGAACGGCGTTGCATTTGATTTGGCGTTGAAGTTCTTTGAAATATCCACAATATCACTGGGTAGTTTGAAATTGCTTATTTGCTTTTTTTGAACCTCGTATACCGGGAAAGCTGTGGCTAACACCCCATCTTGCAACCAATCCTCATTTAGAGATCTGAATAATTTTGTGCTCTTATGATAAGCCATAATGAAAACCCTCTTTCTTTTCTGCGGGAAACCATAGTCAGCAGCATTAATAATTCTCCATTCCACACCATAACCGAGTTGGTTAAGACTCTGCAGAATGATGGCGAAATCCCTTCCCTTTTGACCCGATGGTGAACTTAGAAGTCTATCCACATTCTCAAGCATCAAATACTTAATCGGAGTTTTCGCATTCTCAAGAATATTATGAATGGACCACCATAATACCCCTTTCTTTCCAATTAATCCCTTGGAATTCTTTAATGTTGATGCAACAGAATAGTCCTGACAAGGAAATCCTCCCACAAGCATATCACAATTTGGAATATCATTCACATTAATTGTTGTGATATCTTCATTAACAATGTCGCCAAACCTTTCCTTATAGATATCAGCGGCCCTTTGCACCTTGGTTGAAGGTTCCCATTGATTTGACCATACAACCTTGTAATTGGGCTTTAAATTGTTTTTATAATTAGATGTGGCCGATTTTCCATTATAGCCCTCAAGGCCCAATCTAAATCCGCCGACACCGGCGAAAAGTTCAATAACATTAATATTAGCACTCATAATTGGATATTTTTGACAAAATTATGATATCTTTTTGAATATTCCAAATAATTTTTAATTTATTCTTTCAAGAATATCCACATCCCAATTTTTTAGGAACCAAAACTTTGTGCCATCTTCACGTAGGATTTGGAAAGCCTTGCCAGTTTCTCTGATTACCACGATGCTTGTGATTCCTTTGGATCTGGTTTGGTAAGAAATCTGAATGCTATCTATTAGAAATTGACCATTTAATTTTAATACCATAATTTATTTACCTTTAAAAAATTTAAAATCATCTGAAACTACCTCAAATAACTCTCCTCTATGCACAAGACCATCCATACCCTCGAATATATAACATTTCCCTCTCATTGGGGAAATACCAATTGCAACAAAATCTACACATTCAGGGTCTTCTACGATTTCTTTTACAGTATATATTTGTCCCACACAACAAGTCCATTCGCCTGTCACTCCGTGGAAGAGATTACATAATGCCCTTACTTTCATATTATTTTTAATTTTATTGCACAAAAATAAATAAAGTTTTGGAATATTCAAAAATATTCCATAAATTTGTGGTTACAAACAAAAATTTTATGAGCAAAGTATTAATTAGCACACAACGTGGTGATATGGTTGTAGAGTTATATGACCAAGAAACACCCATTACAGTTAACAATTTCAAAGACCTTATCAACAAAAAATTCTATGATGGTTTAACATTCCATAGAGTTATCCCAAACTTTGTTATCCAAGGTGGTTGTCCAATTGGTAATGGAACTGGTGGACCTGGTTATAAAATCCCTTGTGAAGTAAACGCTGAGAAACAATACCACGATAGAGGTGTATTAAGTATGGCTCACGCGGGTAGAAACACAGGAGGAAGCCAATTCTTTATTTGTCATAGTCGCGACAATACATCACATCTCGATCGCAATCACACTTGTTTTGGGAAAGTTATCGAAGGTTTGGATGTTATTGATGCAATTCAACCCAATGATAAGATTATTGAAATAACAATGTTATAATATGAAAAAGTTAATTAAGATTTTTAGTAGAGCATTCTGTAAGTATTGTGGAAGAAGTATCTCCGCAACTGGTAGTGGAATGGATATGGGTGGTATGTGTGAAAGATGTTATGAAAATGGTGGTGATGATGAAAGATTTTAAATTTTTTAAATCCATTCAAAATAGAAGGGTATATTCTTCTAATCAGAATATTTTATTAACTGTTGGAAACGCTTTCAATTATTTGATATTTCCTTTACAAGAATCTGAAGTAAGATTACCATTTATATGGTTAGCGAATGATATAATGAGAAATGAATATAGATTGGATTGTTATCAGGGACCAATTGTTTATTTTAAAATCTTTTATAGAAACAAAAGAAGCCAATTAGAACTTGATGAATCATCAATAGAATATTTACCAATTTCACCAAGAATTCATAGCATAGATATCGATGATTACTCAATACCTGAATTAACTGATTGGGAATTTATATCTAACGATACTTACGTTAGAATATATTTTAAAATTTTTACACGATGAGAGACTTTAAAACATTTGAAATAAAATAATATGAATACACCAATGCAAAAATTAATTGATTTTGTGAATGAACATAATTTCAATACAGATGATACCGATTTAAAAAAAGCAATTCAATTACTTGAGTATGAGAAAGAATTCATTAGAAAAGCAATAAGATTTGGTATTGAGGTTGAAGCGGGTGAAATCAATAGAAGATACGAATTAGATATAGTTGATGATTTTTTAAGACAGGTTAAATAAATAATGGAAATGATAAAACCGTTTAAATTTTTAAGCACGGCAAAACACTCGGAAGTTCAAACTGGTTATGTTCCTTTTATACATATACCAAGTGAAGAATTGATACCTGGTTATAGACAATTATCTTTTTGTGAATATCCGATAAGATATATTGATGGATACCAACGTTTCTCTTTTGTATGGGAACCAAGAGATGTAATAAGAAAAGAATACCGAATTGCATCTTGGTCTGGATCGATAGAAGATTTCTTAACACATTATCAAAACAGAAGAATGTCACTTGTGTCTGCACCCGGTGATGAATATCTACCAGGTTATCCAAGGATAAGAAGAATTTATGTTGGAGCAAGTTATGTTATAAATTATAACAACGAACCAAGATTTATGAACCCTAGATTTTTATCTAATTACGAATTCGTTAGAATAGAATATAAACTATATGAAGACAGATGATGAAAGAATTTAAATTTTTCAAAGGAAATTCGAAAATCACAGCTAGTAGTTGGGGTAATTGGTTTTTTGTGCCTCTTGACCATCCTGACGTGCTTCAAATCGGTGGCACTATATATAGATTAAATTTCTTCTACGATGAAAATTTTAATAGGTTTTTAAATACCTTTAGGAATTCTACAATCTATATTAAAACAATAACTTTTAACGGAATCCAAATAACACAAGACACATCACAACTTGAGATGATATTAAATGAATTTAATATGTATTCAACACCAGTTGGAATTTACGCATTCATAAAATTTCACATATGACACCATTTAAATTTTTCAGAGGATATTCAAAAATAGGAACACTCAATACAATGGACGGAATGATGGCTGTGACGGCATCTATCTATAATCCACATAACTATTGGACACCAGAAGAATCCGAAAGACAACGTATTGAACGTATGCGAATATCAAATGAACTATATGGTGAAATGTTACAAGCTTATGAACAAAATAGAATCCGTCAACAGCAAAGGAGATTAGCAGAACGTATATCTCAGAATTTGACACAAATTGAAGGACAACAATATAGATTGTTTCAAGCAACAAATACAATAACAGTTAATCCATCTTTATGGAGTAAGGTTAAAATATTTGGAACACGAGTTAAATTATTCTTCAAAGAATGTTTTCAAGTGGGTTTAATTTTTTGTACAATATTATTATTTATTGTAATGTTTATATTTTTTATGAAATTATTTGGAGGATAGTTATTAGTATGGACAGTTTCAAATTCTTCAAGGGGTACACAAATGTTTCATATCGACTCAAATTAAGATTGGAAGAACTTCATAATGCGGTTCTAAGTTTCAATGAAACTATGGATAGGATCGATAAAAATTTGAAAAATTTAGAAAATATTTTAAGAAATAATTAAAATAAATTTGGAATATCCCAAAATACATCTATCTTTGTTGAAAACACCAACACATGTCAGCAGATAACATTTCATTATTTTATAATTGTTTTGGGAAAACAATTAAAGTTTCGAATAAGAGCAACATATTAGAGCCAAGAGATCTAATGGATATGTTTAAAACCATATACGTTGCAGAATTTGGAGAAGATTCTTGGGAACAAATGATATGCAGTTTAGCATACGATACCCATTAAAGATATTACCATCATCTACAGTATTTACCCTTGCACCGATGCCTTGCGGTTGGGATAGACATAGGTTACCTGCCTTACGTTTGTAAGTTGATGGAAATTTGATTTTTTAATACGTTAAGGTAACCAAAGGGGCTTAAAAGTTGTGCCAGAACAAGGATATATTTTATTATGGATGAAATTTTAAATATTGATTATCATAGATTTAGATTAGTTCTAAAATCTTTAAACTCTTCCGCAACAATAGCCATTGCTGCTGATAAATGTGGAGTTAATAAAAGAACTATGTTCAATTATATGAAACAATATTCAATTTTCTATAGTAAAGAAGAAAAAAAATACCTAAAATTATGATGAGAGGTACAATTGAAACTTATGCCGGAAGTGGTAGATTAGGTTGGAGAATTAGATTCCCATCCGTAAACAATTCCGTCATAGCGACATTAGTAATCGATCGTAATCAATGGGATAATTTGAAAACAACAGATATAGGAAAAGAAGTTTTTGTTGAAGTTGTTGAGATTGATATAGGGGATTCAGTAATTAAAGTTGCAAAAATATTAGATTTCAAATTTTTTAATGGGTTTTAAAAATATTTCTACAATGAATTTCAGAACAAGAAAATTAATTAAACCAGAGGATTTAAATGCTCGTGGAACTTTATTTGGAGGTCGTGTTCTTGCTTGGATTGATGAAGAAGCTGCTATCTTTGCGATATGTCAATTGGGCCAAAAGAATATTGTTACTAAAGCAATGAGTGAAATTAATTTTGTCAACACAGCTAAAACTGGTGACATCGCTGAAATTGGTTGTGAATTAGTTTCATTCGGAACCACATCCGTTACATTATCCTGTGAAGTAAGAAATAAAGACACCAAGAAAACTATCATTAAAATAGACAAAATTGTATTTGTTTTATTGGATGATGATGGTAAACCAAAACCTCACGGCAAGACTAAGTAACAATTTCTTAATACCAAATAGCATCATACCAATAGGTCTAAGTCTATTTATGGGTATGAAAATTCAAGCTTTATTTATCTCAGATGTACATCTTGGTTCTAAAGGTTCTAACGCTGAATATGTTTTAGAAATACTTAAACAATATGAACCTGAATATCTTTTCTTGGTAGGGGATATTATCGATGGTTGGTTATTGAAAAGAAAATTCCGTTGGCCTCAATCTCACACTAATGTAATAAGGAAAATCTTATCTTATTCAAAAAATAATATCAAAGTAATTTATATTCCTGGTAATCACGATGAATTCCTGAGAGAATATGGTGAATTTTCATTCGGTAATATAGAAGTTCATAATGAATATATTTGGAATAACACATTTATCACACACGGAGATTTATATGATGGTGTAGTTAAATTAAAATGGCTTGGTGTTCTTGGTTCCATCGGTTACGATTTAGCAATTTCAATTGACAGGAGACTCAAAAAAATGGGATATAAACGATCTTTATCCAAATTCCTGAAGGATAAGGTTAAAGAAGCTGTTAAATTCATCACACAGTTCGAAATAGAGCTCACCAGACAAGCAAAGAAGCATAAGTGCCACACAGTTATTTGTGGCCATATACACCACCCTGAAGACCGTTTAATTGATGGTATTAGATATCTGAACACTGGTGATTGGATTGAAAACAATTCATTTATTATTTTTAATAATAACGAATATCAAATCCACACATATGTTAAAGGATAAAGTAACTGTTGTCATCCCGTGTAAAAATGAATCAAAAGGTTTATATACTTGCATCAATTATCTTTCAAAACAAACGAATATAGAAGGAACCAAAGTTATTATTGCAGATGTATCTGATGAAACACTATCGATAAACTGGTTACACAAAGCCAAAAAAGACTTTAAACAACTCGATATAAAAATAATAAAAGGTGGTTATCCAAGTAAAGCAAGACTTGAAGGATCGAAATTAGTTGAGACTCCTTATATTTTATTTTTAGACGCTGATATATTCTTAACTAAATCGGATATAATAGAAAAATGTTTACAGGTCAAAAAAAGTTTAGTTACTGTCCCATTTTATACCGATAAACCTTACAGATGGGTATTTAGAACATTTGATATTTTTCAGAATCTATCAACAATAATGGGTACACCATTTGCTGTTGGTGGTTTTCAATTATGGAATAGAAAAACATATTGGGAAATTGGTGGTTATAAAGAAGATGAATTATTTGCTGAGGATTATAGTATATCCCATTTAATAAATAAAAAAGACTTTAAGATACTTAAAATAAAAGGAACATACACATCTGCACGACGCTTTGAAAAAAAAGGAATTTTATGGATGTTTAGAATAATGATCATATCCTATTTTAATAGAAATAATCCTGAATTTTTCAAACATCATCATAACTATTGGTTTTGATTAATTTATTGTCTAAACAATGGTGCATAAGTAAATGCAGGGTGATCTTCAGATATCAGTTCCCCACTAATCACCGTTCCATTGAATCCGCGATAGTACATATATCTATGTGATGAGAATGTAAATGGTTCAAATAATATCGGACCAACACCAATGAATGTAAAAGTATCCCCTACATTGTAGTGCTCCATAACAAATGGACCAAATTCATCGATATTTGATTTAAAAAATTTAAATGGTTTCATATTATTATCTCCTATTCATAAAACGCCCATTACCTCTGTTCCATAATTCAGCTCTTCTCCTATCGAGGTATGGATTAACGTGTACATAATTTCGTGCATCTTCCCATCCACGAATATAACACTCCATTTCTTGTAGTGTTGCACCTCTTAAATCTTGTGGTAATAAATTCCAATGACGACGAGATAAATTAAATGGTGGTTCCTCTCGGCCTATACTAAAGGTTGCATAATAGTCAGAATTAATTTCTCTATTATATTGACTTAATTGTCCTTTAAAAAATTTAAATGGTTTCATTACATCTTTCTTATTACTCCTCTGAATATTAGTGGTCTATCCTTTGGCATGTCATCAAAATTATCTTGGTTGTAATGTATCATATTAGTTATATTTGTGTTGTCCACAAATTCATAAACAAATATAATATTATTTCTATTCCTTTCCATAAAATGATTGTATGAGTTGATGTATCTATTTGTAATTGTCACTGTCATTGTCTTTAATTCCTCGGTATAAAAATTTCCATCCCATCTTCTATCCATATAATATACCACACTGACTGGTTGCATCAACCATTGTAGTTGTCCGATAAAATTACTCTCCAACCATCTCCTTACGGGATTTTTTTGGAAGAATTTAAATGGTCTCATATATTATTCTCTTGTCTTGTGTGTAATCTAACTTCCACAATTATCTGACGGATGTGATTTACTATATATTCATCATAGTTATGGTTCAACAGTTCATTTGTCCTATCGGTTTTTGTGTAGTCATCAAAAAATAGTCCTCTACATTCATTAACGGTTGTTATTGCTCTGTATCTTGTGGTTACATTATAATTTCCATTTGTATGTAGAAACTCCCCCGATGTAACCATTCTAACATTATTCAAATCAAAGGTCTGTTGTTTCCATAGATTAAAATCCCTAATTGATGCCGATATTACCGCACATTCTCTTATACGAAGTGCACCATATAGTGAATTCCTAAGAATATGGAAATCATTATTAGGTGGACCCAATGGTTGAACCGGCACAAGGTCTTGTGCAATAGTTCTCCCTGCCATTCTTCTTACCATGGGTAAATCAATCTCACCCAAATAAACATATCCTTTAAAAAACTTAAACTCTCTCATAAAACTTTTTATATACTATTTTAACCCACATATTTCCATCACTAAATTTCAATGTGTCTTGATAAAAACAAGTATCTTCATATTCAATTCTTTGAATCACAGGAACAATCGGTAGTGTGGCGTGTCTATTAATATCTCTTCTATTACAATATGTCTCCATAAATCTATCAATCGTTCCTTCATACACCTCAGTATTTGTTCTAAAATTTTCACCAAGTATTAATCTATGATTGTAGTTTCTTACCCAAAAAAATGAATGTATAATAATTATTGGATGAACATATTGAAATCTATTCATATTGGCATTGGCAGTTAAATTTTCAGTAATCCTCATAATAGTATTTCCATTACTAAACGTGATTCCTTGCGTGTTGGTTCCACCCCAATATCTTGCTGTTATTGGTTCTTTTATTACTTGAAAAAATTTAAATGGTCTCATATAAGGATATATTTTCTTGAGTGGTAAATTCACAATAATATTCTGTATCAGGAAACTTTACACTATAATCTATCCCTATTCTATTAGGTATATTAAAATATGGTACAATATTATTTATCTTATAGAAATAAGTTACTACCTCACCAATTTCGTTTTCCACTCTATACTCTACTGGTGAAAATAATGTCATATTCTCCCTATGTAAACCCACCGCTACTTCCATTATATGTCCATACATATCTAATGGGATGCTGTAGGTTGTATCGCTATCCTTGGTGATTATTAGAATATATTGTATTCTTATCCCCGAAAAGAACTTAAATGGTTTCATATTCATAATATATTATTCTAACAGGATAATAAAAATTATTATTATCAATATATTCTCTATCATCTTCAGTTAAAGTTGAACCACCTGGCATAATTGCTTGAATTGATTGAATGACGGGTATTTCCAATCTATTATAAAAAAATCTTTCAAATGTTCCTTCATATTCTCTTGGTATCCAATTATCAGCAAAGAGATGAATACCTCTTGCCCAAGCAATAACTCTTGAGTGTAAAGTGGTTTGGAAATCCTCATCATTATAATATCGGATTGTTTGTTCATTTTCCAATACCGGTCTTGGTAACTCTTCTACCCGTTGCCAATCTCCGCTAAAAAATTTAAATGTTCTCATACTTCCTCTAATGTTATATCATACATTGTTAATGTCCCATCTTCAGTTTCTTCCACTCTAAAACAATAGTATTCAAA
>Ga0208389_1000544_pt1 | contig 18730 bp, 20 predicted proteins | sample CryBogCBH12Aug09_FD_184625 | JGI IMG/M metagenome (GOLD analysis project Ga0208389, IMG submission 184625) | Freshwater microbial communities from Crystal Bog, Wisconsin, USA - CBH12Aug09 (SPAdes) (version 2) | ecosystem: Environmental > Aquatic > Freshwater > Lake | place: Crystal Bog... | reverse complement strand
AAAAATAAGGTTACATACAACTGGCAGCGAGTTCGAATCTCGCCCGACCCACCAGTAATACGAAGCCCCTGAATGAAAGTTCGGGGGCTTTTTCTTTGGAGTTCAACTAATATCTCATCACTGGTGTACTTTTTCCTTCAATACAGGCCCTAACAAAAGAACTTTAAAAAATGAGTATCGATCCAAAAATACTAGCGTTTGATGTCTTTGGCACAGTAGTTGACTGGCATGGATCAATCGCTGCTGAAGCCACAAGACTCAATCTCCCAGTTGATGCCAATGAATTCGCTACCGCTTGGCGAGATGGCTATAAACCAGCAATGGCTAGGGTTCGCTCCGGAAGTCTGCCATGGACAAAGATAGATGATTTGCATCGCATGATTCTCGATGATGTCTTGAAGGCATTTAATATTACTTCGCTGTCTGAATCTCAAGTCCACGAATTGAATCGGATTTGGCATCGCCTCAATCCCTGGTTGGATACTGTCGAGGGTCTGACAAGATTAAAAAGTAAATTTACTATCGTTACTTTATCGAATGGCAATCTTGGCCTGCTTGCAGATATGGCCAAGAATGCAGGACTTCCTTGGGACTTAATTCTTTCAGCAGAAGTATTTCGGCACTACAAGCCTGATCCAGAAACTTATCTAGGTGTTGCAGAGACCTTTGACGTTCGCCCTGAACAGGTAATGCTTGTAGCGGCTCATAAGGATGATCTAGTAGCAGCAAAAGCCTGCGGACTTCAAACCGCTTTCATTGAAAGGCCATTAGAGTTTGGTCCCAATTACGCAAGGAAAGACTTGCATCGTGAAGAATTTACTAATTATCACGCCAAGGATCTTAATGATCTTGCAACCCAATTGAAGTGCAAATAATAAGCCTCGCCTAGAAGTGCATAGCGGCTAAAGTAATTCATTTGCATGAGATATCCAATTTTGCAATAAAGAATGAAAAAGTTTGCTACTAATGCTTAACTTGCATTGCTTAAGCCAACCGTCATACCGCCACAAACATACAGCGTTTGGCCAGTAGTAAAACTGGATCGATCATCCATTAAATAAGCGGCGGCATGGGCAATATCTTCCGGCTGCCCCATTCTCTTGACCGGAATACTTTCAACAATCTTGATGGTTTTGGGAGCGTTAGGTGGATTGCCAGAGGTAAACAACTCGGTAGCAATAGGGCCAGGTCCAATGGCATTTACCGTGATACCAAATTGAGCCATTTCAAGAGCCCACGTCCTTGTCATCCCAATTAAACCAGCTTTGGTGGCCGCATAAGCCGTGCGCTCTTCTTTACCCAGTGCGGCACGGCTCGCAATATTCACTATCCTGCCAAAGTTGGCTTGACGCATGTGCGCAAGTAAGGCCTGCGCTAATACCATCGGCGCTTTCAGATTTAATGCATAGACAGCATCAAAGTCCTCTTCAATGACATCCTCCAAAGCGCCGGGATTAATCATGCCAGCGTTATTCACCAGCCGTAACACCTGCATGCGATTAGTAATGTCCTTCATTAAAATGCTAACAGCATGGTGATCGGTGATATCAATTTGATGAAATTCTTCACCAGCTAACAAGCTCGGTGGTGCTGATTTATCAAAATTAATGACTCGGTAGCCATCTTGAGTTAATCGAGTCGCAATCGCCCTACCGATTCCGCGGCTAGCACCAGTAACTAATACATTTTTTTGAGAGCTCATGGAAGCTTCACTTTCAATAATCCAGTTGAATACAATTTGTTGGCCTAATCTACGGTGGCGCCAGAAGATTTAACAACCCTTTCCCATTTCTGGGTGTCATTAGAAATCAATTTTCCGAAGTCCTCAGGAGTGCCGGGTATTGGTGTGCCCCCCAGCTCTGATAATCGTTTCTGTATTTTTGGTTCTGCTAGCAACTGATTGACAGCAGTATTCAGCTTTTCAACAATGTCACGTGGGGTGCCTTTTGGAGCGCTGATGCCAAACCAAGCGCTCGCTTCATATCCAGCCACAGTCTCCGCCACAGTCGGAACATTTGGCAATGAAGCTTCACGTACAGATGTCGTCACAGCCAAGGCGCGAATTCTGCCGTCCTTAATAAATCCAGCGGAAGATGGCAAGTTATCAAACATCACTTGGACTTGGCCGGCAATTAAATCATTTAAGGCTGGTCCAGCACCCTTATAAGGGATGTGAGCCATCTTACAACCCGTCATGATCTTAAATAATTCTCCAGATAAATGAATAGAAGAGCCACTGCCAGAGGAAGCCATATTTACCGTCGTAGGATTAGCTTTGCAATACGCTATGAACTCTGCAACTGTTTTAACCGGCAATGCGCCAGTGATCACCATTACATTGGGTGTCCGCACAACACCAGCAACTGGAACGGTATCGTTAATAAAATTAAAAGGTAAGTTTTTATATAACGTGGCATTAATCGCATTGGCAGGGTTGGTCATATTCAGCGTATAACCATCAGGAGCAGAGCGAATAACGTATTCAGTACCGATATTATTTCCACCACCCGGTTTGTTCTCAACAAGGACAGTCTCCCCTAGTTTTTCTGATAGACCTTGCGCTATGATCCGAGCAAGTATGTCAGTGGTGCCCCCAGGGGACCATGCAACAACTAATTTTATTGGTTTCGTTGGGTAATCAGCCGCGCTAGCAGCACCAGCAATAATAGCCAGACAAGTAAATAGTATTGAAAAGCAACGAGAGATATTTAGCATTTTTAATAGACCCCTGTCTCTAATAATTCTTTTTAATTTCATAGTATAGGTGAGTACTTTTTCGGTCTGATAGAGATCAATATGGTGCAACACAACATATTTAACTATCACCATCCCAGCCCTAGCAAGCCCATATTCATACTCACGGGGTAATTACCAATCTTTGAACGTGCCTATTTGAGAACGGGAATGGTACATTCAAATAAAAAGAAGCATTACCTACAACTATAGGAGACAACATGAATGAGAATGCAGGCTATAAGGCCGGATTGGCAGTGCGCAAAGAGGTTTTAGGCGAAGAGTATGTCAATAATTCGCTAGCGAATGTTGATGATTTCACGGAACCCTTACAACAGTACCTCACTGAGCACGCATGGGGAGCAGTCTGGGTCCGGGATGGCCTTGAAAAGAAAACACGCAGCATGCTAAACCTCGCAATCTTAATTGCAACCAATCGATCTACAGAGCTCAGACTCCATATACGTGGCGCACTCAATAATGGCGTTACCAAAGAAGAAATGCGCGAAATCTTCTTGCACTGTGGGGTCTACTGTGGCGCACCTGCAGCACTGGAAGCTTTTCATAATGCCAAAATTGTTTTCAAAGAGCTTGGGATCTAGAAGTATGAAACTTACTCTAAGCTTGTGCTGTTTATTTTTAGGGCTTTACGCAAATTGCCAAGCTCAAGTACCGAATGAAAAACCCATTCGCATCATCGTGCCATTTTCGAATGGCGGCCCAACCGATGTAGTGGCAAGAGTATTGGGACCTAAGCTCGCATCCATCCTAAAACGACCGGTAGTCATTGAAAATAAAGTTGGTGCCACCGGCGGCATTGGCGCTTTATTTGTCGCTAAATCTATTCCTGATGGGGATACTTTACTGTTGGGTACAAGCAGCATCATGGCCGCAAGCCCAAGTCTCTCTTTGAATTTACCTTATGATACTGTGACCGATTTTTCCCCCATCTCTATGGTGGCAACGATTGAAAATATTCTGGTTGTAAACCCCAACTTACCTGTTAAGAATATTAAAGAGCTAGTAGCTTACGCAAAAGAGAATCCTGGAAAGTTGAATTACGCGTCATCTGGTATCGGCAGCACATACCATTTAGGTGCAGAACTTTTTAGCTCGCAAACAGGTATTCAATGGGTCCATGTACCTTATAAAGGGGCCGCCCCAGCAATTCAAGATGTGTTAGCTGGTCATGTACAGGTCATGTTTGATAATGCCTCTTCAGCCATTCCAAATATTAAAGCGGGTCGCTTAAAAACTTTGGGTGTGGCTAGCTTAAAGCGCTACCCTACCTTGCCAGATGTGCCAACAATCGCTGAGCAAGGCGTGCCTGGATATGAGACCACCATTTGGCTGGGTATATTTGCACCAGCCAACACGCCTCAACCAATTATTCAGAAGCTTAATAAGGCTATTCGTGAAGCGGTGAACTCTACCGAGTACAGAGATAAGCTGGCATTTTTAGATATGCAGCCTGTCGTTAGCTCACCGCAAGAGCTGGCAAGTCTTTTAAAGGCTGACACTGCTAAATGGGCTAAAGTCGTCAAGGATGCAGGTATCAAGCCCGAGTAGGTGCGGGCTTACTAGGATGTCCAAGTAGGATATTGATGCATCACTGAATGAAATAATTCAGATTCAGTAAATTGATTTAGCCATTTTTTTGTCAAGGTGAATGGCAGTTCTTCAAACCTTTGCGGATTGACCATCGCAAACTGCCTCATGAATGGAAAAATAGCGACGTCCACCCAAGTCATTTTGCTGCCCAATAAATACTGGCTAGACCGTAAAGCAGCCTCCATTGGTTCAAGCATGAGTTCGATTGCATCACCGAGCACCTTTTCTTGATCAAGCCCCGGAAATCGATTGGGATATTTATATTGATCTAATAGTGTTTTAAATGGCCCGTCATTTTTCTCAATCCAATCTTGTGCGATATCGCTATCGACCACCCCCCAACCATCCGGATCAGACCTCTCTAAGGCCCAACGCATAATGTCCAAACTTTGCTCGAGGACGAGTCCATCGACACACAATACTGGAACGGTTCCCTTGGGTGATACAAGCAGCATGGATGGGGGCTTATTTCTTAATGCAATCTCTCTGTGTTCAACTTGAATACCTGCATATTGCAATGCCATACGTGCTCTGATTGCATAAGGGCATCTACGGTAAGAATACAAAATTGGCATCAAGCTATTACGCATGATCTTTGCATGCACTCATTTAATTGATAGTCTGCATCAAAGCAAAAAGATCCTTTTGCCCCTCAAAGCCAATTCCTGGGCGATCAGATAAATGGATCATGCCATCCTCTACCAGAGCATCATCTGCAAACCCCGCAAATGCTCCAAACACTCCCGGGTAAGCCTCGCATCCTCCCAATCCAAAACCAGCAACGATGGCCAAGGTCATTTGGTTGCCGCCGTGCGGAAATACTGAATGTCTACCCCACCCTCTTTCACGCATCACCTCTAGCGATTTAGAGAACTGCACAATGCCATACGATTGAGGTACATCAATTTGTACGATATCGCGATCTGCTCTAAGTTTTCCGAACTGCAAAAGATTGCGGATATCTTGGGTTGAGAACAGATTTTCCCCTGTAGCAATTGGGGAATCATAAAAGCTGGTTAACTCGTCAAGCAACGCAAAATCGAGTGGGTCGGTTGGCTCTTCTAACCACTTCAAGTGATAGGGGGCTAATGCTTTTGCATAGTGAATGGCATTGTCCCGGTTCCAAGCTGCATTTGCGTCAACCGCCAAAGAACTAGCACTTCCAATGACTTTGATTGCGGCATCCAAACGGCGCAAATCTTCATCGAGTGGCGCTCCGCCCACCTTGATTTTCATTACCCGGTAACCCTCATCCAGGCGCGAACGAATCTCAGCTTCTAATTCAGGAATACCCTTCCCAGGTGCGTACCAACCACCCCCGACATAGCAAGGGACTTTAGTTTGCACCTTGCCATCATTAAATCGTTCTGCCAATAAAGCATGTAATGGCTTATCTGCAATTTTGGCAACCGCATCCCAAACGGCAACTTCAATTGTCCCCACCGCAACAGATCGCTCTGTATGGCCACCGGGTTTCTCGCGCTGCATCATGCAGGCTAAGATTTTTGCAGGATCTAAATTAGTACCAGAAGCATCCAGAAGTGAATCTGGGTCTGCTTTCATAATCCTAGGGACTAAACGAGAGCGCATTTGCTCGCCACAGGCATAGCGACCGGTAGAATTAAACGCATAGCCAATCACTGGCTTCCCAGCTCTCATGACATCGGTATGAACGGCCACTACCGATGTAGTCATCTCGCTAAAGTCGAATACTGAATTGCGCAAAGTGGAGCGCAATGGGACTGAAATCTCACGAATCTCGGTGATTTTCAAAAAAATTCTCCCTGAATATGGAATTTATATTATTGTTAGAAAATAATTAAACAAGAGTTTAAATCATATAGCCTATTTAAAACTCAGGAGACATTGAATGTGCTTGTATGTGGCGTTTTCTCGGGAATGTATTAGGGGCATAGCGACAAAGATGCTAATCGTCCTTTACCTGCTAACTTGTATGGGCTTAGTTTCAAACGCATCTTTCGCTCAGTCCAGTTGGCCAAGCAAACCCATTACGATCATTGTTCCATTTCCCCCCGGAGGAGCCACTGACGCTCTCGCCCGGGCTGTCGCTAGTCGCCTTAGTCCCATTCTTGGGCAAGCAGTCATCATCGACTACAAGCCCGGTGCAGGTGCAACTTTGGGAGCTTCTATTGCTGCCAAGGCGCCAGCCGATGGCTATACATTATTAATGGGAGCCGTTCACCATACAATTGCAGCCAATGTATACAAGAACTTGACTTATGACTTTCAAAAAGACTTTGTGCCCATTACGATCGTCGGAGTTGTCCCGAATATTTTAGTAGTGAACGCGAACAAGCCAATCTATAACGTAAAAGAATTGGTTGCTCAAGCCAAAAGTGAGCCAAATAAATTGAGTTACGGATCGAATGGCAATGGCACAGCCCAACATTTAATTGCAACCCAATTTCAAATGCTGACTGGCACCGAACTATTGCATGTTCCCTACAAAGGAAGTGCGCCACTCACTACAGATCTACTGGGTGGGCAAATTGATATGTCTTTTGATGCTAGCACCAGCACGCTGCCCCATATTAAGGCTGGCAAATTAAGAGCTCTAGCGGTGATTACTCCCAAGCGAAGTAACTTTTTACCCCAAGTGCCAACCTTAGCAGAGGCCGGTGTCCCAGGAATTAATATCACAACATGGTTTGGCTTGCTTGCTCCCGCAGGAACCCCCAAACCGATTGTCAACCAACTACATAACGCTGTTATCAAAGCAATGCAATCGCCAGAATTTAAAGCACAACTTGAAGATGCTGGCGCCGAGCCTATCGGCAATACCCAAGAAGAAATGGCCAAGCAAATTTCAGATGAAATTGAAAAATTTGCAACAATTGTTCGAACTGGAAAATAACTGTCAACTAATATGCCAACATTCACTACACCCCGTCTGTTATTAGCGCTAGCCAAAATATGCCTTAGCGTTTTTCTGATTACCCCTTACGCTCAAGCGCAGGATTACCCGAATAAACCAATTAAGGTGGTGATTCCGTTCGCCCCTGGTGGCCCATCCGATATTGTTGGGCGAATTCTGCTGCAGCAGATGAGCGAAAACTTGAATAAGCCCATCATCATTGAGAACAAGCCAGGGGCAGGCTCTAATATTGGGATTCAGCAAGTAGCTAGGTCTGCGCCTGATGGCTACACACTCTTACTTGTAAGTAGCACTTTTGTCATCAACCCATCGCTTTATCCCAATCCGGGTTTTGATGCGATCAAAGACTTCTCAGCGATTTCACTGCCGGTGAGCTCGCCTAATGTACTGGTCGTGAACCCCAGTTTTCCAGCGAAAGATATGAAAGAATTTTTTGCAGTCATTAAAGCCGCACCAGGCAAGTATGACTACGCATCACCTGGAGGTGGTACTGGACCACACTTGAGCGCAGAACTTCTCAAATTGAAAATGAATTTAGATATCACCCATATTCCATATAACGGAGGCGGTCCTGCACTACAAGCTGTTCTGGGCAATCAAGTTCCGATTGGCTTATCAGCACTTCCTCCGGCAGTGCCGCAAATTAAGGCCGGAACCGTGCGAGCTCTTGCCGTCACTAGCACTACACGCTCTCCATCGATCCCCGATGTGCCGACACTAAAGGAATCTGGTGTCTCAGATTTTGAGGGCGACACTCTGCAATTTATTGTTGCGCCAGCAGGCACACCTGCCGCAATCATTCAAAAGTTAAATCAAGAAATTGCCAAAGCTTTAGAAAATCCAGAAGTTAAAAATAAATTGATTGGGATGGGTTACTTAACGTATAGCTATACCCCCGAACAGACTTCCCAAAAAATCAAATTAGAAGTTGATAAGTGGGCTAAAGTCATTCAGAGTAGAAACATTAAGCCCGACTAGTCAGGCGCAACAATTCTCACCCCTCAATAGGTGAAAATGCTATTCTGTTTTTAGTTCATCAGAATTGAGCGGGACAAGGATGCAAGAGAAAAATACAATAACGGGGGTCGATTGTCACGCGCACGTCGTCGCAACAGGTTTACCATTAGCCCCTGAAATCCATTCACATCCTGCGCGTGATGCATCAGCAGAGCAGTTCTTAGACATCATGCATGCGCATGGCGTATCACATGGTGTTCTCACAGCTCCTAGCTTCTATGGATCTAACAACACTCTTTTATTAGAGGCGCTCCGTCGTCACCCCAAGCATCTGAGGGGCACTGTAATGGTTGATCCTGGCTTGGCCTTATCTGAACTTCGACAACAATTAGTTCAGATGCGGGAAGCAGGCATTGTCGGCATTCGTTTTAATTGGATCAAGAAAAAAAATATTCCAGATATTTCAAGCGCTCAATACCAAAGGGTTCTCGGCTTAGCCAAAGAACTCGGCATGCATATTGAGTTATTTCTAGAAGACGCATTGCAAGACATTGTCGTTCCTAAAATTCTCGCCAGTGGCGCAGTATTAGTACTTGATCATTTTGGTAATCCCGACCCAAGTAAAGGTATTCATAGCGCTGCCTTTCAAAACACGCTGAGAGGGTTAAGTGATGGCAAGGTCTGGGTAAAACTATCGGGGCCCTACCGATTAGGTGGGGGAGATATTCAGCCCTACCTTGATGCATTACTCGCAGCAAACCCTCAGCAGCTAGTATGGGCAAGCGACTGGCCATGGATTAGCCACGAAAATCAATTTCAGTATGCTGACTGTGTCGATTGGATCAAATCAGGCATTGACAGCCCGCAAATTTGGGAAGATATTTTTATCCACAACCCAAAATCACTGTTTCATTTTTAATCGACATTGGATAGCTCATCATGAACCATTCATTTCAACGCATCATTTCCTCGAGCACCGCTGGAATGGCAGCTTTGTGCTTTTCCCTCCTGCTAAATGGTCAGGCTTACGCTCAGACTGTTACTAAGCTGATTGTGCCTACCGCCCCGGGTGGTGGTACGGATGCCTTATTCAGGGTTGTCTCTAAAGATGCGCAACGCTTTTTGGGTGGGCCGATTAGCATTCAAAATATCCCTGGTGCCGGTGGCACCATTGGTCTCGCCCAAGTAGTGAACGCTACCCCAGATGGATATACCTTGGCTGGGGTATGGCCAGCCCCTGTCACAGTTGTTCCGCAAACCAGCAAGGTGCCCTATACACCCAATGACTACATTCCCGTCATTCAGCTCTCTACGGCACCTTATATCTTTTGTGTACACCCCGACTTTCCGGCGAATGATGGCAAATCGTTTATTGAAGAGGTTCGTAAAAATCCTAAAAAATATACCTACGGCACCGATGGCCTAGGAGGACCTGCTCAGCTAGCTACCGAAAGAATCTTTAGAGCTCAAAATGTACAGGCGGTTGATGTTCCGTACAAAGGCGCTGGTGAAACCATTATTGGATTTCTATCAAACCAAATAGATATTTACGTTGGATCTATTCCGCCAGTCTTACAACATGCCAACATTGGTAAAGCCAAATGCCTTTTAGTCTCGTCAGTAAATAGAAATGCTCAATTTCCCAATGCAAGCTCTTTGAAAGATATTGGTCTAGCAAAAGAAGAAACCTTGCTATGGAGAATCATCCTCGCTCCTAAAGGGACAAAGCCTGAACGGCTTGGACAAATCGTGAGCGCTTATAGCCAGGCGATGAAAGAGCCTGACACCTTACGCTACCTCGATGAGGTAGGCGAGTCTTCCGCAGTGCTCACTGGAAAAGAACTACAAGACAAACTCAATCAAGAATATGCTGCATTTAGTCTGATTGCTAAGAGTCTGAATATGCGCTAGCAGCATCCAAGCGCTTTAGACTGGGTCTTCTTCGACGACAGCCCATGTGCTGTCGCCTAGTTTTTTGACTGCCATAGAGTAGATCCAGTTATTTGGGATTCCACAACTCCAATCCTTGGGGCCATTCTGAATGAGGATATTCACGGCATTGCGCTCATCGTAATACAGATGGTAGATCTTCCCATGAATGGGATTAAAGCCAAACTTAGCACTGTGAACCATCTCAGTTGCATCCAGTCTTGCCTGTAAGGCCCTAGCTTGCCGCATCAATACTTCGGCCTGCTCCATGATGCGATCATATTCAAGCTTGGCATTTTGACGTGCGACGTTTACCGCCTTATCTTTCTCTTCAACCACTTTAATGGGCGCGAATACCGGGGCACTCACTTCCATAGGGTATTCAATACCAGCGTGTCTTGCTGGATCCGTATCTTCTATTCTCACAAAAACTCCCAATAATGCTTAATGAATATTCTATCGCTCAGCGCTTATAAAAGCTCAGAGTTACTTCACCAAGATCAATTCCAAACTTACTCATCTTGGCTTTGTTCAACATGACTTTTGGTGTGACCAGATACATCCAGTCGTTAAATTGCACGTGATAAATAGTGCCATCTACCGGTAGTGCTAAGGTATAGGCCCAATTAAGCGCATTGCCTGCAGCATCACCTAAGGCTTCACCTACGACGTCATCAGCACTACCCACATACTTACCTGGGGATACTTCCGTTAAGGTCCAGATGCGTTTTTGTTTTGTGCCATCGGAGTAATCAAAACTCTCATCCAAGGTACCGACTTTCTTACCATCAATCACTTGCCAATTGGCTTTAATCAATACGGTAAATCTTTTCTTCACTACACCACTACGATCCGTAAAGATGCCATAGGCGTCAATCGTTCCAGAAAAGTATTCACTCAAATCTAAAGTGGGTTTCTCATTGGCATACTGAGATACGTTTGGACTTGAGCATGCCAATAACAATAAGCTACACAACACAGCGGGAGCAAGCTTCAAGAGAAAAGATTTCATTAACTAACAAGCCTCATTAAATAGTGGTGGCGGGCAACTCTGACCAAGCAATTCGGTACGCAACTTTGGCGCACTGGTTTTTGGATCCAACCAGATGCCAAAAAAGGCTTTGGAGAAATCGACTCCTGGGATTTGAGCAATTTGCTTGCCGTCATGGAAAAATATGGTGCCTTGCTTAGGTAGGTAGATTGCCGTCAAGCTTTGGCCGGATTCCACATTCGGCAAGAATGTCGCTAACTGCTTACCCCAACTCACCGCCTGAACTTCAGGCACGCCAATTCTTTTCATTTCATCGATGGTTCTATTGGCAATTGAGTTACCACTAAAAGACTTTTGATAACGTAAATCAATCGCAAACTCCCCGGAGACAGGATTGGCCCCGCGGTAGAAAGAGGCGTCATAAATATGCAAGCCCCACCACGTGAGCTTGCCACTACCTTGCAGCCTGCTTGGATTAAGAGCCTCATTCATATACGTTGCATCATGCGCAAAGCCAACCGAACTCAGTAAGAGACTTACTGCACATACACTCACTACAAATGGATAAGCTTTCATACGGCCACCTTCTGAACCCTTGATTTGACCAGTCGCAATGCGCTTGGCCCAAAGATCCTAGAAATTGCATGTCTATTTTTAGCAAAGAATTGATAGCCGACCTTCAAGATGGGTTGTAAAGCAGGTCTTGAGAATATCCAAGCTAATAATGGCAAGTTCGCCCGTTGATAAGCCTCTGGGAAAACAGTCACCCCATGGATTAGCGTCCCATCCGCATACTGCCCGTACATGGCCGCTAAAGCCTGCTCACAGGAAACGCCTACTGCTTGCGGATCGTATCGCTCTGAATTGATATCGATAAAGTCCAGTAAATTTGCCTCGTTTCGTCCAGACAAAAACAAAATTTCGGCCTGACACAAAGGACATGCGCCATCGTAAAAAAGAGTCAGTTTTTGCAGTTTGCTCGCCATCAAGCAAGTGTAAGACTTATTCAATAAACTAGCTGAGAGCACACTCACTATTCCAATGACCCCATGACACTACTACCACCCTCCTTTCGCGCCCTGGTTATCGGCTCTTCAGGAACCATTGGGTCGGCTTTTGTGGAACTACTGCAGGCTGACAAAGCTTGCATAGAAGTGGTTGGGATCCACCGACATTCTGAATACCCCATCGACTATCGACATCCTGAAACCATTGAAGCTGCAGCCAAGGCACTCTCCTTAGGCGGCCCATTTCAGCTCATTATTAATACGATTGGTGTATTACACAGCAAAGACTGGATGCCAGAAAAGAAATTGGCTGATCTCAATTCAGAACAACTCATGGATCTGATGAAAATCAACGCCATTGGTCCAGCTTTAACCATTCAACACTTTTCAACACTCTTGGACCCACAGCATAGTGTCATGGCAACACTATCAGCGAAGGTGGGTAGCATCGAAGATAACCGCTTGGGTGGTTGGTATAGCTATCGTGCATCTAAGGCGGCGCTCAATATGTTAATCAAGACAGCGGCGATTGAGCTTGCTAGAACTAAACCCAATACCGGATTAATCGCGCTTCACCCAGGAACGGTAAATTCAAGACTCTCGCAACCTTTTCGTGGAGAGCAAATTGGCCGGCCGGCTTTAGATGCTGCTGCTGACATGTTGAAAGTGATTCAGAATCTTGGTAAAGAAGATTCAGGTTGCTTCCTTTCTTACTCAGGGGAAAAACTACCCTGGTAATCACTTACATCTACAGCTTCTTATGAGTCCCATCGCATAAAGGGCCATTCTCAGACTGCTTACAGCCACAGAAATATACAGTCTCAGTTTTAGTAGCAACATACTCCAATGGGGTGCAATCGGTTGACTCATGCATGCCATCACATAATGGCTGCTTTTTACTAATGCCACATGAACACCAGTAATAAGTCTTACCCGCCTCTACTTGCAGTGGATAGGGTTCATTTTTAGCGGTCTTTTCTTGCATGGTGAGGCCCTCAGAAGTTATTTTTTATTTGAATTTGTCTTTACGCTAGCGTGCTGCCTGCTTGATCTAAAAATTCTGCGAGACTCACGGCTTCTCCGATCTCTTTTGGGAGTGCATCCCTTACTGAAAATACACCCAAGACTTTTCCGGCAGCAGACGTAATGGGTAAATGCCTAAACCCCCTTTCAATCATGATGAGGACGGCATTCGACACAGTCATTTCAGGGGTGATGCAATGGGGCTTAGGCGTCATCACAGCTGACACGGAAGTCGTCTCTGGATTTAAAGGCTTAGATACCACTCTAGTCATCAAATCTCGCTCAGTCAGAATTCCCAGCAGCTCACCACTAATATCCATAATCAGAACTGACCCCGTATTCGCTTTCGTCATGATGCGCGCCGCCTCTAATACCGTCGCTTGAGGCAATAGGCTCACTAAATGCCTATGGGTAATGGACTGTGACACTGTGCGATCTGACATATTGGCCTCCGTTTAGATTTGACTAGCGCAAGCCCGCATTAATTTTTTGAAGAGCTGATTCGCCAGGGCAAAGATCTGACTCTTTCAAAGAATTAAGGGGCTCAATACAAGTGTTCAATGCTTCATGAAGATCAGTGGCTAAAGGATCTAAATACAGCAATCCAGTAACCACCTCACCGCGTTCTTGGTGCTCATTGATGTAACTTAAAGCGGCATAACGATTGGTGGGATCGTAATCCTGGTGTAACTTACGCAAGCGTAAATACGAGCCATCATGCTGCTGTACTTCCACCGCTTCTCCAGGGGCGTACTCAGTAGTGATTTCTTGATGCATTGGGATAAAGTCAATGCGACTGACGGCCTCATTGTGTTGCCTGACATAGTCATAACTCTTGGTACTGCCACCATGATTATTAAAGGTGACACAAGGACTAATGACATCGATGAATGCTGCCCCACCATGCCCAATAGCGCCTTTGATTAAAGGAACCAGTTGCTCTTTATCCCCTGAAAAACTTCTCGCAACATAGGTTGCTCCCAGCTGCAGTGCTAAGCCAACCAGATCAACCGGGCTATCGTTGTTTACAACCCCTTTCTTGCTTTTTGATCCTCGATCGGCGGTCGCTGAAAACTGGCCCTTAGTTAATCCATAGACGCCATTGTTCTCAACGATATAAGCCATTCTCACATTACGACGCATCGCATTAGCAAACTGCCCCAAACCAATGGAAGCAGAATCACCATCGCCAGAGACGCCTAAGTAGAGTAAATCGCGGTTTGCCAGATTGGCACCAGTTAACACTGAAGGCATCCGGCCATGCACGGTATTAAACCCGTGTGAAGCACCTAAAAAATAATCTGGCGTTTTTGAACTACAACCAATTCCGGATAGCTTGGCTACCCGATGGGGCTCAACATCCATTTCCCAACATGCTTGCACAATCGCGGCAGAAATAGAATCGTGGCCACAGCCTGCACATAGGGTTGATATTCTTCCCTCATAGTCTCGGCGGGTATACCCAACCTTATTTTTTTGCAATGTTGGGTGATGAAGAATCGGTTTATTAATATAAGTCATGCCAACTCCTTACGGCTTGAAGATGCACTGGGCTTGCCTGCAACACCTAAGCTCTTCTGAATAGCATTAGCAATAAAACGTGCAGTAATCGGCGTGCCATCGTAATGCAACACTTTAACCAAATTGTTATTCACTATTTCTAACTCATTCATTAAGAGGGTGTGCATTTGTGCATCGCGATTTTGTTCCACTACAAATACCTTCTCATGGGAATCAATAAACTCTTTGACTGATTTTGGGAATGGGAAAGCACGTAGGCGCATCGCATCTAAGAAAACGCCATCCTCTCCCAGAGCATCCAGCGCCTCTTCCATCGCTGGGCTGGTGGATCCAAAATAAATCACCCCAAATTTACTGGGCTTACTAGCCGGTTTTACAACTGGCTGCGGCACCATAGTGGCTGCCGTTTCAAATTTACGCAACAACCGTTCCATGTTGTAAATGTAGTCCACCCCTTTTTCAGAATATCTCGCGTAAGGATCGCGGGTAGTGCCCCGAGTGAAAAAACTTCCTTTAGTGGGGTGAGTGCCGGGCAAGGTCCGCCAAGGAATACCATCGCCATCGACATCTTTATAGCGCCCAAAATCTTTTCCTGATTCCAGATCCTCAGCAGTCATGACCTTGCCTCGATCATAGGTGCGACCCTCTTCCCAGACAAATGGATCGCAGAGCCGTTGGTTCATGCCGATATCCAAATCCGTCATCAAGAAAATCGGTGTCTGCAAACGTTCCGCAAGATCAAGAGAAGTAGCCGCATGTTCGAAACATTCCTGTGGATCTTGAGGAAACAGCATTACATGCTTGGTATCACCATGTGATGCATAGGCGCAGGCAATGAGGTCAGACTGTTGCGTGCGAGTGGGCATACCCGTAGAAGGGCCGCCGCGCTGCACATTCACAATCGTTACTGGGATTTCAGCAAAGTACGCTAAGCCAATAAACTCTGTCATCAAAGAAATGCCAGGGCCAGATGTTGCTGTGAACGCCCTTGCGCCATTCCACGCAGCACCAATCACCATGCCAATCGAAGCCAACTCATCTTCTGCTTGCACAATGGCGAACTTGTTTGAACCTGTTTCTGAGTCGACCCTAAATTTGTGGCAGAACTTATCGAAGGCCTCTGGGACTGATGATGAGGGGGTAATCGGGTACCAAGCAGCAAAGGTAGCACCGCCATAGACACAACCTAAACCAATCGCACTATTGCCATCGGTGAAGATGCGATTACCAACCTGATCAGAGCGCCTTACTTGAATACCCAAAGGCGCTTTTAAGTACTTCTTAGCATAGTCAAAGCCCAGATTAAACGCCTTCATATTTGAATCTAGCAAAGCTTCTTTGCCCTTGAATTGCTCAGAGAATAGCTTTTCGAATACCGTGGCATCGACACCAAGCAGTACCGACAAGGCGCCAACATAAATGATGTTCTTAAACAATTGACGTTGCCTAGCATCGCTATATGCTGAATTGCTAATTTCCGTAAGAGGCACACCAATGACATGAATGTCTTTGCGAAACCTATCTTCCGGTATTGGGCGTGTGGAATCGTAGAAAAGATATCCTCCTGGCTCGATTTCGGCAACATCGGCATCCCAAGTTTGCGGATTCATGGCGACCATCATGTCAACGCCACCGCGCCTACCTAAATAACCCTTCTCACATACCCTAGCCTCATACCACGTAGGCATTCCCTGAATATTGCTAGGGAAAATATTGCGTGGGCTCACTGGTACTCCCATACGCAGAATAGCTTTGGCAAATAGTTCATTAGCCGAGGCGGATCCAGAGCCATTCACATTGGCAAATTTAATTACAAAATCATTAATTGCTTCGATTTGCTTCATGCCAACTCCCCTGCATGCAAACTCATTTGCTTATCGCGACATTGCGCTCCAGCTTGCGCCGTATTTAATAAAAATTTCTGCATATCCCATGCTCCCGTTGGGCATCGCTCAGCACATAAGCCACAATGCAAACACACATCCTCATCTTTAACCATTACCTTGCCAGACTTTAAGTTCTGGGAAATATATAAATCCTGGTCGTGATTTAAGGCTGGGGCCTTCAGGCGAGTTCTCAAATCTTCCTCGGTGCCGCCAAGCGTGAAGGTGATCGAATCCATCGGGCAAATATCCACACAAGCATCGCACTCGATACAGGTTTCACGGGTGAAGATAGTTTGAACATCGCAATTTAAGCAACGGCTAGCCTCTTTGAAAGCAGTTGCCGCATCAAAGCCCAACTCCACTTCAACACGAATACTAGAGAGCGCTAACTCTGCTGCAACCCAAGGGACCGCATAACGCTCATCATCGGATACATCATTGTGATAACTCCACTCATGAATACCCATTTTCTGCGACATGAGGGTCACTTTATGTTGCGGTCTAGTGGCGACGTTTTCATGATTGAGAAAGCGATCAATCGAAATGGCTGCAGCATGTCCCTGGGCTACTGCGGTAATGATATTTTTTGGCCCAAACGCAGCATCACCACCGAAAAAGATTTTCGAATTGCTCGACTGGAAGGTCTATTGATCTAAAACTGGCAAGCCATAGCGATTAAATTCAACGCCACAATCTTTCTCGATCCAAGGGAAGGCATTCTCCTGACCGACCGCCAATAAAACAGAGTCACATTCAATATAGACTTCTGGCTCACCCGATGGAACCAGGCTACGATTGCCTTTTTCATCAAAAACCGCTTCCACAATCTCAAAGCGCATACCAACCAACTTGCCGCCTTTGCACTCAAAGCTTTTAGGGACGTGATAGTTGAGAATTGGAATACCTTCATGCAAGGCATCCTCTTTTTCCCAAGGAGACGCCTTCATCTCAGCAAAGCCGCTACGCACAACTACCTTCACATCGCTGCTACCTAAGCGTCTAGCTGATCGGCAACAGTCCATTGCAGTATTGCCACCACCCAGGACGATTACTTTTCCCTTTACCTCGGTGATATGCCCAAATGACACTGATGCAAGCCAATCAATACCAATATGAATATCTTTAGCGGCTTCTGTTCGACCTGGTATATCAAGGTCCCTACCTCGTGGAGCACCTGAGCCTACATAGATTGCATCGTAGCCATCACTCAATAGTGCTTGCAATGAATCTACTCGTTGCTTGTTTTTGAAGTCCACCCCCATATTGAGGATGTAATCCGTTTCTTCATCGACTACGGATTCTGGTAAGCGAAAGCGTGGAATCTGAGAACGAATGAAGCCACCCGCTTTTGCCTCAGCATCATAGATCGTGATGTCATATCCCAAAGGGGCAAGATCTCTAGCGACAGTTAAGGATGATGGCCCCGCTCCAATACACACAACGCGTTTGCCATTCTTCGGTGCAATATCGGGCATACGCGCCAGAACATCTCCTTTGTTATCTGCCGCAACTCGCTTGAGACGACAGATAGCAACTGGTTCAGGATCGGCGCCATTATTTTCCTCAACACGTCCGCGGCGACATGCAGGTTCACAAGGTCTATCGCAAGTTCTTCCCAGCACTCCAGGAAAAACGTTAGACACCCAATTGATCATGTAAGCGTCCGCATATCGCCCTTGGGCAATTAAGCGAATGTATTCCGGCACAGGGGTATGTGCAGGACAGGCCCACTGACAATCTACAACTTTATGAAAATATGATTGATTCAAGCTAACAGCCTCCAATATCTTTCCCGCAAAATTCAATTTGTAGTTTTAATACGAATCTTGATTGAATAATTCTACGGACTTGGAGGCATTCAAGCATCAGGTAAACCCCGCTATGGGGCCTGATTTATGGAATAAATAGACTTCGTTTGATCTACATCAAAACTGTGCAGGTGCAACAATTCATCCGATCAATGGATGCACACACTTAAAGAGCGGCCGACCCACTCTCTCCGGTTCTCACGCGAACCGCATCATCTAGTGATGTCACAAAGATCTTGCCGTCGCCAATCTTGCCAGTGAATGCAGCTCTAGAAATAACATTTAGGGCATCGTTTAACAATTCATCATTGACGGCAACTTCAATTTTCAGCTTCAACAAAAAATCAATCACATACTCTGCGCCACGA
>Ga0208389_1000538_pt1 | contig 18835 bp, 36 predicted proteins | sample CryBogCBH12Aug09_FD_184625 | JGI IMG/M metagenome (GOLD analysis project Ga0208389, IMG submission 184625) | Freshwater microbial communities from Crystal Bog, Wisconsin, USA - CBH12Aug09 (SPAdes) (version 2) | ecosystem: Environmental > Aquatic > Freshwater > Lake | place: Crystal Bog... | reverse complement strand
GCAGACGCCTCATAAGCGGGACGGCAAATAAACTGTGCCGTATTTTGTGCCTACACAAACCGTTTTTGTTCTCGTTTCCTGCATTTGGCGCGCTTGATTTGTTCTAATCTCAATCTAACAAAATCAGAGACTTAATGGCAGGAGTGACCGGGATCGAACCGATAACCCCCGGTTTTGGAGACGTGGATTTTCGGTTCTAATTGCTTGATATTAAACGCTGTTATTTTTGCTGTGCCTAGATTTGTGCCTTGGCGTTCATTGCTGCTTCGGCTTCTTCGGCGGTCATGAAACTCAGGTAAATTTCCGTTGTCTTTACGCTTGTGTGTCCAAGGTATTTCGATAGCCCATAGATGGACATACGACCGCTTCTAAGCGCCTCAACGGCAAACAGGTGCCTCAGGTCGTGGAAACGGAAACGAGTAAATCCTGACTGTCCTGCGGCCTTGCGACGATAGCGAGTAAAGTCTGACTTGACGTTGGTGAACGGTTCGCCGCTTGGCTGGCAAAAGATTAATTTGCTTTCCAGTGTTCTAGGCTGGATTGCGAATAGCTGAATAGCCTCTTGCGATAAGGCTATGACGCGGCGCTTGCGTCCTTTACCGATAATTTCCAGCGTACCGGCTTTGGCGTTAAAGTCTTGCCATTTGGCTGTGACCAGTTCGTTTTGACGGCAGCCTGTCAACCATGCGGCTTTTACCAATGCGCCAAAGCGTACCGGCGCTGCGTCAATAACCATTTCGATTGAAGCGGCTTCTGGCAGCATAATCGGGTCGCGGCGTTCTTTAATGAGGCGGCGCTTGGATAGGGTAGGGTTGCCCTCACGCCATCCTCTAGCCTCGGCATATTCGAGTACGCGGGACAGGGCGGTAAGGTCACGATGGATTGTTGCGGCGCTGGCGCCATTGCGCCGACGGGCCTCCATAATCTCAGCGATTAGTGCGCCGTCAATCTGGTCTATCTTTTTGCCAAGCAACCAAGGTTCAAGCATTTTGAGTGAGGTTGCGTACCGAGAGGCGGTAGTCTCGCCGATTTGGCCGACTGCATGTTGTGACCAAGCAATTATCGTTTCCACATAGGTTATGGCGCTGCCGATGTTGTTGGCCTTTAATCTTAGTTCTTCGATGCGTTTTGCGGCAATTTTCCGCGCAGTCGCAAGAGTGCTTGTTCGTAAAGATTGTCTGTACTGGACGCCGTTAATCGTCGCTTTAAGCCAATAGATTTGGCCTCTCTTGTAGAGATTTGACATGGTGGCTTAGCCTCCTGCTGGCGCAGAAAATTGTTGAGTTTGTTAACGTCGAAAGTCCATACCTTACCGATACGCGCGGCACTAGGCAACTGGCCGCGCGCAGCCATAGATTGAACCTGTCTTATCGACACGCCCAACAAACTGGCGGCTTCTCTTACTTGTATGCGATTAGTCATGGGTTACGTTGCGTTGAGTTGCAAAGAGATGCGGCGCGTAGCGCAGCGTTGCGATGCAGATAAATTGACAAAAGAAACGTCGAGTTGAGTTGCGCAGAGATGCGGAGAGACGCGCCGAGAAGCGGGGCGCCGCGAAGCGTAGATAAATTGACAAAAGAAACGTCGAGTTGCTTTGAGACGCGCCGAGAAGCGGGGCGGGGCGTGAAGCCGAGGTGCGCTGATTAACTGAAAATTCATTTAAACATTTCCTAAAAGATTAGGCGTTGAGTTGCGAGGAGTTGCGTGGCGTTGCGTTGCGATGCGCGGCGGGGTTAACTGGTATTATTCATTTGAATATTTCCTAAAAGACTTTGCGTTGCGTTGCGTCGAGGCGAGTAGCGCTGCGGGGCGGGGCGTGGTTAAACCTTATCAGCGATAAACGCTTGAAGCGTTTCCTTCACTGGCAACTCTGACGAACGGCCAGAAGCAGCCGTTGCAATTTGCTGCAACTTACCCTTGTTTGCCATGTAGGCGACTGCGCCAAAAAAGCTTGACTTGATGACATGGCTAATCTGTGCGTGATTACTCATGCCAGTAAAGTTCTCTACGCAGGATAGTTTCTTGACTGAACGCTTGGCGTGACGGCGCGCTTTGCGAATATCCTTGTCGCATGTCGCAATCTCTTCGTCTGCCATACGTTTGATGCCAATGCCGCGAACGCTATCAAATGCTCGGCGGTCTTCATTTAAAATGATACGCTTGGCGCTTTGTAGGACGCCTGACGTTGACGTTATCTTCATTCCAGTAAGGCGAGACAGTTCGCCGTATGTAATCTCTTCGCCAACCTTGGCGTCTAAAAGGCGCTTGATGATAGCCTGAGTTTCAAATTTTCTGTCTTTGACGATTTGCATTTTTTTCTCCTGTAATGAACTTAGCGTTGCGTTGAGTTGCGCGGAGATGCGGAGAGCAGCGTCGCGTAGCGCGGCGATGGAATACTCCATCACGAAAAGCACAATATGCCCTTGGTGATGGAGGGGGAGGTTAGGGCCTCCCCCCGTCGAGTTGCGTTGCGTTGAGCTGCGGTGAGCAGCGTGGCGACGAGTTGCGCCGTTAACCTAAATCTTGATACTCAAACTTTGTTGGACGGAAGCGTCCGTTCATTCCTCCGTTTTCTGGACGGAAGCGACCAACGCCTGTAAAACGTCCTGCCTCCAAGACAAACCGTTCAAAAACCTCCTTAGTGATTACGTCATCAAGGATTGCGAATTGAACATCTGCTTTCCAATTTGCAATAACTGGAAATGTGCGCTTGACACGCTTGCCAGAGCCACGAACGCCGTCAGAGTTGGCGTTGATGGTCACTGACGGGACGGTGTCTTTGTGCCAGCCTTCAAGGCGCACGTCTTCAAGGCATTGAACGCCGCCAACAAAGTGCTTTGTGTATGTGGCTTTGCCTTTGCCTGGGATTTGTTCACCAAGGCGCTTTGCAACTGTATCAAGGCATTGCTTGAACGCCATTGCCGGGATGGTGATTGTCCCGTCTTCTGCGGCTGTGCATTTCTCACGCCACGTTCTTTCCTCATAATCTCCCGCAGCCTCCTTTGCCAACTTTGGCGTGTCGTGCATACGCGACTGCGAATAAGGTGAAATGCTTTCAATGGTAACGATTGCTATCTTAGGCATTGCCATGTCTCCTGTCTGGCGTAGTGGAAAGAAAGGCTCGTAAGCCTTTCCTAATCTCCTGCGTGATACTTCCGCGACGTTTTTAAAAAGGAATGTCGTCCGAAAGTTCTTCCGCCAAAGGGACACTGCGCTTTGTCGGCGCTAGTCCTGGCTGCTGCTCCACGGCTTTGAGAGTGCCAGTGAAGAAACGGCGACCGTTCTTTTCCTTGGCCCATATGTTCATGTAAAACTCATAGCCGTTCTCATCGGTGAGCTTCCCGGTGAGGTCAGGGTGAGTGTCCTTTTCCTTGCGGTCATTCTTGGAAAAGATGAACGAGCCTTTGTTGTCGTAGTCTGCCATCAATCAACCTTTCATATATTTCTTGCGAAGCAACGCTTCTGTTTCGTCAAGCTCGGCAAGAAACTTCAATGTCTCTTGTTCAAGCTCTGCAATCATGTCGTTGTTCCGCTCGACACGGATAACGAGCAATCGCATTTCTTCCGGCAAACGTGGGTCGTATGCCGCAAAGTCACACCAATGGCGGTCACAACATGCTAACTGCCATTGAATTTGTTTCATGTAGTTGGCGGGAATTTTTTCTGTTTCCAGATATTCCAGCATTGTCGATGTGTTGGGACACTTAATTTCAAGCATCCCGTCATCGCCAATAAGACCGTCAGGGCTTGCTCCTGCGTTCTCAATTAGAGGATGAACGACAAAGCCTGTCTCAACGACTTCGTTGTTTGTGTAAAAACTATATGCTTCGCGCGCGTAAGGCTCTTGGTCATTACCCCATTGCATAGCGGGGCTTTTATAAGTGTCTTGTTGAGCGCCTGTTAAACGCTCAATAAGCTTCTCTGCCTTGTAGGTTGCGCGCGTCGCGCCATAACCTGCCTTCGTCTTCGCAGTCATGTCTCCCATGCGCGAAGCGGTCACTTTGCCAAGCCTCTGCTTGAACCAAAGCTCTGTGCCTTGAACGATGTCAGCCATCGACTGCATCCTTCTTTATCTTGGCGAGCTTTGTGTTAAGCGCGGTAAGGGCCTGCTTGTAACCTTTGCTATCAAGCTCCGTCAGCGCAGGAACCATCATATATTTAAGGAATGGGCCTTCCTTAGTTTCCGTCTTGGTCATCAAGTCTTGCAACTCAATGATTTGCTCTGCGGTAATTGGCTCGGAAGGCTCTTCTGGCTCGAATTGCGGCGCGCTTGTCCCGTCGAATTCTTCTGCAAGGTAAAGACCGCCAAGCAAGTCAGCAAAGCCGTCACGCAAAGCAAAAGCGCGGGCGCGCATAGTCAGCATACGGTCAGGATATTGCGACCAAGGACCGCCTTTACCCCACAAGCCTGCTTTCTTTGCGTCCATTGCGCTGAACTGGCGATGAATTAACTCTGGCCCGCGCTGTGCTTCACAATGCGCAACGCGCTTATCGCCTTCGCCTTCAAGCCATTCTTTAACATAAGTGGCTTTGCCGGATGCACGAACGATAGCAAGTGCAGCCTCGCCCATGATAAGGGCGCGACCGTTGACGACAGGGATTTTCTCCAATGATTGAAAAGGAGCAAGTCCTACTTCCATCCCGCGCATAATTGAAATCATAACTTGCGCTGGCGTATTCATACCCTTTGGAGCCATGCCAGCTTTGAATATCATTTCAGCAAGCTGCGCTGTTTCAGCAACGGTTTGCGGGATGATTGCGCTTATCTTTCGCGGCGCTGCGACAACAACATCATTCATTGTTAGCGGTGCTTTCAGTTGCAGGAATTATTTGTAAGCCTTCAACAAGGTCAGCGAATTGTTTCGCAGGCAAAGAAACCGTTAGGCAGTTTCCTGTTTGAGCCTTGTTAAAAATGATGACGACGGTGCCTCCGACATCGAAGCCCGTCACTCTGGCGTCAGCGCCAAAGCTGATTTGAAGGGGGGAAATAATATCCAATTTGTCCTCTGTGCTGGCGGGTTGAACGAAGCAGACCCTATTCCAACACAGTTGGTAATGCAATAGAGAAATCATATACAGTTGGAAAATATATAATTGAGTAATGAAAGTCTAGCTGAAGACTTAGGCTTGATGTTTGATAAATAACATTTTAAGTGACGTTGCTGTTTCCAACTTATATGTAAGGTGTTCCGTTGGGTAAGAATAAACAATTACGCAATCTTGCAATGCAATTAGCCTCGCAATTGCCCGACGAGCCTGCGGATTTATATCTAGTAATAGATTTAATGAGGGAGTTGGCAGACTATTGGTTGTATTGCGGGCGTATGTTATACCCGCAAGGTAGTGTCCCTGTAACGGAAGCTTATTTAGATGAACGCTTGCGCGAGGTTGAGGCGCGAGCGGCTAGGGCGGCGTCTTTGTCAGAGGCCGCTGACGATGAAGCTTCTTCTGTTAATAATGTCATCAAGTTTGCTGGCAAGCCCGAAAGGTCGCCGCGATAAATAAAGTCTAGGCCTGCTCCTGTTACTGAGCATATTTTCATGCCGTAACCTACTGGCATAAGAGCAAGGCCTCGTTCCCAATTATTATATTGAGATACCTCTGCTCCTATAAGAGCGGCCATGGCGGTCTGCGTCTTTATTCCTCTGGCTTTTCTAAGGAATGTCAGACGTTTACCTATGTCTGGAAATGTCGATTTACTCATTACTCTACTATGCTCCGTATGTGCTACTGGCGGTCAGCAACACGGTCCATGGAATGTGTAAATAAACCAATTATTAATTATTGCAACTGGCTACGGTTGACATAGTTCAAAATATTTGGATGGCAATATGGGGAAAATACGCATTGACTAATTCCAACACAGTTGGTAATTCGGTCATATGGCTAAAAAACTCCATACCGTTGACGAAGTTGTTTCCGCGTTAGGCGGGCGCACTGCCGTCGCTAAACTATTTAATCGTGGCGCCACTGCTATCGACCATTGGCTAACCAGTGGTGTCATACCATGTCACGCTTATCCCGAAGTCTTAGACGCTCTTGCTTCTGTCAATAAGACAGTTGGCGTCGAGTTGTTCCAGTGGGGCCGCGCTGCACAACGCCGTTCCAATCGGATGAACGCGGCGTGAGTGCTGTTACTTATAACAACAATAGTAAGTTCGATATTCAGTTAAGCGATGCACTTATAGACGAGCGCAGGCTTGGCGAAGTCTTTTCAATGAAGCGCATTAATCGCGTGGAGTTAAAGACAGAAGAATGGCAATGGGAAAAGACGGGAAATATTTGCGTTGAATTTCGTTGGCGCGGCGCGCCTTCTGGAATTGCAATAACAGAAGCAGATTATTGGGTCCATGAATTGACGCGCGATGGCGTGTCTCTTGGCTATCTCATGTTTCCTATTGAGCGTTTCAAAGAAATCTGTCGTGAAGCTTACAAAGCAGGCAAAGTTCGTTTTGGTGTTGGCGATAACGGCAATTCGGATGTCATCCTTTTGAAGTTATCGGACATAATAGGATGAGCAATCCTCAATTAATCTTTTTTACTATTCCCGGCGAGCCTGTCCCTTTTGCAAGGGCTGGCGCGTTTGGAAAAAGACGTTTCACGCCTCGTAAGCAAAGCGATTTTATGGGCGTTGTGAAGCTGTATGCGCAGCAAGCAATGATGGGTAACGCGCCGTTAGAAGGCCCGCTGCGTATCAATTTGTGCGCGACCTATCTGCACCCTCAATCATGGAGTGAAAAGAAAAAAGCAAAGACATTTTGGAAGCAGTCAAAGCCTGACGCCGACAACATTTACAAACTGTTTGCTGATGCCGCTGAGAAAATAATTTTCTTAAACGATAGTCAGATTTGTGAAGTCAATGTCAGCAAAGTTTACGGACCAATTGCAAAATTAACCGCAGAAATATCGGAGTTAAAAGATGACCGCCAGCATCGTAACATTTCCCTATAATCCAAAGGGAAGAATGACAAAATTGGATTATATAAATCATATGAAAGCCGTTTGGCGTCGTATGGGAATGATACAATCCACGCCGCTTGTTGTTATTCCTGAGAAGGTAAAGCCTACAACCGTCATCGACGCAAACCTTCCTATTCCCATTGAAATTTCGCCTTTGGAATTAGAACGCCGCCGAATTGAAAATTGTTTTCGGGCTGCGTTGAAAGTCAAGGTTGAACCAAGAAGAATAAGGAAATTGGAAATGGTTGAGGAAGCTGACGGCTTAGACATTACTTATATCGCTGGCATTATGCGCAAGCCTAAGAAAATGGAAATTGTGCGCATTGTCTCGCATTATTTCCGTGAGGGCATATCTGATATTTTATCGGATAGCCGAAAAGCCAACCATGTCTTCGCCCGCCATAGCTGCATGTATCTGATGCGCAAGGTTGGCGCGCTGACTTATCCTCAAATTGGCCGCGAGTTTGGCAAAGACCATACGACCGTCATCAACGCCATCAACCGGGTTGAGTTGATTGCCAAGGCTGACCCTGAGTTTCGTGAGGCCCTTTGCTTCATCATGAACAAGATAATCGAAAGCTGTAACGCCGCTTCCGTCACATCTCAACAATATTGGGGGGCGTGATGAAACATTCACTTACACAAGCTTTGACTGCCGTTCGCAAAGCCAAGCATGACCAACATAGCGGTCATGTCACTGGTTCAAAGAGCGAGCGTGAGTATGTCGAGGATGTTCTTGCAACTGTCGAGTTCTGGTTAGAGCGCGCAATTGAGAGGAACAAAGAGGCCAAAGGAGACTACCGCCAATGACTAGGTTTTTTGCTACCGCCGTTGATGACGCGCGGTTTTACGAGGTCGAGTGTTCTGTCTGTCATTCCAAGTCGAAGGTTAAAAAGATTTGGCATGGAACGCATTACACGACGATGCAGGTGACGTTGATGCTCCGCCAATGGGGTTGGCATATCGCAGGCAAGCCATTTGGCGATGTCTGTCGAAACTGCCTGCGCTTTGAAGCTCATCGTCCATCTAATGACCAACATAAAACGGAGACTATTAAAATGACTGTATCAAAAGTTGCGCCTAAGATTACTCCTGCGATTAACGTAACGCCTGCCGCGCCTGTTGCGCCTGTCGTTCCTTTTAACAAGCCTCCGGAGATTACCCGCGAGGCTCGTCGCAAGATATTTTCTTCGATTGATTTTAATTACGACCCTGCGACGGGTTCTTACACCAACGGCAAGACTGACGCGATTATAGCCAAAGAGCTTAATCTGCCGATTGCTTGGGTTAAGCTTATTCGTGACGAGGCGTTTGGGCCGGAAGGCGCTGATGACCAAACTGTCAAGCTGATTGCGGAAGCCAAAGAGCTTTTGTCGAAGTCTGACACGGACGCCAAGGTTTTATTGCTGGCTCATACTGAGTTGGTCGAGCGCATGAAGAAGCTCGAAGACCAGATTGAGAAGCTGTCGAAGCTCTATCGTTAAGGGGCTTTCGATGGCGAAGGGTAACATTTTCTTTTTTGTCCCGCATAACTTGCGCGCTGTCTATGAGGCTGTCGGTTGGCAGTATGTGGGCAAGGATGACGGTTACTCGGCGCAATACATATGGGGCGGCGAAGGCCGTCCCGTATTTCCTGACACGCCTGAGACGCGCGCCCATGCTGTCGCTGAGTTCGACGCTGTGTGGCCGGGAAGTGACCTTGATGTCTGACGCGGTGCGTTTAGACGCGCGCATTTCTGAACAGAATATGACGGGCGAGAGAGGCGTTGACGCGCCTATTCCCGCCCTGACCACAAACGACAAGGCAAGTGTCAATCATGGCTGACCAAGAAATAGCAAAACGCTATCCATATTTCCAGTTTTATCCATCAGATTGGCGCGGCGACCCTGCGTTACGCCTATGTTCTTTAGAGGCGCGCGGCCTTTGGATAGAGATGCTTTGCATCATGCACGAAGCCGAGCCTTACGGTCATTTGATTGTTAAAGGGCAGCCGATTGACGAGAAGCAACTCGCAATAATGGTTGGAATTTCAAAAATTTCTGTAAAAAAATTGCTAAAAATCTTAGAAAATTCTGGAGTTTTTTCAAAACGGAATGACGGAATTATTTACAGTCGCAAGATGGTCCGTGATTTTGCAAATCGTTGTAATAACAAGAAAAACGGTTCTCTTGGTGGCAATCCAAGCCTTAAAACGGTTAACCCCCCGGTTAAGGGGGGGGTTAAGCCCCATATACCAGATACCATATACCAGATACCAGAAGTATTAGATAAATCTAATACTAAGCGCGCGGGGCGCGCTGCGTCTGCCGAAGAAGTCAGGTCTGAATTACTGACAGTCCTTCCTGCCGAAATGGCGGAAGCTTTAATCCAACATCGAAGAGCCAAAAAAGCCGCGCTGACGCCCATGGCTGCGAAGCTTTTGGTTAAGGCGTTTACTGAACACGGCAACCCTGTCGCTGCCGTTGAGGCAATGATTGCTAACGGCTGGCAGGGCTTCAAGCCGGAATGGCTGGCGCCATCGCGCAGCAATCCCGCCAAGCAAAAAATCTCCGCAATAACCGAAGCAATTTTACTTATGGATGACGACTATGGACAATCAGAAACGCATACGGTCAGCGCTAGTTCACTTGTTCAACAAATTCCCCGCCTCATCAGCAATGGGTCGTGAAGACCTTGTGGCGAGGATTAAGGATTACTGCGAGACTATGGGTAGTACTGATGCCCTAGACGTAGAACATGCCTGTAATCGCCTTGCGAAGGCCAACAGCGCGTTTATTCCATCGGCTGGCCAGGTATATAGCGCGGCGCAGGAAAACGCAGCCAAGAGGCGCGAGAGGCTTTTAGAGACTATTCCTCGTTTACCGCGCTACGAGCAGCCTGAGGAAAAGCGGGAGGAAATGAAGAGGCGCTTCCAAGCGTTGTCGGATGAACTGCAAAGCGGAAAGAGTTTTAACCCTGAGTATGGACTTGTTTCGAAAGGGACAAAGATTGAAAGGCCGATTGTCCATCGGGTTGTGCCGCCGTCCTGGCTTGAAAGATGGGAACGCGAGAATGGCCGTCCTTACTATGGTTTAAAACGGGATGACTTTTGATGGACGTTATCGGGCGCGTCACCACATTTGATGACTTGCGGGCTATCATTGATGCCTATCGCAAGTCTCTCGGCATTACCTTGCTAGAGCTAGATGACAAGTCAGGCGTCCAGCATGGTTACAGTTCAAAGCTGGCCTGCGGCATAAAAAACTATGGCAACATTTCCCTGCCGTGTATAATGGGTGCCCTTGGCCTGGAATTAATAATTGTGCGCGCTGCAAGCGGGCATAAGCAGGACGGTGTTAATTCAAAAACTTATATCGAAAACTATAAGCGCGTGAGAAAAAAAGTCGCGCGTCTTGGGGCCATTGCCGCGAATAATAAGAAGACTGCGGAAGAGCGGCGCAAGTCAGCGCGCAAGGCCGCAACGGCGCGATGGGCTAAGTATCGCCAAGCACAAAAGAAGATGCGGAAAGCTGCCGAAAGAAAGGCGCAAGGGTCTTTATTTTAGGACCAATTTAGTTGAAGACATTACCGGGGCCATTGGCCTGCTTCGTAGTCTCCCGCCGTTTAAGGCGCTCTAGCGAGGCGCGGCGACCTTCTGGCGGGGGTCGCCGCCACAATTATCACTGACAGCTCGTCGTCGTCACGCCAATTGATGAGCCTTGGCTCCAACAATTCTTATTATTCGAGTGATAGGTTGAGCCGAATTCACTATCCTGACGCCAACCATAAGTGCCGTTTCGATTAGAGAATGTTGTCATGCCGCCGCCGTCATATGACATGCCAGATTGCGCGTCATTGTAACCCCAATTTTCTGCAAGAGCCGGGGCGCGGCCAAGTAAAACAATAGCGCAAACGAGGGCAAAGCGTGTTTTGGTTTTCATTTGAATTATCCTTTAACAGATTTTAGGGGCTGACGGTCGCAAGTTGGAAACGACCGTCGATTTTTCGCCAAGCTTTAAGCCTCGGCTGCGTCTTCTGAGTAGGCGCTTTCAATGCGGTCATTAGTGACGCAGCAATAAAGCCAAGGGTCTTCCCAATTGACTTCAATTGCTTCAATGCTTGCGTCGCATTGTCGGCCTTCTCTATGGGCGGTGATAATGTCGCGCCATATCTCGCGGGCGCCTTTGATTGAAAGCGCCTCGCCTTGTCCTGTGATAAAGAAAAGCGGGTAGCCTCCGGGCCATGAATATTTCTCGCGGATTGCCTGCTTTACGGCTTCAAGTTTAACCATTGTTCTAGTCTCCTCTAGTTTCTTGCTGGCGCAAGCTGGAAGGGCGTCAAGCGCCCTTCGGGTTTGCGTCAAGAGTGCGTATAGCCGTCTTGTTCAATGCCTAGCCATTGCCCCCATATGTTAATCATGAGGCAGTCATAGCCTTGCACAAAACGGCGTCTAAATTGCCTGTAGGTTGCGCTGGTTGGATTGTCGCTATTTCTTGCGCGCTGATACAGTTTAAACATTGCGGCGCGTTGTGCTTTGGTTGTTGGTGTCATTGTCCTAGTCTCCTGAGTTGCGACGCTGGCGGGCGTCGTGTGGCCGTTGGCGCACAATGGGCGGGCCGCGTGGGTCCGCCGGTTCTGCGTCAATTGCGGGCTGTCATTGCCTCCGCTATCAACTCCGCAATAAGCTGCTTCAATGGTTTGTCTTCTACTGCGGCAAGGATGCGCAACTCTTTGTGGAGTTCTTCGCTAACTGTGGTTTTAATTTCGCGGTCCATGGTTCAAGCCTCCGTTGGTGTGATGTCAAAAGTAAATTCTAGGCAGTTGCAAGCAAGGACGCCGAAGCGTTCGGCGTCGTGGCTTCTCTCAAAATATCCGTCAACGTCTTCGACGCTGATGCAATGGCAAGAGCCATATTGCCGGAAATGCCAATCAATAAAGGCGTCCAGGGGGGCCATGTCTTCGTCTTCTAGGCCGCTTTCATCGCCGTTGATTAAAGGGCAAGCCCAAAAATCTGGGAGGGTATAAGTGACGGTCTTCATTGGCGGGCCTGCTCTATTGCTTCGAGGATAAAATAAGCGCCTGCGATTAGGGCTGTGATTACGCCTGCGCCTAATGCGGAAAGCGCAAGCAATATGATGGCAAGGTCCAGTATATGTTGCATTGTATTTGTCTCCTGGTGACGCGCTGGCGGGCGCGTGATGCGTGATTGCATCATGTGGGGCGCAATGTGCGCCCCAGGTGATATAATCAAGCTGCTATGGCTACTGGTGCGGCTAGTGTAAGGCCTCTGAGGTATGACGCTGCCTTGTATGCGTCGCCCGCTGCCTTGGTGAACAATGCAGGGTTGTTCTTCAAGACTTTGTGCCAGCTTGCGATATATGCCGCGCTGTTTTCGAGCGTGGTATTATCAAAGCCGAATTCTGCGCACAAAAACGCGCTGCCAAGTTCTGCCACAAGCTCCTCGGCTGCGTATAGGCAATCACCAAACTGCTTGCCAAAGGTTCTATTCATGCGCTTTTCGTTGCCTGTCCAATGGGTCAACTCATGAAATGCGGTCGAATAGTATTCTGCAACGCCTGTGAAGGTTTCATAAGCTGGCAGGTTGATATAGTCGCCCGCTGTTGTGTAGTAGGCGCGCTGCTCGTTGTGCTTAATGGTTGCGCCTGTTGATAGCAGGAATTCGTCGGCCATTGCGTCGCGCAAGTCTGCGTTGATTGGCGCTGCCTCTTCGACGGTGAATGGCAGGTCTTCGCATTGGTCAATGTTAAAGACGGTGAAGGCTTTGGGAAACATTGGGCTCTTGCCTGTTTCCGGGTCAGGGTCTTTAACAAACCATTTGATTAAGCCTGTCCCTTTTTCGCCTTTTCTAACGTGGCCTCCGGCTGCTTTTGCCTGCTCATATGTAAGCCATTTCTGATGACGGTATGCGCTGCCAGTAATCCAAAGCATGAACACATTGCTGCCTTTGTAAGCTTTGCCTGTGGTGATGTTAATTGGCATGTCGGCGCTGCCGCCTGTCCATGGTTTGCGCCATGGGATAACGCCCTTTTCAAGCTGCTCTAAAATGCGGGCGGTTGTTTCTTCGTATAAGTCGCGCTTTGCCATTGTCGTAGTCTCCAAGTTTGCAGTCACTGGCGGGTGACGGAGACTTTTATAAATCCAACTGAGTTGGACTGTCAATAGTGTTTAGGGCATAAAACGCAATAAAAGTGAAAATAATCTATTCCAACGCTGTTGGTTAAATAAAATCAGTCTTTTGCCATGTTAATTGCGAGCTTTGTTTGATTGCAATGAGGGCAAGCTGGCGGGTTTGCGCGCATGTTTTCGCGTTCTTTGTAAGAGATTGAGCGGCAATCTTGAAAGCCGCAAGGGCAAACAAGGTAGTAATCTCTAAGAGCGGTCCATCCCCGGCGTTGCGCCTCTTTAATCTCTTTATCTGTCCATATGTCCATGTTGTCGGCCCCATTGGCTTAATAGGCTGGCAATAGTTGCGCGTTGTTCTCGCGTCTTTCCATTTGTGGCTCGCCATATTGCAAAGCTTACAAATGATGCGCGGGCGGCTGTCATGCTGGCGGGTGTGATGTTGTCTGCTTTGGCATATCGCCAAGCTGTCGCGCGATTAACGCCTAGCGCGTCGGCAAGCTCTGGAATTGTTAGGACGCCATGCGCGACAAGGTGCAGTAATGCGCGTCTATTGTGTGGGGTGTTCTTGTTGTTCTGTGCAACCATGCGTTTCAATGTCGGTGATTTGTCAAGAGAAATCGACGCACTATTGTATTCATGTAAATGCCTGTAATGATTAGTTAAACAGCCATGTGGTGCGCGGTGCGTTTTGTATTGTGGCGAATTGAGCGAGTTTCTTCGCGCGGCGGAAGTCATCTTGTCGAGCGGCGGCGCGAGCCGCGAGGCAATCAAGGTCGGTGTTACAAGTGACTGCATTGCAAGTTGAGACAAAGCCCAAAGCCGTTGCCAAAGCGCCTAAAGCTCTCATGGGGCCTCTTACAAAGCTTGCGCCTATCCATCAACTGCTCATCGAATATACTGTCCACGGCGTTCCCGAAAACAAAAAGCGCCTTCTCGATTATCACTATCGGGCCGCGCCTACGGAACAACAGCCAGACCGCAAGCGCCAACTCCTGCCTAATGAGCCGCTAACATGCGATGAAGCTGCCCGCGTCCTGGGTGTGCGTTTGCGTCATGCGCGCCATCTCTTCTCACAGCCTGTTTTCATCAAGGCCCATAACGCAGCAATAGAGGCTATTCGTAACGGTGCTAAAGTCGCGGCTATGAATAAGGTCGCGGCGCTCGTATCTGAACAAGGCGATGGCTCAGCGGCATGGGCCAAGGTCAATCTTAATGCTGCGCAGCTTATACTCGGTGATAGTGCTGGAAATGACGCCAAGCCAAGCGTCCAGGTGAATGTCGGTCTTCAACTCAACCCTGGAATTGTCATCCGATTGCCTGCCGATGCGCCTACTAGCCCGCTTGAACTAACAGCAACGCAAGTCAACGCTGATGACTGATAAGCCAATTGCCGCCTTCACTGATGCCTATAAGCTCGGCCTTATCGCTGCCGGAATACCTGACGGACCAAAGGTCGGACCAATGGTTAAGATGCGCAATGATGATGAAAACAGCGCAAGCGATAATGGGGAACAAGGACAGATTACAGTCATAGCGGATAGTGATAGCGACCCGCTTATGATGATTGCGGATAGGCTGAGGGTGGAGACGCTGAGTGTGGAGAGGTTAATTGCGGAGCGGCTGAGTGCGGAGCGACTAAAGGTCATGACTGCGGAGAGGGGGCTTATGATGATTTCGGAGCGACCGCTTATGGCTATTTCGGAGCGGCTGAGTGTCGTGGGTCAGGCCGAAGCAAGCGCAGCTTCCAACATTTCCGCGCAACGCATGGCCGAAGTGCAGGCCGAGGTAGTGGCTGACACGGCGCGATTGATAGCAGGCCAATATAAGCGCCTCGGTTAGTGTGTGTTCGGTTTACTGAACCAGCAATTGCATAATAAAATCAAAGGGAACTGCCTATGATGTGCCGTATTATGTGCGCAGCTTGGCTTGATAGTGCGCGAGACGCCATTTTTCGCCATCGACGCATCATTAACCTACGCAACGTAAACGCCCCGGCCCCTTGTGTTCTGCTCGACTGCGCGGGGGGGAAAATCGGGGCCACCCCCCATGCTCCACCCTCCCCCGCGCGCACATTTGAAAAAAGTTTTTTGGCGGTTCGGAACATTGGGTGGCTACGATGGTGAACCCGCCGGATGATGTGTTGGATTATTTTTTATATGTATGTGGTCTTCATCAGCGAGTTGTTGATGGTTTAGTTTTTGATTGCGATGATTTGATTGATGTTTTGGTTCAATCTGGTGTTGAGAGTTCGTTGTTATTTAATGAATGGGCTAGACGCGAGGAGTGTCCGTATAGGATGGTTTGTTATGTTGAGTGTGGTGTTGTTCGGTTAGAATTGGGGATGGGCCATTGATTGCGGAAGTATTGGCGGAGCGTGGCGAGCGGTATGGTTCGTTTAGGGGTCATGCTGAGATTACGCAGGCATTGAAGGATGTGATGAGGTTGTCTCCTAAGTGGGGTGATTTGGATTGTTCGCAGACTGAGGCGTTGGAGATGATAGCGCATAAGGTTGGTCGGATATTGAATGGCGACCCTAATTACGCTGACAGTTGGGTAGATATTGCGGGTTATGCGACGTTGGTTGCGGAGAAGTTATGACTGAGACGTATGAGATTAAGATTGAGAGGAACGACACGGAGTTTGAGGTTGTTTCTTATGATTTTCCCGAGGACAGGTTTGGGAAGAAGATGTTGTCTGTATTGTTTGCACAGATAAGCCAGCATTTGCAGGATGAGGTTGAGGCGAGTGAGGGCGAATGATTGATTGGTTATTGAATTGGTTGAAGGTGACGGTTGCTCGTTGGTTATTGGCTGATGAGTTAGAGGCTGAGCGTGTTCGTGACCGTGAGAAGTGGCGACGGCGGCAGGAGATAATTGATGCTAATTATGAGACGACTGATACTGCCGATGACCTTGATAGGGGCGAGTTTTAGTTTTGTTGGCTGCAATAGTGTGTCTGAGTATCACGGCGGTTCTTGTCCTAATGTAAGGACTTACAGTCCCGCAGAGCAGAAACGTGCTGCGCAAGAGATCAGGTCTAATCCTAATGGCGAGTTAGCGCGGATGGTTCGGGATTATGGATTGTTGAGGAAGGCGTGTCGAATTTAAGTAAGGCGAGTGGTGAGCGGCGGGCGTTGTTTTCGAGTTGGCCTGCTGAATATCGCCAAGGTTATGATGACGGATTGAAGCGTCGTTTGAAATATCCGCAAGGTTTTAATGAGTGGGTTTCTAAGCGGCAAGACGCTTATTACGCTGGCTATAATCGCGGGCGGTTAGATAGGCCTGACGTTAAGGTGCGTCGATGAAAGATTATCGTCTGTTACTCATTGGAGCGACGCTTGGCCTAATTTGGGTTGGCGGTGTTCTTCTAATGACATGGATGGTTCTATGACCGACGATATTAAGAAGGGGCCTGTCCCCAACCCTGCGGCGATTACGACTGTAAATAACAAGACGGGAATTACCGTTTGGGTCTTAGGCGATGACATTGGTGCGCCGGGCCGTGAATATCCAGACAACCCCGGCGTTAAGTCAACGCTTGGCGCTGTTAAAGCTGGCACAAATATTACGATTGCCGCTGACGGAACAATTTCAGCAAGTGGTGGCGGCTCAACTGATTGGTCGCAAATTACCAATAAGCCCGCAACATTTACACCACCTATTGCAACGGCGGCTGTTGTCGGCGGCGTAAAGCAGGGAACCAACATTACGATTGGAGCTGACGGCACCATTAGCGCCGCTGGCGGGACTATTGTTCCAGCAACGCCAACTGTGCTTGGCGGCATTAAAGTCGGAACTGGCCTTAATGTTACGGGTGACGGCACGTTATCGACGCAAGACGCTGTGCCGGATTGGAATAGCATTATCAATAAGCCAGCCACGTTCCCGGTTGCTATTGCGTCAGCAAGTCAATTGGGTGGCGTTAAAGAGGGCGCTGGTATTAACATTGAACCAGACGGCACAATTAGCACTGTATCGGCTGCGCCTGAGTGGAATGAGATTTTAAACAAGCCTGTTGCGTTTCCGCCGCCTGTTGCGGCAACCAATGTTCTTGGTGGCGTAAAGCAGGGCAACGGCGTGTCGATTGGTCCTGACGGAACACTTAGCGCAAACATTCAGCAAGTGGATTGGGACATTATCGTTGATAAGCCGACTGCATATCCGCCGACGATTGCTTCTGATACTGAGGTTGGTGGCGTTAAGGCTGGCAACAATATCAGCATTGACATTGACGGCACGATTAATGCGGCTGCGGTGGATTTGCCAATTGCTTCGACCTATTTGCTTGGCGGCGTCAAGATTGGTGCGGGCATTAGCATTGCAGAAGACGGCACGATTGGAACTGAGGCCAGCGCGCCATATTGGCTTGACATTGTTGATAAGCCAAAAGCGTTTCCTCCGACAAACGCAAGTGAAGGTGTTGTTGGCGGCATTATGCCTGACAGCAATTTCTCCATTGCGCCGGATGGTATGATTTCCGCTAAGCCATTTACGGGTGTTCCGTTTGCGGCGATTGCTTATGATGGTTACGGCAAGATTGGCGGTTCAACGACTGCGACGTTCCTTAACGGCAATCTTATTCTTGGCGGCAGCGCGCCTGTTGTTAAGGAAGACGGCACGTTAGGCGAGACTGTATCGTTTGGCGGTCAGGTTACATTGCTTGACCAGACGGGTGCATATCGCGCTGGCATTAAAAACGATAGCTTTGACTATACGCTTCTTCTGACAAATGGCCCGAATGTTAAAGCGGGCTTTATGCCGTTTGTGACGCAGGTTGATAACGTCGATGTGTCGGTTGCTTTTGGCCCATTGTCTGACGCTATTGGTTACACGACCAAAGCAAAGCTCGGTGTTGTGCAAGTTGGCAACAATATTGACGTTGATGCGAAGGGTGTTGTCAGCGTTAAGACGACAAGCAAGTCAGACCTTGGCCTTGTTAAAATTGGCGGCGGTCTGGATGTTGACGCAAATGGTCTTGTTACGCCAAGCCTTGCGACGACTGCGTCTCCCGGCATTGTTCAAATCGGCAAGGGCTTGGAGGTTGATGCAAACGGCGTGATTAACACGACTGACGCAGTTGGCTTCTTAAACCGCAGGGTTTTTGAAAACAACACATATTACGAAAAGGATTATGATTGGACGTTGCCGGAAGGAGTTGAGTATTTCCGTGTGACGGTTGTTGGCGGCGGCGGCACTGGTGGCGGCTGGTCGAATAACGCGAATGAAGGTTCTGGCGGCGCTGGCGGCGGCGGCGGTGCTTATGCCCGTTCAATGTTCTACGGCTACAAGTTTAAGGCTGGCGATGCGTTTAAGGTTCGCGTTGGCTGTTCAAACTACAAAGGATTAGGCGACGGGACTGAAAGTTATTTCCGTCTTGCAAGTAAGGCATCATCGTATCTTTACTGCGAGGGCGGCAAAGGCGGCGAGAGTGGCTATGTGCAAGGCAGTGAGAAGAAAGGCTTCACAAAGCCGGGCGACGGCGGTGTTGTGAAAACCGATGGCTTTGACGGCGCAGTAATGTTCAATCTTGATGCAGTGTCAGGCGGCAATGGTTTGCCGGGACTAAGTGTTACGACGCCGCATGGCCCAAAAACTGTTGGCGGCGCTGGTGGCAGTTCCTTCTTGGGAACATCTGGCGGCACTTTTCCTACCTCTGGTTATGGCACTGGCGCGGGTGGTGCTGGCGAAGCAAACAACTCTGGCGGTGGCGGCGGCGGCTACGTTGGTCGTGGCGGCGTTGTGATTATCGAGT
>Ga0208389_1000527_pt1 | contig 19102 bp, 28 predicted proteins | sample CryBogCBH12Aug09_FD_184625 | JGI IMG/M metagenome (GOLD analysis project Ga0208389, IMG submission 184625) | Freshwater microbial communities from Crystal Bog, Wisconsin, USA - CBH12Aug09 (SPAdes) (version 2) | ecosystem: Environmental > Aquatic > Freshwater > Lake | place: Crystal Bog... | reverse complement strand
TGTAGAACCGTTATAAGTCCATGATGTTGTTGCACCTGTAGTAGAAGGCACGACATAAGCCGTGTTTCCATAAATACTCGTGAGTGCCGCTATATTTGGATTTGCCATGATATTTCCTTAAAAGCCAAGGGTCATCGCATAAGCTATTGCTTGTGCTTTTGTTGGGCCAGATGCCGCAGGAGCCGCCCAAATGGGAGGTGATCCACTGCCTTGTGATGTTAAAACATAATTTGTTGTGCCGTAGGAGCCATTAACAGCAATAGCACCAGATGTATTGATGGTCATGGCATCGTTGGTGTTTGTACTACCATTCACCAAAAAGTGAATAGCATTACTGCTCCATGTACCAATTGCTAAATCACCGCCACCTGATTCAATGAAGTTGACATAAGGCGAACTAAATGCATTGTTTGGATAACCTGCCGATGTGTAACTATAAGAAGCAGAGTTAGACCCCATTTCCATATAGTATGTGCTTCCATAACTATTACCACCCACAGAATAAGCGGCATAAGATGTAGCACCGTTATTTGTATTTTGCAAACTAACATTCAGATTAGAAGTGTCTGCACCAGAAAAAGATGCAATTTGTCCACTAAATGAATTGCTATATGAACCAGAACCAACGTTCAACCAACCAACAGAAGTAGTTGTATTGGCTGTATAACCTGTTAGTGATAAACCTGTGGAACCATAAGTAAAAGCTGAAGAATTACTTAATGCACTAGTTCCGTTACCATATGGTACATAACCAACTGTTAAAGATGTTAAACCAGTTCCGCCATAAGTAACACCCAACGCATTGGTCAAATGGAGTGTTGGTAGCGTCCAAGTGCCAGAAGAAGAAACACTACCCAAAGAGGTAGTACCAACACCACCGTTGTAGAACGTGATTCCATCACCAGAACCGACGGAAATGCGACCATTGTTGGTCACATAGTCCACCACAATACCACCTGTATAAGTGAAGCCGCTTGAGCTTGTTGAGTAGAAACCGCCAGCAACTTGCATTGAAGTAGCAGTGGCAACGCCTAAAACAGGAGAAGTCAACGTGGGGCTTGTGGCTAAAACAATATTGCCAGAGCCTGTAACCCCAGCCGCAAGTGCCGTTGCAACACCCGTACCTAAACCGCTGATACCTGTAGAAACAGGCAAGCCAGTCGCATTGGTCAATGTGCCAGAACTAGGAGTACCAAGGGGGCCGCCTTGATATACTGCGTACTCAGAAGGATAAGTTACAAATACTGTAACCGTACCGCTAAAAGTAACCGCACTGCCTGAAGCACTAGACGAAAGAATGGTGGTGCGGGTTAACGTTGGCCCAGTAGTTGAATACGTACCAATACCGACTTCCCAATCGCCATTTACATCTGTCGCTGCATAGTAAGTTGTGTTTCCATTTCCAACAACCGCAAACGACTGATACCCAGTCACACTCCCACTTAAGGTAAAGCTGACTGTGGTATTAGCTGAGCCTGTTTGCTGGACTCTGTCGTAAAGAGCTAGAGTCATTTAGGGCTCCTTAAGAAGTAGCTGTTGTGCTGTATGTAACGCTTACAGTGTCACCGGAAGTTGTTGTCTTGGCTGTTCCGAACAAACCCTCTGAGTACAAAGTACCAGCAGTTGAGCTGAATGTAGAAACTGCGCCTGTACCGGTTACCAAGAAACATCCATACACTGTGCCACCTGCGCCTGTGATTGTGTAAGTAATCGCTGTTGCGGTACTTGAAGTCACGTTTGAAGGTGTTGATCCAGTTGAAGTAGAAGAAGCAAACACGGCTGTACCACGGTTACCTGATCCACTCACGGTGTAGTTTGTGAACTCAGTCCATGTGTGAGAAGCCATTGTGTCTGAAGCAGACGCAGTGAACGTATTGGAAATCAAACCAAGGTAAGGCCCGACAACTGTATAAGAGCTTCCTTTAAGGAGCGTATCAAGCATCAACTGCTTACCAACAGCTACCACTAGGTTAGGGAACTTTTCTTCCCATTTGACGTTACCATCTGCGTCGCGGCAAACGACTTCGTACCAGCCCTCGATACCCATGCCTTCAGGCACTTTGGCGTTTGCTTGGAGCGTAGCGACTGCGTGGTCTCCAAAGTTTGAAAGTTCTCTTGTCATGATAGCTCCTTAAGAAATTGTTAAAACTGCGGTTGTTGAAGTTGGCGTTGGGAATGAAACTGTGAAATTGTTCATGGTAATGTCACTCCCAAAGTTCAAAACAAACACAGATGCCCCTGTATTTGAATTGTATATTAAAGCCCCGCGAGCCGTAATAGAAGAATTAGGCCAAGTTGCATTGTTGAACGAAATCCAAGCAACATTATTGGCAGTATCTTGGGTGGGCGGATTGGATATGGTCAAAGGTATGCCCCCCGCCGTATATCCATTACCCGTTGCCACTTCTCCAACTGGCGTGTACGCCGCAGTCGTGTTGTTTAGATTGGCAAGCGCCGTGTATAAAGCAATTTTGTATGTATATGGAGATGTTAAGGTGAAGTTCTCCAAACCACTTAAAACATTGGCTTTGAACGCTGTGGTTTGACCTTGAACAATGCTCATGCTACTACATTACCTTTGAGGTTTGTGTTGAGTTTGGTTTGACCATCCCTGTAAGCATCGCCACGATCCAATCCATCACCAAGACGTTTAGCAAGACCAAGAGCTTCTTGGTACTTGTCTTCGTAATACTTGACCATGTCGGCTTCGCCTTTCATGAAAATCATGGCTTCACGCATAGAGCCATAAAGTATCACAGGGTCAAAATTATCTGCCAACCAGCTAGTGCCAGTTGAGTTGTTAATGGTAGAAACAGTGACTGCAAAGCCAGAACCTGTGCCACCTACATTTGTAGATGCTACGCTTAAAACGTCCCCGACCTGATAAAAATTACCGCCGTTTTGCAGAGTAACTGAACCTACCAAGCCACCAGAGTTAATCAAAATATCTGCATAAGCCCCGTTACCAGAACCGCCTGTTAGAGGGACGTTTTGATATAGCCCCGGGGTGTACAAGGTTCCGGGCGTGAATGCAGGCAAAAGTCCTGTGACAATACCCTGCACCATTGATGGTGGGTAAAAGAAATAATGCAGTTCTACGTTGTAACTTTGGTCGGGAGTAGGCCCAACAATGCAAGATAACTCATTGGCAGCATTGTATTGAGGGCCAAAGACAGCGTAATACTTGGGAGTTCCATAGAAAGCTGAAGTGGGGTTGGGGTAGGCTTCTCGGATAAAGTTAACATCTTTGTTCAACAGGTACGTGTATGGGGTCGTGTAATCACTGGAGTAAATAGAAATCGAATAAGTTGACAGCCAATCATTTGGCAGGGTCAAATATTGATTACCCATTGTCAGGGTACCTGTGACGTTTCTACGTAAAGACGCAAACGCTACCGTGTTATAAACACGTTCTTCGCATTGCTGTACAAAGACAGGAATATTAGCTAGAAATAGCTGTTCCGTATTTTCAGCGTATGCTTGAATGGTATTGTAAAGCGTCTCGTAGTTCATATTAAGCCATTGGCCCCCTAGCAATACGGCCTTTAGTTGCGGCGCCATTACCACGAGTTTCTAAACCTGTGGACTTAGGCTCAAATGTGATATTACCCATGCTTACGCGACGTGCGGGCATACCACCGGGCATAGACTCATCAGCCTTCATGGTATTGGGGTCAGTTGCATAATGCACCGCAGCTTGGCCATTGACGGGCTTGCCCGCCATAGTATGAGGAGGTGCGTATTCAGATGCAGGTCTATTATCAGCCATCATTTGCTCCCAGGTTTTTGGTTATGGGCACGGGCCAGATTGCGGCCAACAGCGCGCATGGCTTGACCTGTAACACCACCCTTGGCCATCTTCTTGACTTTACCGCCTTTTTTAAGTCCGCTAAGGTCAGTCTTTTTATTCTCATGCAACTGTTTATCGTGCATGCCAAAAGCCTTTTTAATCAGCTTTTTGTCTTGTTTTTCGTCATCGTGTTCCATCTTAGCCATCTTAAACTCCTATGAAGATGTAATTGTTACTGAATTAACTGTGCCTACAGCCACCAAAGCGTTAGGCGTCAAAACCCTGTCAAACCCAGATGAACCCCCCACAGGATACCATCCCCATTGTATAACTCGGCTACCGCCTTCTGGATAGCCATCTTCCACCACAGTATTGTTTGTACCGTTTTGGATTTGTAAGCCACTGTTACCTGAAGAATAATAGCTAATGTCGGGCCTAGGTTCTCTCACAGCCTGTGGATCGTACACAGGGTACATACCCAAACGCAACTGTGGATGATCGGGATCCCAACACTCTGGACATACTTTGATGCTAACTTGTTTGGTTTTAATCGTCAACTTTTTAAGTTCGACTAATTTATACCTCTGCCCGCATCGGTCGCATTCCGCAATGCTGTTTTTACCTGACGCATATTTGTAACCCATGACTACCTCGCGTAGAACATCTGACGGGGCACAAACCGTATTGGAGCTTTCTCTCTGTCCTCGTCAGCGGCTAACTGATATTGCTGTTCATAATCAGCTTTTAAGGCCGCTATGCGCACGGGATCAGTTCCCGGTATCTTCATAGACATGTAGTAAGAAAGGCCCGCTATCATGGCGTTAAGCATACGGAAAGGTATGTCTTGAATGTTTACACCGCTTCCGGCATCTTGGATACGGCGCATGCGCCATGCCACAAAAATATAGGGGGTAGAGTTGTCTGGGGTAGGCCACACATTGATGCTGGGAAGCCAAGCTGAAAAGACCACTGTACCTACACTATGAGTCGCGGCGGTTGTACCGGCCTGCCCACGGGCACAATTGATCAATTGGTTACCGCTCACATTAGGGTAATAAATAATCTCAGAACCCAGTGTGATGAACCCAGCAGCGGCAATCTGACTTGCGTCGCTGATGTTAATTGTGGTGTCTGTTGCGGCAACGGCTGAAGTAACCGTAGCAGTTGTTGGGTTTACATTACCCGATTGGCGATTGATCCAAACCTGTATGGGGCGACCATACGTTAATTTATTTGGGATCGTGGAATAGGTACTTTCACTAATACGATTGATATTTAAGTCTTGTTGATTCTGGGTTGCCGCATTCGTACGGGTTATCATATCAAGCAAGTCAATCGTGTCGACCGGCAGTGCGTAAGAAACTTGACCATAGACCAGAGGAATTTGGATCTCCTCGACCGTCCACATGTTAAGGCCACGATTGGCCCATTCAACGGTCATTAGGTTCAACGAGCGGCGTGTGGTTCGCAAGTCATAGCCAGACCGAGACTGTGAGCCGCATCTTTCGAATACTTCTTCAACAATCTCAGTGAAATCTAGATTAAACGTTGCGACGCCGCTGGTTGTAGCCATTATTTCTTTTTCATCCCTTTAAGGGTTTCAGCCAAACGCGCACGCTGCCCCAGTTTCCCGGGTTTGCTTGCAGCGGCGGCTAGCTTCTTTGCAGGAATCGTTTTACCTTCTTTGACACCCAGTTCTTCACGTAAAGCACCGGGTTTCTTGATGGCGCCTTTGATCCAATTCTTCGTGGCCATTATGCACTCGCAGCGGGGGTAGCGGGAGCAGGATCAGCTACGGGCGCGGGCGCAGGAGTAGGATCAACAGCAACAGGAGCAGGCTCAACAGGTGCAGGAGCCTCAACGGGTGTTGGAGCTGTAGCATCAACATGAGCTTGTACTGCATCTAGCAACTCTTGAGTTTGGGGTTGAACATCACCGTGTGCGCTTTTTTGGCCTTCTGCTACGTGCATAAGCAATGCAAGTAAGTGTTCGGCTTCGGCTTCCAATTTGTGTAATAGGCTCATTTTGACATCCTCATGTTATCAATTAAGTTAGGGTATGGCCGCCCTGCCTTTTTAGCCGCAGCTTTCGCCGCTGCCTTTTTAGCGGGGCTTAGTTTCTTGTGTTTCTTCGCAGGGTTAGGTTTATCCCAAACTTCACCGCCGCGCTTATACACTTCCACATCGTTCGGATTATCCTTGCGATGTATGATCTTTTTACCAGGCATTTTTGACGGGCTGATGTCACCCATGCCACGGCTCGGCATCATAGATACTTACCCTTTGTAAGACCCCGCTCGGCGCAGCCATCAGCTCGTTTAGATGCGGAACTGACAGAACCACCCTTGGCCATTTTCTTGACCGTTCCACCACGCTTCATAATCTTTTGAGATTTATTCTCAGCAGAATATTTAGCATCTTCAGCCGCGTTTTTCATGGCTTCTTGATCGGCAGGGGAGACATAAGCCTCGCTATTGCGGTAATTCATTTCAGCAGCCGTTGGGCCACCTTGTTTACCACGTCCTGCGCCAGCGCCAGTGGGGGGTAGTTTGTCCATGATTAGCCTTTATTTTTTATAAGCCATTCCGCCACCGCACATAGCTTCTACGTGCTCGTGGTGTTTTTTATGATCGGCTTTGTGCTCACCATAAATGTGGTGATGGTGCATGTGGCCACCAGCTTTGTGATGCTTTTCCACGTGATGAACGTGGTGTTGATGATGAGGAGTTTCCTCTTTCATGAGTGGTGGATGATCATTTTTCATAATTTACTCCTTAAATCATTTTACCTTTGGTCTTGCCTTTCATGGCAATACCATCTGCGCGCTTAGAGGCTGAACCAATCATACCGCCAGCAGCATACTTCTTAACTTTACCGCCTTTTTTCATGGCGCCTGTACCAATATCATTGCCAGCCATTTTAGGCTCCATACCTCTGGTATGACCCTTCTTTTGAACAGCAGACTCGCCATGTTTTGTGAGCTTGTTAGAGCCTTTTTCCACGTCCTTGGACATGTTTTTTGGGCCCATTGTTTCGCCGCCCATAGCCATCTTTTTCTTCATCATTTCTCCACCCCTTTTAAAAGTTTTGCCTTTATCGGCTTTGCTAAAGTCCTGCCCCACGGATTGTGGGATTCCCACCTTCTTTGCAAACGCTGGACTATGCGCCACCGCTTCCATCAGATTATGTTGTTTCTTGCTAGTTGAGGGCATGTTGAGCCTCCATCAATCTATCAATCTTTGCTTCCAACCTGTCCAGACGATCCAGCACTCTGCCTATATCGGCATGGGCTTCTGCTCTGCTCACATATTCTTTGGCCATCTCTTCCCGTGTCCGGTTGAGCAAAATAGTTACGCGTTGCAATTCGGCTGACTTCTCTCTCAGCACCCAACCTAGCAAGGCGACAAGCAAAGAGAGAACTGCATTCCACATCGTCGTGTCCATTTAACATTTCCACGCTTTAAGAGACTTGTTAATCCGCGAATTCGGGTCTTTTGCCGTCTTTGTAGACGTCAATTTCTTTTTCATCCCCTCCATCCTCGCACAAAATGAATCCTTCCTTGATCCGCCCTCGGGTTGGGGAGGCTTTAAATTCATCCCCTCCTTCTTTGCGGATGCCCGGCCTTTGGCGTTTAAGCCACCGTTCGGATTCTTCCCTTCTTTGCGTTGCCATGCGGGTGACTTAGCCATAACAGATTGTGCAAGAATTTGCATTGGTTAAAGAGGCATAAATACCGTTGTACGCAAGTATGCCTTCGCCTGGTAACAACACAGGGATCGCTACTACGTTTGCGCCAAAATCAAACTGCCACAAAATGTTACCGGATGCTGCGGATGCATTATCATAAAGAATAATTGTTCCAGCAGTGCCGTTGCTATTGAATGTAATTTGTTTTACTCGGCAACGAGTGGTAACCAACGCAGCAGATGTGTTGGTATGCGCTGACTTAACGTCATATTGCATCATAATTAATCTCCTTTAAATTCAAAGATGGGGGCCGAAGCCCCCAGAAGATCAATCAAAGTTACCGTAGGGGTAAGCTGTGCTGCTACCGATATTCATATCGTTTTGGTTGTAACGCAAAGTTACTTCGATTTGACCGGATGTAGGAGTAGTCAAACTTGTATTGGTGATCTTCAAAGTCACAACAACTTGTGAGAACCATGTGGGCTCTAAACCAACATTGGGGTTCTGGAAGTCTTGCAGTGTAGCGCTTGCGTAAGGCAATTGTGTACCAACATATGTAGCAGTTCCACGAGTAGCTGAAGTGATTGCAGCCATCGTAGCGTAAACACCCGTGCTAGTAGCAAAGTTGTTAGAGACGTATGGTTGAATAGAGTTAGCTGTTACGGCACCATCTGTGGGCAATGTACCAACGTCAACGATCACGTCAGTGATGTTGCAGCTATAGGGCAAATAAAACACAACGCCACGATAAATCGTGCCGGATGTATCAGCAGTAGGAGCTGATGCTTTGGTTGGGCCAGCATTGCTAAATGAACCGCTTTGTGGCGTATAAATTGTGCCAATGCTATTGGGGATGTTGTTTGAAGCAACAAAAACACCTGATCCACCACCATAGTTAGCAGTGTTAGGGGTTGTGACTGAAAAGTCCAAGAGGGCCGTTTGAACGAGGTCGGTATAACCTACGTTACGTACTTGAGTAAAACGCTGATCACCCGCCAAAATTGGGCCAGAAAACGTGGAACGAGCCATGATAATTCCTTATGCAAAAGCCTCTTGTTAATCGTTGCATCGTCTGCTGGGCCAGTGGCAACAAGAGAAAAAATCCCAGACACCTGCAATATACACTATTCTTTTTGCGTGTCAAGAAGTTTATTGGACTTTTTGAGATTTTCTGCGCGGGTCATAATTTGTAAATTCCAAGGCACATGAAGCCCGCAAACCCCCTCCCCACGTAAAGGCACTATGTGGTCAACCACATACGCCGTTCCTGTTATTCTTGTGGCTGTCATGGCATCAATATAAAGTTGTTTTATCTGTCGTTTATGCTCGGGGGTTAACCATGCGGGAGTAGCTTGTTTATGTTTGTCCCTACGATGTTTAGTGCTGGCTTTTACCTCTTCTGGATGAGTTTCTTTCCAAGCCTTTCGATACTGTTGACGCTGCTCATTTGGCCGCGTCATTGCCTTTAATTTAATAACTTCTTTGTTACGTTCATAGTATTCGGCCTTGGCTTGTTGCCCCGCCTCAGATTGGTTGTATTGTTTAAAGTATTCTGCACGTTTTACATTTCCTTCAGCCCACTCAACTTTTAAACATTCAACGCAAGACCCTTTGGTTTTACGCAAAGCTATATGCCCATGTTTGCAGGGCTGTCCAGTGAAATAGTACTTACTGCCGGTTTTCTTTGCCTCTTCTCGTGTGGTTGGATAATCCATTTAATACTCCTGTGACTTTGATACAGGTATTGTACCACAAAAATAAAGGGGCCGAAGCCCCTTTATAAATTAAACATTTAAGTTTAATTTATGGATCAATATGAACCATATACGCCCAAAGGATCGCTATAACCGAAGCTATAACGCTCTCTAGACTTGTAACGTACGTTACCCGTATCAAAGTCACCATCCATGGAATTCTGGAGAGGTGTACGAACGAACATCTTCAAGCCGTTAGGCACATCAGTGGTCAAGAACCATGCGTTAGGTGCTGTCAAGAAGTGGTTAATTGTGTAACCATCTGGAATAGAACCGTTGTTCTTAATTGCATTGATGTCGTTGTTGTTTGTTCCAACACGCAATTCAGTTTCGAGCAAACGAGTTGCAACGAATTGGAGAGCAGGGGGAATAACCAACTTCTTGGGTTTAGCGGCGATCAAGAGGCCACGCTCATCTGTCCATGCAGCGATCTGAATAACAGCATTTTCCAATGCAGTTTCGTTCAAATCAGCAGGGGTAGAAGGAGTGTTGGCGTTGGTACCACCATTCACCAAGGGGTGAGCTGTAGACAACAAAGACTGACCGTCACCACCAGTATAGGCAGGGTTGAAAGCGTTGTTCAAAACAGCGGCGCCTTTAACTTGCTTGGTGTAAGCCATAGCACGAGCCAAGCCTTTTGTATAACGTGCAGACAAAGAGTCATACAAGTTATCTTCGATGGCCTCTTCAGTCAAGCTGAAGCCAAGGGCGATGGTTTCGTGGTTATAGCGAGCAGTCCATGCTTCTTGCGCATTGTCATAAGCGATGGCGTTACCCTCGGCCTTGACAGGTGCTGCTGAGAAGCCAGACAACTTGGTCTCTTCTTCGAATGAACGCTCAGAGGTCTCGATTTCATAGATCTCTTTGTGTTCTTCACCATAACGTGCATACTCTAAACCGAACAATGCGTTCAAGCCTGGGAGCAGCTCTTTCAATAGTTGTGCGCGTGAAATAGCCATTTGTAATTACTCCTTAGACTGTAACGGGATAGTAGTATCCATGTGTACCTTGGTTAAATTTAACCAAAATCTCAGGATAGTTAGTGAACACAATGGTAGAACCGCTAGGAATAGCAGTAACACCGCCAGGTACTGCAACGGCAGCGCTGATTGTGATGGAAGTTGTACCAGCAGCATAAGCCGCAGCTACATAAGATCCAGTCTCAATCAATTGGCCGTTAGGAGCCAAGTAAGCAACGTCAGCACCCAAGAGAATAGCTGAGGGCAAGCCAGAGCCAGTCAAAGTGATGGTTGTTGAACTTGAAGAACCTGTTGCAGAAACAGCATAAGCTGTATCAGGAACTACACCCATAACACGCAAAGGCAACTGAGCAGTTTGAGCAGTTGCGGTTGGGATAGTTGCGCCAACATAGGAATCGCCTGTGTTAACGTTACCTGTACCAGCAGCCCATGAACGGTTGATAGCAATGTTGGAACCAATCAAAGGAATGGAACCAGAAGCCAAAGCACCAGCGCCGCTGAGTGCAACCATCTTGAACACTTGGTCAGGATCATCCGCTACAACAGCTACGCCATCACCAGCCAATGTGCCAGAAGCCCAGTATTGTGCATACTGTTTCTGTTTGTTGCTGGGGTTAGTGTAGTTACAACCCAAGAAGATACCAACTAAGTTATCTGTAGGAGCTGTAGTACCGGGAGTGGTTTCACCGTTTGAGCTAGTAATTGTGGATTGATTAACAAAACCATTGACTAACTTAACGAGGTCACCGTTGTACAAGTTACTTGCATAACCGTACTGAATGGGTAGCATGCGAGTAGAACCCGCGAATACTTGCCCGCCAATCAGATTGATCGGCTTGAACCCATAAGGGGCCGAAATTGAAGGATAAGCCATTTAAATCTCCAAAAATTTAAGAACCTTTACCAAAGGTTGTCGTAGATCTATTCTCTTTAAAGATAGGCATACGATAATCACTCTGGCGCATTAAACTGTTATCTACAGCTTCCGCATTCAATCTGGTTTGCTCTTGGTAGTATTCTGCCTGTTGCTTATCAAATTCTTCCGGACGCTTGCAAAGTAACAATCCGCCAATCTCAATGTTGTCTTTAAAACGACTATCGGGATCGACTAGCAGTCTGAACTTGGGTTGCTCCTCAATCTTCACGGGCTCATAACCCTCTCTGATTCTCACGTTGAGGTTACGTGGGTCAGCTTGATTAAGCATCGACACCCTAATCCATTTGTAACCGTAACCTGGCTCCTTGTCTGGCTCAGGTAATAACTCTGGAGGTTTCCACTGCTGGGGTCTCTCAAAAGTTGCACGGGTTGTATGCTCACGGTTTAATCTATTCTCAGCCATTTTAATTCTCCACTTTCAAAAGTTCACGGACATATTGCTCATTGGTAAGTCCCAATCTCTTTGCAATCGCTTGCTGAGATGTGGTTAACTTCACTCGTTTAGATGCGGTCGATCTACTAACGGGCGCTACGACCGTTGAAGCGCGTTTAGCGGGAGCGTCGTCCCTACCACGTACTTCTACTTCTTCAGGTTCCTCAAACTTGTCTGGGAATCTTTTTCGCAAAACTGCGTCTAGTTCTGCGTAATACCTGTCAGAGCCAGCAACAATTCCACTATCTACGAGGTCTTCGTGAACCCCCATAGCAAAATTAGTCATGCCCCTATCCTGCTGGAACCACGGGTTATTGTCCAACCAGTTGGCAAGTTTGGGGTCTTGCTGAACAGTTTGCTGACGCTGTTGTTGAGGTTGTACCTCAAATCTCTCTTCCTGTAAAGGGGGCATTTTAAAATTATTAGCCCGATCCATCTGAAGTGTTGCGTTTGTGATAGCTTGCTGGGCTTCTGTGATCTTGTCAACGTCGCCTGCTTCATACGCTTCTCGGTAGGCTTTCTTAGCCATTTCGAGTTTCATCTCAGAGGAGTTCTTCACGGCGGCAACATATTCTTGCTCGCCATTCGTCAACATCTGACGTATGCGCTTGTTTTCCTCGTAGAGTTTCTCAGCAGCCTCAATAGCTGCTTGTCTCTCACGTTCAGCGGATTCGGCACGGCGGCGCTCATCATTCCATACCCGCTTCATGCGGATCAGTTTGTCTTTAGCGTCTTTGCTGTACTTGTCTAGATCATCAACCTCAACTTCAAGCTGTTTAACCTTTTCAGGATCTGCGGGCTTTCTGCCACGGTCTTCTTCAGGGGTATCATCTTCGATCTCGATTTCAAAATCAGGTGTTTCTACCTTAACTTCTTCGACCTTATCGGGATCGGGGAAATTGTTTGGTGCTTCAAACTGTGCCATGTCCGGCTCCTTTATTTACGTCTAATTCCACGAGGATCTTCCACTGTACCCTCGACGCTGTCGTCGTTGATCATGCGGAACTCTCGACCATGAATAACCAATCTGCTTCCAGAATTAGGTCTAACTAGGACAAAATCGCCCTGTTTACACCATGGCCCAGAAGGGAAACGGGTTGTGTCTTTATAGCAGTCTGGCCCCATAGCCACTACAAATAGCACTGTTGTAAGCACTTCTTCGTATCGCATGGTTTCATCAGCTTTAACTAGGCCACTCTCGTACTCTTTTTCAGCCTCTGGAATGGCACAAAGTATGTGATATCCAGTGGGGGTTGGTAGTGCTTTGGCTTTTTCTTCGGCAGGTTTACTAAGGATTTGTGTTAAATCAACTGCCAGTGCGGGGTTTATATCATTCACTGTCCGAATGCTCCATTTTTTGTTTGAGGTCTGCGATTGCGAAACATGCGGCCTCGAGACCTCGAAGCTGACCGCATACGTATTTGTACTCCTCGAAAGAAGTACAGTTACCTCTAGCAAGCGACTCAGTCAGCATGGTCATGCGGTCTTTGTACTCACTTAGTAAAATTTCTGAAACGTCGTTCATTTATTACCTTTGGGTTGTTGTGGCTGTAGTTTTGCCTTGAGAACGTCTCCCAAGACTTGTTCATGGTGCATCTTGCGCTCGTGCTCGTGTTGAGACAGAGTGTTAGCTGCGTCTAGTCCATGTTGCATTTTTCTGGATTTTTGTTGATCCAGTACTGAAACTGCGTGCTTCATCGCATCCGTGTCGATGCGTTTTAGATCTATCTGCTGCTGGGCTTGGGCTTTCATCGCCTCAAGCTGCAACTGCTGTTGCTTGATCTGCAAGTTAGCTTGGTCAAGCTGGGCTTTCTGCTGCTGGGCCTGCGCCTTGAGCTGCAACTCTTGCTGCTGCATCTGAACCAAGGGGTCTTGTTGTTGCTGTTGAGCCTGTTGTTGCTGAACTTGAGCTTGGTTTTGTTTGAGCAATTTAGTTGCTGCGGCAGCGAGGAGCGGTGCCAACTTAGCCTCGACTTGAGGATCCATCGGTACATCTTCTCCGGTGTCATCCGTCTGGGGTGGAAGAGCCACACCCAAGTTCTGCTCGATCTCCACTCTGTACTGGAAGCCCAAGTGCTCGTTAATATGAGCCATCATAGCTGACATCAACTGCTGAGCCATCGGGTTGTTCTGCAACAACTGGGCAATCTTGGGATCCTGCATGGCTGACATGTGCACAATAATATGTGCTTGGTGATCCTGATACTGGAACGCTTTGACGGGCTTCATCATGAGCACGTTCTGGTTCTCCGTCACGGGATCCATGGGCTTCTGGTCTTCTGGCAGGGGGATGAGCTTGTGGGCGTTCTTAATATTTAACACGTCGAGCATCTGGCGATACAAGAACGGCATATTAAATAACTGAGGTTGCTGTTGTGCAAGCTGCATGACCGCTTGGTACTGCACAATTTTCTGCGCCATTGTTGACGCGTTAGGGTCAGACACAGGAATGACGTCCACATTCTCATAGTCAGACTTCTTAGCTTTGCGGCTACCTTCCTCTGGCTCATAGTCATAGTCCTCCGGTGCATACTCGGCAATGATGCGCTTGAGAAGTTTAAGCTCTTGCTTCAATGAGAAGTGGATGCGAGCCTGAACAGCACTCATCACTTTTAATGTTCTCTCAAGGATAGCTAGCGTTGTACCCACTGGGGCTGCGGCAGACATGTCACTGACTTGCAAGTCAGCGGTGTTAGCAAATCTGCGACCTTCTTCCACGATCTGATTGAGCAGGGCCATCAATACTTGTGAGGGCTCCTTGTATGGGAGCGGCATGATGTTGTCACGCATGGTGCCACTGGGCACGTCCACATCCCTAAACTCTCCCGGCGCTATCGGCGTGTCATCGCCCTTGACACGAAGTCCACGAGTTTTAAAGCCGCCAGGCAAATTAGCAAGGGAGCCAGCGTCAACAAGCTGACGAATAATAGATGTTCCAGACTTAGCATAAGCACCGATCAAGTGGATTAAACCAAAGCAATAAAAGCCAAACCCGGGGATATAGCCGTAGTGCACGAAGTGTTGACGCTTCAACTGGAGCTTGTCGTTTTCTTCCCAGTTTCTGCGAATAGACAGGATAGTCTGGGTGCCCTTCTCAATACTCACCACGTATGGCAGCGCAATACCGGTCTCCTCGCCACGCTTGTTCTTGTGCTCGTGTCCTCGCAAGTCGAGGTTAACGTGCATCTCTAAAATCTTGTAACGGTCATCCGATACGGCCCTGAAGCCCAGTTTCTCAGCGATCTTCTTCTCGATCTCGTCGAGTACCATCTCGGGAGCCCCCAAGTCCACATCCCGATAAAAGCCTGACGCTTGTAATTTAACGAGGTCATTCTCTGTCTTCCTCATCACATGTGTGATACGCTCAGCGCTCTCAAGACTTGACGCGCCGTATGGCACCACAATATCTTCTGCGGGTACATATAAAGATACTTGTCTGCCCAGTGTGGGATCCTCGTATACTTTCTTGAACGCATTACCTGCAAGGCCCAGACCCCATATCGCACGCTCTGTTTCAGGGCGGTACTCGGGCATCTTCTCAGTCAACTCATAGTTCATGTCATCTTGGACACGAGTTGCGGATTCTTTCTTCTCAGGTGTTTCTTTACCAATGATTGTTGTCTTGACTGGCCCGCTTGCTGGGAAGATAGACATCATGGTCTCAGCTTGGAACTTCACAAGAGCTTCTGCCAAGAGCGGGTGATACACACCGCATGCGCCTTCCCATGGCTCTGCTCTCTCCTCAATCTTCAATCCTAGAAGTTCAAGGCCATCAACGTAAGTCTGCAACCAATCTTTACGGGCGGCAATGTCGGAGTCAAAGTCTGCAATGAGCTCGCTTGCCAACATCTGCAAGGTCTGCTCGTCCATGTCTTCAGCCAAGTTAGCATAGAAGTCCTCGCTCTGACCGGGCTCCATGTCGATCTCCATGCCGTCAATGCTCATGTGCACGGACTCTGGGTCTTCAATCTCGATCTCAATATCTGGCTGCTGGTCTTCTTCATCCATACCCATGGGGGCTTGGTAAAGTGCTTTGTCGATTGTCATGGTGTTTCCTTAGTAGTACCCACGGGTACGCTTGGATTTAAAAAACTGGATCTCATCGGGCTCATCACTGGGCAGACGGATGAACCCACCTTGTCTGAATCTTGCCAAGGCCATGGTTGTGGAGTCGACCAAGTCATCATGACTTGTGAACGGAAAGCCTGCGAGTTCTTCGACGACTTCTTCTGCCCACCGTGTCTCGGGCACCCACACAAGACCTGACCTGATGATATCTGCTACCGCGTTGAGTCTGGCTAACTTATCTCCAGTGCCTCGGTGCGGCGTGAATTCTTGAACCGGTATACCGGTGCGTCTGATCTCTTGGTAGAGCTGGGTTCCTGCTGACTTCTTCTCCACAATGAACGAGTCAGGCTGCCACTCTTTCCACTCTTTATATGCGAGATCTTTTAGTTCAGGGAATTCTAACCGCTTTTTAATTGAGTTGAGAAGTATTAAGTTGTACGCACGAGTCTCATCGTTCATGAAGACCCCCCACGTGGTAAGCGCTGTATAGTCAGCACGATTGTGCTGCTCAGCCGCTGCGTCCAGCGACATAATTACATACTCACAAGGAGGTGGCGACTCCGCTTTCCATATCTGCCAGTACTCCCTTTTAACCACCGCAGCTTCTTCACCGGTCGGGTTTTGCTGGTACTGGGCGTTCCACTGGAACAGCGGCATGGATGCTTTAGTTCTATTGAGTGCTGTGAGTGTATAGAACTCAGGCCATAACGCACGGGCTTCTTTTGTGCCGTCATTGAATATAGCTGGAAACTCAACCACCTCGTACTGGTCAGCCTCCTCATTCTGGGTCATGTCCTTGACCACGCGTCCAGTCAAGTCATCTTGGTGCCACCTTGTTTGGATGATCGCAACACGACCACCTGGCATCAGACGGGTACGAGCACCATAAGTAAACCACTCGTACGCCTTGTCAAACACATCCAAGTTACCATTTATGATGTCTTGTTCGTTATGGGGGTCATCAACCAAGAGTAAATCCGCACCGCGCCCAGCCAGAGCAGACCCAACACCGCAAGCATAATACTCACCACCAACATTGGTATTCCAACGACCAGCAGACTTATTATCAGTGGCCAACGAGACTGTCGGGAATATCGCCTTGTATTCAGGATTGTCAATTAAGTTCCTCACTTTCCGACCAAAATCAACGGCCAAATCTGTGGTGTGGGACACCATTAGAACCTTTTTATCAGGGTATCTACCTAGAAACCAAGCCGGAAAATAGATGGAAACAAGCTGACTTTTACCGTGTCTAGGGGGGATATTGACGCAAATTCGGTCTTTTTGACCGTGTGCAATGGCCATTAACTCGTCTGCAAGCACCCTATGATGCTTACCAACCTTATAATCTGACTGCATTTTCTTGCAAAACTCGATCAAATCATCCCTACAAGCCGCACTTTTGCGCCTTTTTTCCAGCTCATCGGTGATTAAATCAATCTCTTGGGCTTCTTCAGGGGAAAAATGATCTAAATTGTCCAGTAAAAACCGCAATTCTTCGTCTGTCAGGTCAGAATAGTCGTTAATCTGGCTGTACATCTGCGGCTTCTTCGGTCAAACCAAGGGTTCTGTCAATGTCAACGTCGATTACATCCTGAGACGCACGCAATCTTTGGATCTTTTCACGCAAAGACACCACCAATTCTTCTTTAGAACGGTGCGTGATGGTAACTTCTGAGCGTTCTGTGAACAAACCCACGTCTGTGATCTTACCCAACAGCTCTAAAGCACGGATCCGCACGCGTGGATCAGGGTTACTCGTCTCAAGAAGTAGTTTGTTTGTTACTACAAGCCGGATCTGCTGGGCGTTATCAACGACCTTTATGGCAAATTCTTTTAGTATGGCGTTGACCGCTACATAAGTAGCAGGTTGCAGGTTATGAACCTTCTTGGCAATTTGTTTTTGTGCCTTGACTTCATCTTCTGCAAGGGCGTAAGCAAGCACCTCGGCAACTGCAAGGTCTTGTTCTGTTGGCTCAGCGTCTAAACCAAGATACTCAGCAGTATTGGTGGCAGCTTGAGCTCGCTCTTTGAAATTTTCTATACCGACGTTTTTGTCAGGCATAGGAATCCCAATGTCGGGTTCGATGTTTAGTTCCATGTCTAATGTCCAGACAAAGTTATAGGTGTTGGTGCTCACATAAAGCAGTGGTTTAACTACGGAGATACCTTTGCAGATACCCTCCCAACGGCGCTAACCCGTTGCACACCAACGGGCCGAGTATAACTAAAATTTTTTAATATACAAAATTTTTTTGATGGGGGTACTAAAAAGACAAGGGGGGTGTTTCCTATAAAGATGTTTTGGTATGAACAAAATACCGTAAGCCGGCTTATGGGATGGGGGCTAAGCCAAACTCAAAAAATTGGGCTATGAGGGTGGAGAATAGTAGACCTACACGCGCGATGGAACCATTTCTAAAAAAGGGGGGGTGGGGTGGTCGAAGTCGGCTTAGAAAATCCAAAATGTTAGTCAGCTGACTAACATATCATTCTATTAAATGATATCAAATGTTATTTAATTCTATTATCCCTTGACATCTTATGATGTGTGAGATACAGTAGAGGCTCAGTAGTTCAAAGGGTGTTTTATCTCTACTACTGAATCAAAGGAACTAAAATGAGTACAGTAAAAAGTACAATCGTGTTAAGTGAGAATGGGGTTAACGTGTTGGCTGACACAATCAAAGCTGATCAAGGCGTCGCTAAAAAGTGGAAAAAGTGTAGTGATGTTTTAATGAGTGAGGGTGTTACTTCTTCAATGCTTGTAAAGCCTAAGAAGGGCGCTACAAATAAGTTTGAAACATTGCACAATCAGATCAATGCGACGATTGTCAGCACGTTTAATCAAACCGTGAAGGACATCTTAGCGAAAGACGTTAAGACCCTCAGCGATGAGCAAAAAGAAAGCCGTCGCTATTGGATGAAACAAATGGGGTCTTATTTCAACAAGATCGCTAAGTACTTGAAACAAGCTGAGGATAATTTGCACAATGCCGATAAAGGCCCGAAGACACCTAAGTCAAAATTTGAGAGATACCATGATATGTTAGTGGATCTCAAAGAGTTTTTGCAAAAATGGGAAGAGCCCGAGATCAGCATAAGTGTTGCAATGGAAGGCTTAGAGATAATGCAAGCGGCTTAATTTTCTAGCCTTTAACCCTGACTTCGGTCAGGGTTTTTTTTCGCCTAAATTTTTATAGGGTAGTCAACTGACTACCCATTGATACCAGTGACTTATTCAGCGTGACACATAGGGCGAGCGAACAATCTAAAATTGGTTTGTTTAACTGATAGACTGCACGCAGTCTATCACTATTTTTTTCGGTTGTCAAATGTTTTTTGTTAGTCAACTGACTACTGGATTGATACCAGTGACTTATTCAGCGTGACACATAGGGTAGCCAAGTGTTCGGAATCGGCTTGCTCAACTGATAGACTGTGCACAGTCTA
>Ga0208389_1000491_pt1 | contig 20137 bp, 19 predicted proteins | sample CryBogCBH12Aug09_FD_184625 | JGI IMG/M metagenome (GOLD analysis project Ga0208389, IMG submission 184625) | Freshwater microbial communities from Crystal Bog, Wisconsin, USA - CBH12Aug09 (SPAdes) (version 2) | ecosystem: Environmental > Aquatic > Freshwater > Lake | place: Crystal Bog... | reverse complement strand
TGTGGTAGTTGGTTCTTGTCTTGGTATATCTTGTACAACAGGTTGAGTTGGTGGTAATGCAGGTGGTGTTCCCGTTTTAGCCTGAGCAGGCATCGGTGTTTCTGTTTTAGCTTCAGACTTAACTGCTGCGGGAGCCGTTGGTGCTGGTTTTGTTTCAGATGACGGACTAACAGGTTTAATTTCAGCGGCAGGCTTACCTGCATTTTCTTTCGCATACTTCTTGGCTTCTTCCATTTGTTGTGGAGTTGCCTTGACACCAACAGTAACACCATATTTTTCTTTGAGGTACTGCATTTTGAGACCATCAAAAGAATTGTCTCCTGTGCCTACTGAATTCTTATCCTTCTTAAAATCTTCATATGCTTTTTGTGCACCAGGTATTCCTTTATCTGCCTGAATCTTCAGATAACTTTCAACCATTGTGTTGACCTGATCCTCATCAACTTGGCCATTACCTGCGGTAGATAATTCTGCTCGTACAGATTGTTTTAGTTTTTCAATATTGCCTTCATTTGCGGCATTAGTTGATTGTTCCATTAACTTGAAAGAACCGATGGCAGCAATAATTGCTGGCGCCAGTATAGCCGCAGCAGTTGCTAGACTAGAGGCACCTAAAAATTCAAGTAACCAACCACCAGCACGCAAAGCATTTTTTAGAATACTAAATCCAACAGATTTCAAAAGGTCTAAGACTGGTGCAATAAGACCCATTATTGTATTTTTAAAATCGGCAAACATTTTCAGAATCTTATCAAAAAAAGATTCCTTTTTCTCTGGTTCTCCTGTTACTGAACCAGAAGTAAATGCTTTAATTGCTTTAACCAAATCTTGGTGACGGCGTTCATCCTCATCAAGTTGTTCTTGTCTAAATGATTTTTCTATTTCAGCATTTCTGATATCAATTTCACTCTTTTTCAACATGAAGTTATACATCTTGGCAAGAATGTCTGCTGTTGAATCTTTTACTCTTAATCGTCTTACAGGACCAGGACCAATTGTTGTGAAATTGGGATCCCTCTTGTTTCTCATCTTTTTTCGGCCGTAACCACCAAATGCCTCAATGTCTCGGTCTTTTCTACCAAACAAACGACCTAAACCGGTTACAGCAATATCACCAAATGCACCTTTACCTGTAAGTTTTCTTACAAAGTTTAATGGGTCTAATGCTTCTTTAAATCCTACACCTTTTGCTTTGAATTTATCAGAGATGGCACCACCAATAGAAGCACCAATGCCTTGGCCTTCTTCAAATTTTCTTTCTGCTATTAATGACAATAGAGAACTTTTTCTAATTGAACGTGCTTTTTGGTAGTCCATTTTTAACCGTAAAATTGTTTTTCTAATAATGATGCATATTCTTTTCTATCTTCATTTGAAGCGAAAGTCGTACCACCATTAATAATATTGGTTTGGTTATTTAGAATGGATACCGGATTTGAACCGGTAGAACCATTTGTCACGGGTTTAACTGGTTCAGGTATATCCATTGGCTTTGTTTCAACCGGTACCACTTGACTTTTTGCATTAGATTCAAATATGTCTGCTTCACTCTTACGTCTTTTATCTAATGTAGCATTGAATTTTCCACCAGCAGTTCTAACACCTTTTGTGCGGATGATATTGGCTGCCTCTTTCATGTCACCTCTATTGATGGCATCTTTAAGTCCTGCTCTCACCAAACTTTGAGTGCTGCCAGTATTGTAAGCATAAGAGGTTAATACATCCTTTTGGTTTTGATTTAATTTATTCCAAGCATCACCTAAAGGTTCTTTTGCTCGTTTTTCATATTTTGGTAAATCAGTATCAAGCAACTTCTTTGCTTGGTCTTTGGTCATTACAGTATCAATACCTCTTTCACCTTTGATTGGAATCTGGTCATTACCCACTTGAATAAAACCTTGTTTGTATTCTTCTGCTTGTATTTGATGACCATAACCAATAGAAACTTTTTCTTTTTGACCTGGCGGATCCCAATAACCTTTTGTTGCAACACCTTCTTCTTTAGCAATTAACTCCGTTGCACCACCTGCTAAGGCAACACCTGCGGCCGCCACAGCAACACCCTTTGGTGTTATTGCTCTTGGTAATGCCTTTGATGTAGGTGAAGGTGCAGATGGTTTTGGTACAGGTTCAGCAGTAGTCTTTTTAGGTGCACGTTTTGAAGGTGCTTTACCTTCTTTTTTAGGAATCTCTTTTTTGTTTTTTTCTTCTTTTACTTTTCTGGCCTTTTTGACCTTGAACAAACCAATAAGTTCCTGTGTTCTATCTTCTTTGACTTGAACCTGTTCTTTTTTGAATTTTCTTTCTTGTTTAAATTCTTTCTTCTCTATGTCCGCCTTCTTCATCATAAAGTTGTACATTTTACCGAGAATATCGGCTGAAGAATCATTTACTTTTAATGGTCTTGGATTACCAGGTGCAACATTAGAAAAATTAGGTTCCTTATTAGGAATATTTTTAATTCTTTTTTCTTTTGTATTTGGTGTTTCTGGTGATTGAGATTGAACTCTTTTTGGATTGGATTTGACACCAGACATGATTGGATTGCCCATCATGTTTTTGATACCACGAGTTTCAGCAAGGCGACCGGCTAGTTCTTCGCCTTTAGGTGTTATTTGATACTCGGTATCCGGTCTTGCCATTTACTACCTTTTCATTGAAGCGTTTTGTTGTTTAATCTTTTCATTTTCTTCTTCAATATACTGCACTAGCATGGCGACATAGATATCTCGTTCCCACGGTAACATATTTTCAAGTTCCGTGAGAGAATACTTATGGTGTTGCATCAAAGAGAAATTAGTTTTATAATAATTTCTCAAATTGTCATGACAAAATATTACCCGAAAAAACTTTCGAGACCTTCCATTTCGATTGAATGGTCGAATCCACATTTACCGCATTTAATTTCTAATTTTCTATTCATTGTTGGCAGAGTATTGAAGAATTCTTCCAACTTGGTAAACTGTTCTTGGTTTAATGATTCAATAAACTGTAACAGTTCTGCCTTTGATGTTTCGTGTGCATAATAGTATTGTTCACCATCGTGAATGTATTCAACACTCTCAGCAATAACTTCAAAGATAATATCAACAGCAGATTCTTTTTTGCTTAGTTTCTCAACCAAAGAAAATTCTGGATACTTTAACTTCATGGTAATTCTACCATCTAAGTTGATAATATCTTTTTTGTTTGGGTCGACATCTACTTTAATCTCTAAAAGGTTTAATGTACCTTTCATTTTACCACCACAAACGGCACCATTAACTTCATTGTTACAGATATATTCATTCTCTACAATCTCACCGACTGAACGAGCACGTAACTGTAAGAAATAGTATTCAACATCAATCACAGGTAATGTATCAATGTTGATACCTTCTGTAACGGTACAGTTGTTTAGTACTTGGCGAACATTTCTCTCAATGGTCTCTTTATCGCCTGCTTCCATAGCCATCATTAGATTCTTCTGTTCTTTAACTAAGAATGGTCTAAAACGAATATGTTTGTTAGAAAGTGGTAAATCAATCTCGTATACCGGCACATCAATTTTTGGCAAAGCCATTTTATATCTCCTATATCAAATCAGAATGAACTAATTATTCCTGTTATTAAATCAGTTTTCAGGTTATTTACTAAACCAGCAACAGAATTATTCTGCCATTGTTTATAAACAAATACAACAGCTAGTTTATGGTATGAATCGGTTGACCAATCCATGTCTAACTGGTTTACATCAATTGGAAATGCCTCTTGTAAAATACTAGAATATGTTGGCTGATTTTCTAAATTGTATTGAGTAATTGTAATATCTGTTGTATAATTTGCTTTGTACTCAAAGTTATAAGTTGTGGTTGGATTAATTAATTCCATCCACGAATCAAAGAACACCTTCTCACTCATATCATCAGAAACAATAAAAGTCATTGTTGCTTGTTGGTAGTTTGAATGATACGGAAAATATTCAACTGGTGCAGAACCTAATTTCTTAACAGTTGTTTCAAGTGTTCTACCTGGCAAAGCAGTAGATTCACAACGGAATGTTAAATTACGAGCCGTAGTGATTTGTCCTGCCAAAGCAAGAGGAACAGGAATAGACACATCAAACCTAGATGGTCTAGCAACATCAATCTTAAAACTACTTCTGAAATCGTTTATGGTACCTGCCATTTTAATCCTTAACCGTGTTTAATTTCGTCTACCGATTCTTTCCAAACATCTGCCGGTTTGGCACCTTTAAATAAATGGGTAGGCAAGAATACTGCCACTTCCCACTCTCTTGGCTGAATGGTAAGTATTTTTGACTTAATGTGACTATGTAAATATCTTTTGATACATGGTCTGAACTCTTTAAAGCGCTTGGACGCCTGCAAAATATCGTAAGTGACTCTGATCCTTCTCGGATCATTATCTGCGTCTAGGACTGCGTAATCCAAGAGTTTGTCCAGAAATGCCACTCGGTATTTTACTGGTAAATAATGTAGGTTTAAGCCAAGAAAGCCATCTGGATATTTCTCTAATGCCAATACCAAAGGAAATCTATCATAATATGGCAAATCATCTTTACCTTTTGGATCATAGTAAAAATGGTATAATTTACCTAATTGAAAGAGTTTTTCTTTCCTGAAATCTTCAGCAGCAATGCCACGAGGTATTTGTGATACGTTTCTTAATTCATTAATCTTTGTCAATAACCATCTATGCGATTCTCTCGACATAGCTTGGAGGTCAGAAGCAGATTTTTGCTGAGTAATTTGTGTAAGTTTAGATGCCATGATATATTTAGTTGAGGCCTAGGTGATCCTCTGTTATCAATTTAAACTCCCAACCACGGTCAAGGCAGTATTCTTCAGCGGCTTTCCACTTGGCCTGATTCACGCCCCATGTTGTGACTTCATTGATATACTGTTTGGTGATTCTTTTACGTTGTTCTGGTTGCTGAGTTTGTTTTTTAGGTTTGACTTCAAGCAGTAAAGTTTTGAGTTTTCCGTCTCTGGTTCTCGATTTAACAAGAAAATCAGGAAAATAACGATGCATTCTACCATCAACAGGTGATTTATAAGGTATAATCAATTCTTCACTAGCCCATGATAAAATGTCTGGATTATTGTCTAACCAAGACATAACTTTACATTCCCACGAGGAACGATAAACAATATTGTTTGGGTCACCAATGTATTTTTGTGGGTAACGAGGTTTAAATAGTCCGGAATATGCCATAAATAATATATATTCACATAAAAGAGAGTACCATGGGTTTACAAATATTACCTTCTAATATTGGTGGTATCAGCACTAGTTCACTACTCGGTGGTCCATTAACTAGTTTATTTACCAATACAAACCAAGTCCAAAATTTGATATTTCCATCGGATTTGGCGTCTAACCCTTCTATGGGTCATGCAGTACTTATCCAAGCATATGACTATACAACCAGTTTAGGTAGTGCAATAACCAGTTCAGCAAGTGCCGTTTCAAGTTTAACTGACAACTTCAGTCTTGAGAATCTTGGTTCTGTTGCTACTACAATTGGTACTGCTCTTGGATTGGCAACACAAGCAGGAAACTATGCGCCACAGAAAAAAGGTAATCCTTTGGCTAGTGTTTCTATGTTCATGCCTGAAAACTTAACAGTTAATTACAATTCATCATATACAGACATTAGTATTACTGAAGAATTGGGCATCGTTGGTTTTGCTGGTAATTTGTATTCTGATGCAACCAAAAAAGAATTAGGTGGAAAAATTACTCCTTATGGTATTGCTGGTGCTGCATATGGTGCAAATAAAGTATCTTCAGCATTAGGCGGTACAGGTCAAATTGGTTCTCTTGCTGCACAAGGCGCAGGTGTGTTTGTCAACCCACAGATGCAACTATTGTATAAGGGTGTTGGTCTAAGAACATTCCAATTAGAATTCTTAATGACACCAAAAACTTCTGCTGAAGCAAAGACTGTACAAAATATTTGTGACACATTAACATTTTATTCATTACCTGGTATTGCAGGTGCTCAAGGCGGTGGTTCTGGTCAGTTTTTGACACCACCACAAATCTTCTCTGTACAATTTAAATTCTTAGGCCAAAATGGTATTTTAGGAACAATTTCTAATGTTCTTACTTCCGCACTCAACAATTCTGGTTTAGGTTTCTTAACTCAAGGCGATACAGGTTCTATTAGTAATGCCAATGCAGCAAAACTATTCACAGTTAATGATTGTGTGTTAGAAGATGTTACCGTTGATTATGCGCCTAATGGTTTTTCTGCATACAAAGATGGTTATCCAGTTCAAACTCGTTTGACATTACAATTCAAAGAGACAACAATGATTACTAAAGAACAATTTAAAGGTAGTCAGGTTGCTGCAAATTACAATACGCAGCAACAATTAAATTCTATTCTTAATTCCGATTCAAGTTCTGTTTCAGTAGAGCAGAGTTTAAGTTCTGGCGAAAGTGTGGTAGAATAATGAAATACTTTAATTCTTTACCTCTAATTCGTAATAAAGACCCATTTGGTAACATTCATCTATTGAGAAATTTATTAATTAGAACTGCATTAATTCCTCAGTTATCTAAAAATCCTTTATTGTTTTACGAATACCCAACACAAGAAGGTGATACACCAGAAATTATCGCCAATAAGTATTATGGTGATTCTTATCGTTATTGGATTGTTTTGTATGGTAATCCACAGATGTTGGATCCACAATCTAACTGGCCATTGACATCAAATCAATTTTTGACTTACTTACAAGATAAGTATGCAGATGTTGCCGGTGGTGCATCAAATGTGGTTTCTTATACTCAAGCAACGGCATATGAATATCAAAAAGTGGTAACAACCATTGATAGTTCAACACAAACAACTGTTATTAAAACAGTAGCAATCGATGAGACCACATATCTTCAATTGATACCATCGTCAACTGTACAAACATTTCCAAATGGTTCAACAGTAACTTATAATGTATCTAAAAATGCGTTATCAATTTATGATTATGAAAATCAGTTAAATGAATCAAAACGAAACATTAATCTGATTAATAAAAATTATGCAAGTCAAATGGAATCACAATTTAAATCCTTGGTGAAAGTATAATGTCGTTAGATACAAAATATCTTCGTTATCCTACCGATTATAATTTAGTAACTTTAAACTTAATAACATCACTACAAGATGGTATTGTTAATTTAAAGCCGTTCATGCTCGAATTGAATTTGTTTGAAGATATTTACAGTTCTACTATTTCAGGTGAAGTGGTTCTCTCAGATGCTTTAGGACTTATATCAAGTTATTTGTTAAATGGTACAGAATTTATTCAGGTACAATTACAAAAGACTACACAAGATCCAGATGTTCTTTCTCGTAATTATAGAGTATATAAGATTGGCAAGAGAGTAACTTCTGATAGTAATAACTATGAAGTTTATGTTCTTAATTTTATTTCTGAAGAATTTTTAATCTCAGAACAAAATCGTTTATCGAAATCATATCCTGGTCAACAAATAGATTTTATTATCAATGATATTCTTACCACTTATATACAAACAAGTAAGAATGTAACTATTGACCCAACTCTTGGTACATACAACTTCGTTTTACCAAACAAAAAACTATTTGAAACAATTAATTGGTTATCAACATACGCATTGCCTGATGGGCAAGAAGGTGCCGATATGTTGTTCTTTGAAAATAGTACTGGTTACTTTTTAAAATCTTTACAGAATCTTTTCTCACAATCTGCGTATCAGACTTATAAGTATGATCCTAAAAATATTGATGAAACTGATATGAACCAAAGGTTGACTAATGCTTTAGAGTTTGAAGTATTAGATTTTTTTGATACTTTGGCGGCCACAACAAATGGTACTTTTGCAAATAAGGTAATTACAATTGATCCATTGTTACGACAAGTGAATAGAGTTGATGGTATTTTTGATTACAGTCAATATGCTGGTGCCATGTTAAATGGTAGTGCTTTGACAAATATAACAAATGGTTATCAAAACCGTTTAGGTCAAACAATGTATGAAACAAATCGTGATGTTCCGTCAGGATTGGAAGTTGGTGCTTTAAGATTGGCATCTTCTAATGCAAGCGAAAAGAAAAATTCTTATGTTGAACAAAATCCTGATGCAGTTTCAAATGATATCTACATTGAAAAATATGTGCCTAATCGTGTTGCTCAGTTAGGTTTGGCAAATTACATGAGAATTAAATTGACTGTTCCTGGTGATCCTAATTTGTGTGCAGGCCAAGTGGTTAATTTCAACACATATGCTATTGACCCCGTTTCGTTTACACAGACAGGTTCGAACTCAACGAGACAATTGGATCCGTTTTATTCTGGTAAATATTTGGTATCTGCTGTGCGTCATGCGGTTAAAAATAACGCATATATATCTATCATAGAATTAATTAAAGATAGTGTATCAGCAGACTATCCAGAGTTTAATAATAGTGATCCAGTATTACAACAACTAGTTAGTGGTGTACAAATATAATGCGTAATAATTTTATTGGTCTTAATGGTTTTATCTGGTGGGTCGGCGTGGTTGAAAACCGTGCCGGTGATGAACTAGGTCTTGGTCGTTGCCAAATTCGAATTTTTGGTTGGCATACAGATGATACTTCAGCATTACCAACAGAGGATTTGCCATGGGCGCATCCTATGTACCCAATTAATAATTCTAAATCTTTTTCTCAACCTAAAGTAGGAGATTGGATAGTAGGTTTTTTCATGGATGGTGAATCAGGCCAATTTCCTATCATGATGGGTGTTTTACCCGGTATTCAACAGGAAGGATAATATGGCTATACCTACACTACCCTTAATCGTTGCTGTCGTTGGTGCTATCGAAAGCAATCCACCAAAACCAACTCATAGTGGAAATGCTCCTTCGGTTGGCGGACCAACAAACCCTTCTTTGGCTCGAGGCCAAATTGCCAATACTTCTATTTCTTTTTCAAATAGTAATTTGGCTCACGTTTGTGACATTTCTGGTAAAATTAAATATTCTATTGCGTGGGTTTCATTTCAAATTAAAGAAGCAATTGAAGCAATTAGAACATATGTTCAAGGTTTGTTTGCTAGTACATCTAGTTCACCTTTTGCAGATGGAGTTAGAGCAGTCATTACTGCAATTCAAGGTCAAGTTAAATTAATTCAAAAGTTAATTAAAAAGGCACAAGAAGTACAAGCACAAATTACTGGTTATATTATTCAATTACAAAAACTAATTAAATATATTGAAACTCTACCAGCAAGAATTGCTGCAATTTTGACACAATGTATTAAAGATGCTCTTTCAAGTATTAATGGTGCTATTTCAAATGCTACTGCTATTGTTAATTCACAAAAGAATGGCGGATTAAGTACTGCTTCTGCTGCAGCATTAACCGCATCAACACAATTGACAACAGCACAACAAAACAATTCAGGCACTTCTAGTGGGCCTACATTTCAGAAACCTTAGGGAATATAATGGCAGATTTATCGTGGACAGAACCGGAATCGGCAGCAAATACCGATTATCAGCCTGTTTATCCGTATAATAGTGTAACACAATCTGAATCTGGCCATTCGTTAGAATTAGACGATACGCCTGGTCGTGAGCGTGTTCGACTACAACATGGTACCGGCAATACATTTATTGAGATGCAAGCAACCGGCGATGAGATTCATAAAATATTTGGTAATGGTTATGAAATTGTATTAAAAGATAAAAATGTTTTAATTAGTGGTAATTGTAATATTACTGTTATGGGAGATTCTGTTCTTCATGTACAAGGAGATTCTTATCAACAAGTAGACGGTACAGTATATCAAAATGTGAATGGTAATGTTAAGCAGTTAATCAACGGTGATTGTGAACAGACAGTACAAGGTGATTTTGATATCAATGCAAGCGGTGATGTAAATATTTCAGCCACACATTTAAATGTAAATGCTGATGTGGCAGTTCGTGGTGATATTACGGCAACACAAAGTGTATCGGTTAAAGGTAATATTTCTGCCGGTTTATCGGTATCAGCAATCAAAAGTGTTGAAACTTCTGGATTCATGGCAGCTGCCACAACAATTGTTGCCGGCGTATCAGTTTACGGACCAATAGTTTCTGATATGTTTGGTTCTATGGAAATGTTTAGATTAAAAGTGGACCGCCACGTTCACATCGGTAATAGAGGTTTCCCAACTTCACCACCAAGTAACGGCATAATGGAAGCATAATATGAGTGTTTACGGAAGATTAGGTTATACTAAAGGTTCTGCCGTTTTTAACGGTGCGGATCAACTCACGGCTAACACTCTTAATTTTGTAAACAATTCAAACATCAATTTAAACCAATGGCAAATTAATGATTTGTCAAATGCTACTGTTGGTGGTTACTATCAAAATCCATACAATACAAATTTAGCAACACTTGCTATTTACTTAAATGGTTTGGCAGTTCTTGCAAATACTTCAAATACGGTGTTTGCCAATACGGCAACGGCAGCTAATACATTAAGTGCAGCAATTGTAAGTGCAGAAAATTCTTTGTTTAATTTTACTGTTCATACAAACAATTTATCTGGTGTAACTCTTTCTGCTAATACTACTTTGTATCCAGATTTAGGTTCTGCTTTGGCTGTTGGCCGTCAAATATTAAATATTACCAATAAAACAGACTCAATACAAGATAATACTCCTATTATGGGCAATTTTACTAGTTTGTATATTGGTTCTGCTTTATCAAACTCTACTATTGCAATTGTAAGTGATTATGCAACTTTAAATAATAGTATTTCATTGGTAAGTGGAAACGCAACAAGTAATATTACAAACACCGCCATTAATACAATTATAACCGATGTAACAAATTTACAAACGTTAATGGATACGCAAAGAAATGGTGACATTAACTTTTATACCAATTCTTGTCAAGTTTTACAAGATTATCAAACACTTTTACAGTTTTCTAATTTGGGCGCTTCACAGAACTCGCTCATCAAATTAATTGGAACCAGTAAATTACATTCGGAGTTAGGATACTAAAATGGCATTTAATATACCATTAGACCCAACGGTAATAGCATCAGTACAAGCACAAAATCCAGGAGTTGTTACTGGTACTGGTTTGTCTGGTACTTTATACACTTATGCTCCAAATTCTGATAGTTCAATAGCTTTCCCTTCTGGTACTGCATTAATGTTTCAACAATCTACTGCACCAACGGGTTGGACTAAATCTGTCGTACATAATGACAAAGCTTTGAGAGTTGTTAATGGTTCAGTAGGTTCAGGCGGTAGCGTACCGTTTTCTTCAGCCTTTACTTCATCCGTCGGTGGAACAGTAACAGTATCAATAGGTGGAAGTACTGACCAAACAACATTATCAAATTCTCAAATTCCTTCTCACGTTCACGTTTTTGGTGCAGATGACCAAGTTGCTACACAAGGTGGATTCACTACTGTTGGTGGATTTCCATATGATGCTACTAGTACAACAAGCGGTGGCGGTGTATACTTAAATACTTATTCTACTGGAGGCGGTGGTTCACATAACCATACATATTCTGGTTCTGGTTCAGGTTCACTTGCAGTTAATTTGGCGGTGAATTATGTTGATGTTATTATTGCAATTAAAAATTGATAGGAAAATATTATGGAAATCAAACCAAAAAATTTATGTCCACAAGATAATTTTAATCCGTGTAGAGGATTAGATTGTGCATGGTTTACTCAAATGAGAGGTACGAATCCTAATACGGGTAAAGATGTTGATGAATGGGGTTGTGCTATTGCATGGTTACCAGTTTTATTGGTAGAAAATAGTCAACAACAAAGACATACAGGTGCAGCCGTTGAATCTTTTAGAAATGAAATGGTTAAAAACAATGAAGTTGGACAAAAAGTACTTTTGGCGGCAGCAGGAATAACACCAACTCAAAAAACTTTAATAATGGATAACAGAGAATGAAATTATCAATAATTAGAGAAGATGGTGCAGTTTATCAAGATGGAGTTGCACACTTAAATTTAAATTTATCTTATATTCCATCAAATATTCATGCTTTACAATGGAACAATGATAAAGGTTGGATAGAATATTCACAAGATTCTGATGGTAACAAACAAGCAAACGAAAGTATCAATGTATTGCCTGAATGGGCAAATTCTGCTATTACTTCTTGGGTATCAGCAAATTCAATAAACTATTCAGCAAATACAGCAAACACTTAAAATGGAAAATCTAAAAATTACGATCCGGCCCCGAAATGTTCCTGACGTAAACCTAGAGTTCCTTACGCAATTTTACTCCGAGGCGTAATAAATAAAGAATGGCAACAACAAATTACATCTACTCAGACCTAGATATGACCTTTCTCCCATCGCCGGCGACAGGTGATGTGTCAATGAAGTATAACGAACAGGCGGTCATTCGTTCTATTCGTAATCTATTATCAACCAATCTATATGAGAGATTATTTCAACCAGAGATTGGAAGTACATTAAATACACTATTATTTGAACAGGTTACATCGTTAACCGCTACTTTGATTGAAAATGAGATTGTTCGTATGATTAAAAACTACGAACCAAGGGCTAGAATTAGTCAATTAAATGTGACTGCCTTACCTGATAGTAATCAATTCAACGTGGCTTTATATGTTTTTATTGGTAATCAGACGACACCAACAGCTATTAATCTATTATTACAGAGGACCAGATAATGGCCGCAAATACGACTACCCAATTAGTAAATCTTGATTTTGATTCTTTAAAGAGTAATTTTATTACCTTTTTAAAGGGCCAAAACACTTTCCAAGACTATAATTTTGAAGGTTCAGCAATGAACCAGTTGATTGATGTTCTGACTTACAATACACAGTACAATGCCTACTATTTAAATATGGTGGCCAACGAAATGTTCTTGGATTCTGCCACACAAAGAAGTTCTGTTGTATCTCAAGCAAAATTATTAAATTATACTCCAATTTCTGCTATTGCACCTACTGCAACAGTTAATGTAACATTTACTCATGTTTCTGCCAATTCTTTGACATTACCTGCTTATCAAACATTTAGTTCATCAGCAATTAATGGCGTAAACTATACTTTTGTTAATCCAGATTCTTATACAGTCAATGTTACCAATAATACTGCTGTATTTCCTAATGTACAAATCAAACAAGGTGTATACGCCACATATCGTTTTAATGTGAGTTCTGCAACAAATCCAAATTACATCTTTGAAATTCCTGATAATGCTATCGATACAACTAGTTTACAGGTAATTGTACAGACATCTTCTTCAAATTCTTCATATACCATTTATAATCAGGCGATGCCTTCTGATTACTTAACATTAAATTCTTCTTCACAAGTTTATTTTCTACAAGAAGCATTGAATGGCAATTATCAAATCTATTTTGGTGATGGAATCTTAGGACAACAATTAACTGATGGCAATATTGTAATTGTTAATTATGTCTCAACAGAAGGTACTGCGGCTGCGGGCGCCAACTCATTTGTATTGTTGAATAATGTTTCTGGTTATTCTCCATCTTCAGTAACTTCAATTGCTGCGGCATCAGCCGGTTCAAATAAAGAGTCTATTGATTCTATTAAGTTTCAAGCACCTAAAGCCTTTGCTGCACAAGGTCGTGCTGTTAGTAAAAACGATTACATTACTGCCATTCAGCAGAATAATCAAGGTTTCTCATTTGATGCTGTAAACGTATGGGGTGGTGAAGAAAATAATCCACCAGTATTTGGTCAAGTATTTGTTTGTTTAAAACCCACAGGCTCATACAATTTAACTGTTGCACAGAAAAATGAAATCATTAACAATATTGTTAAACCTATTTCTGTATTGACTGTAACTCCTACTATTGTTGATCCTGATTATACTTACATTAAACTTGGTGTTAATGTTTTGTATGATCCAAATAAAACAATTTTAACTTCTTCTCAATTACAAACAGGTGTAACATCTGCAATTCAAGCTTTTGCTAAAGCAACATTAAATACTTTTAATTCTACATTTAATGCTTATGATTTATTGAGTACTGTTCAAAATTATGACCAGTCTATTGTTACATCAGAATATACACTTCAATTACAAAAGAAATTCTTTCCAAATTTAACCACACCAACATCTTATACATTGTCGTATAATGTGCCTTTACAACGTGGCACCTTTGGTAGTGGTATTACTAGTTCACCTGCTCTACAATATATTGATTCTTCAAACACATCTAATATTATTGATGGTGTATACCTTGAAGAAATTCCTACACAAACATTTGGTGTTGATACTATCTCTGTTGTCAATCCTGGTTTTAATTATACAACAGCACCAATTGTAAATATTAATGGTGATGGTACTGGCGCAACTGCGGTTGCAGTTCTTTCTGGCGGTACAATTCAAAGTATTATTGTAACTAATTCAGGTAATAATTATACTTCTGCTGTTGCTACAATTACTCCTGCTGAGGGTGATACAACAGGCCAAGGTGCTTCTGTAAACGTCAATTTACAAGGTCGTTATGGTACATTAAGAAGTTATTATTTCAATCCAAAAAATGCCAAGACTATTTTAAACAGTAATGTTGGAACAATTGATTATACTAATGGCGTTATTACTTTAACTGGATTTAATCCTTATAATGTTGATAATCCATTAGGACAATTTGCGGTTACAGTAACGCCAAAAACTTCGATTATTTCATCGACATTTAGCGGCATTATTACAGTTGATGAATTTGATCCTAATGCAATCGCTGTGTCCGTAACTGCAAAAAGTTAATTAGATGTTACTCAGTAATCAAAAAACTTCACTACTAGTACCAACACAACTTCCTGCGTACATTCGGGAAGATCCTAACTATGCCAATTTTGTATTGTTCTTACAGGCATATTACGAATGGTTGGAACAACAAGATAATATCACCGATGTATCTAAGAATATATTAACTTATAAAGATATTGATTCTTTAGAAGCGGCCAATGTTGCCGTGAATGGTACAAGCAATGTTGTTGAACAATTCATTGATTACTTTCAAAATGAATTTTTATCTTATTTCCCTACCGATATTCTAGCAAATCAAACTGAAGTTATCAAACTTGCTAGACAATTATATCAATCAAAAGGTACACCTTCTTCATATAAGTTTTTATTCCGTATTCTTTATAATACTGATGTTGATTTCTTTAATACGAAAGATGCTGTACTAAAGGCTTCTGCCGGTACTTGGTATGTACCAAAAAGTCTTTTGGTTGGTTCGGTTATATCTTCAGATATTTCTTACTGGTCCAATTTAAATGGCCGTAGAATTTTTGGTGCCACATCAAAATCGATGGCCGTAATTGAAAATACAGTTATTACTCCTAATCAACAAATAGAAGTATTCATTTCAAATATTGAAAGAGAATTTGAATCTGGTGAAGTAGTTTATATTGTTGATAACAATAACCAAAATATTCTTGATGGCAATGGAAGTCCGCTTGTTGGCCAAATCGTTGGTCAATTAACACAAATCTCAATTAATCCAAATTATAGAGGATTATATTATGCCGCAGGCAATCCAGTTATTGTCTATGGCGGATTACTTTCTCAAAGTAGTGTAGGTGCTACGGCTTCTGTTGCTAACGTAACGGCAGGTTCGATTCAATCAATTAATACTGTTAATGGTGGTTATGGTTATACCATTTCAAATACATTAATTGGTATTACCAATGGCGGTGGTGCCGTGGCCAATGTGTATAGTGTCAATTCAGCACCTAGCGTTGTTGGTACAGTCAGTTTTCTTCCTGAAGATTCTCTTTTGTATATTACACCAGGAAGTGGACCAACAATTGGTAACACAACCTATTCATTCTTTTCAAATAATAGTATAGCAAACGCCAATACAACATTGGCAAACACATTTAACTTTGCTTCATTCTTAACCTATCCAATAGCATCTTTAAGTATTCAGTCACCAGGTAGTGGAATTACAGTTCAGCCAACTATCTCAGCTGAATCAACATATCCAACAACAAGTTCAACTGTAAACGATTTGTCTTTTATGGGTATTTTGGCACCATTACAAATTATTAATGGTGGTGTAGGTTATGTTGCAAATGATACAATTAAAATCATTGGTGGTTCTGGTTATGGTGCTTATGCAAACGTAATTACTGTAAATTCTACGGGTTCTATTACTAACGTTGCGTATGTTTATCCTGTTTCTGATACACCACACCATTTCCCATTAGGCGGTATGGGTTATCGTACTAACTTATTACCAACAATTAATATTGCTTCAGCAAATGCTAGTGCAACAGGTGCAGTATTAAGTTTACCTGGAATATTAGGAACTGGTGCATCGTTCTACTCAACTACTGACCGTGCGGGTGCAGTTTCATCGATTACTGTTAATTATGTTGGTAACGATTACGTTGCAACACCTAATGTTTCTTTAACTGTACAAGATTTATTGGTAACAGGATTAGTTCCTGCCACAATTCCTGCCTCAGGCACAGTCATATACCAAGGCAATTCTTTAGCTGGTGCAAGCTATTCTTCTACTGTATACTCAACAACAGTATATCAAGGATTTACCAATCCTTTGAATACAATTTATACAATGAGAGTATACAATTATAGTTCTCAGCCTAATCCTTATTCAACCATTAAAATTAGTGGTTCTACAAATTCATTCAATCTTTCATCGATTGCCGCAAACGTAATCAATTATGGTGATGGTACGGCAAGGGCAACTGCCACATTCCTTAAAGGAATTATAACTGGTGTTGGTCAGTATTTGGATAGTTCTGGTCAGTTAAGTTCTTATGATGTAATTCAAAGTGAACAATACAATAATTACACATATGAAATTACACTAGAAAAAGAGATTGCAAAGTATAAAAATACATTATTAAATTTATTACACCCAGCAGGTACTCAAGTTTTAGGTCGATATGCCTTAAAATCTAATAACAATTATGAGTTATCCGTTTCTGATGCCTTATTTACTGGACTGCCATTAAGTTATTATACAGGTACTACTGATTCAAGCGTATCTTTATCTGGTACTTTTGCTCAACCAAGTACCAATGTTATTAATTTCAATAACTTGTTTGGTGCCGAACTAGATACTTTCATATTTGCCAATAGTGTTATTAGAATAACATCCACTTATGGTGATGAAATCACAGCAAATGTGGCCTATATTGCTCCAGGCCCAGCAGCAGATTTATTGGCATTAACTGGTTCAGAGGACCTTTTAGCTGAAACGGGTTCTGAAGATTTCATGTTGGAAAACGATGGTACTTATATCACCGTACATGATAATATTTGGATGGCTTTTGCTAATGTGGCTTATGCTAGTGCAAATGCTGGTAGTAACAAGATAAATATAACATCATTGACAGGTTTTTTTAATATTGTAAACAATGGTAATTATACCAACCCTGCCAATCCATTATTAGATATTATTCGTATTGGTGATACTGTTAAAGTCAATAATATGACCTTTGCGGTGTCTAATATTAATTATGGAAATACTACATTATTCTTAAATGCTACTCTGCCTTATGGTGCCAATAACGCTTTATTGTCAGTCAGTAGAAATTATACAACAAGTAATGTACAAATCTTTGGACCAGTAGGATTACAGTATTTACCAGAATTTATTACAGAAGATGGCAGAACAATTATAACAGAAGATGGAAACATTCTCGTACTAGGATAAGAAATGAGCACCGTAAAGATATCACAACTACCAGTTTTTAGCATAATTAACGCTAATACCGCAAACACATTGTTTGTGGGTGTGGATGTCCCTACTGATACAACCTTTCAGATGACTGCCACAACATTGGCACAAGATTTATTTTCAAATAATCCTCTTAGTGTTGGTTCAAATCCAATTTTATTATCAAATACTATTGCACAATTTTCAGGTTCAGACCCATTATTTTCACAAATTAATAATCAAAACTTTAATGCCAATGGTTCAGCTGATTATATTGCAACTGCTGATATAGGTACAAATTCTAATAATTATGTTGATTTAGGTATTAATAATTCTCAGTTTAGTCCAGGTAATCAATATTCGTCTATGAAACCTTTAGATGGATATCTTTATGTTCATGGTTCAAGTGATACTTCTTCAGATGGTAATTTGATTATTGGTACTGCATCAACTGGTGCCAATGTATATTTTATTGCTGGTAACACTACTGCACAAAATATTATTATGACTTTGACTAAATCTGGTTTAGTATTAAATACTCAATCATCAATTGTTTTTGCTGATGGTACAAAACAGTTTACCTCTGGTGCATCTAATGCCTATGCTCAAGCAGCTTACTCTCAAGCAAATGCTATTAGTTCTTACGCCAATACTCAAATTGCTTATATTACTGGTATAAATGCTTATCAAAATACCATTGACCAGATTCAAACTGCCAATATTGCTGCAGCATTTAATACTGCTAATTCAGCTCAAGCAAATACCATTTATACACAAGGCGTTGATGTAACACAAAACGCCAGTATTGCTGCTGTAAATACTTATTCTATCTCAGCATATTCTACTGCTAATTCGGCTCAAGCAAATACCATTATTACCCAAGGTATAGATGTAACTCAAAATACTAATATTGCAGCAATTAATACTTATTCTATTTCTGCCTATTCAGTAGCAAATTCAGCACAATCAAATACTGTGTATACACAAGGTGTAGATGCAACTCAAAATACAAACATTAGTTTGTTACAAAGTGCAATGACTACGGCAAATGCCAATATTGTTACTTTGTTTGCTAATGCATCGGCAAACGTAACTTATCAAAGTGGTTTAAATGCTACACAAAATACAATAATTCAATCAGCATACAATCAAGCCAATTTGGCCAACAGTATTGCTAATACGGCAGTTCAAAATACTGCAAACATTATTCTTTCAGGTAATGTGACGTTTAATGGTGCAAACACATACTTTAATAGTAATATCATAACTTATGGTACAATGACCACAACAGGTAACGTGGTGACAACCGGTAACTTAACTGCTACAGGACCTGTAATATTCAATGGTCTCTTTACCAATAATGGTAACACTATTAATAATGGCAATATGACCACCAATGGTAATGTTGCAAGTTTTGGTTATTTGACTGCAAATGGTTCATCAACATTCAACGGCAATACATCATTCAATGGTTATGTTACTGTGACAAATAATTTGTCAGTTAATAATGTATTTACAATTTTAGTGCCAACATCTACATTGTCAATGAACGGTAGTATCAGTATGACCGGTTCTATCACAATGAATAATTCTACTTTTGCCGCAAACTCATTTGGTGTTGGTATTATTGGTTCTTCTGGTGGTGCAACACAACCGCCAGTTGCAGATGGCACAATGTTACAAATTACTGGTAAAGACGGCATTAGTTCAAAAATTATTAATGATGCTGCCGGTACAGGTGCGTATGCACTATTCAACGGTCGTGCAATGCGAGGACTTGCAAGTTCTCCATCAGCACTACTTGCCGGAGATGTGTTGTCTAGGTTTGGTGGAGTAGGTTATGGTGCTACAGGTTTTGGTAGTGTAAGTTCTCAAGGTGGCGGAAATATGTCTTATGTGGCCGCTGAAAACTTTACTGATACACAAAAAGGTACTAACATCGTATTTGGTACAACACCAACAGGTTCAAATACAATTTCAACAGCATTGACATTGACGGGTAATACTGCCGTGTTTGCCAATAATGTGACAATTGCCAACACAACTAATGCAAACATAATTAATGTTAACACAATTACTGTTTCTGGTACTGATTCAGCAAATAACTTTGTTGCCGCAAACGTATTTCAATATAATGCTTCAATAAACAACGTTGCGGTAACTCAGTTAACCAATAAATCTACTGCCGTATATGCTAACGGCAGAACTGGTCAAATTACAACAAGTAATGCTTTATTAAATAAAGGTGCTGCAGTTCAATTCACAGTTTATAATAACTATATTGTAAGTAATAAAGATGTGGTTATTATTAACCTAGCTTCTGGTGCTTCAGTTGGTTATAACATTGGAATTAATTCAGTTTCTCCTGGTAGTTTTGTGGTTAACGTACATAACGCTGACGGCACTCCTAG
>Ga0208389_1000490_pt1 | contig 20156 bp, 25 predicted proteins | sample CryBogCBH12Aug09_FD_184625 | JGI IMG/M metagenome (GOLD analysis project Ga0208389, IMG submission 184625) | Freshwater microbial communities from Crystal Bog, Wisconsin, USA - CBH12Aug09 (SPAdes) (version 2) | ecosystem: Environmental > Aquatic > Freshwater > Lake | place: Crystal Bog... | reverse complement strand
ACTTTACGCTACTCTTACTACAGACTCGCTAGAGCCTATTCCTGACTTTACTATCTACCAAGACCAAGCTAGAGAGTTAGACACGCTATGTGACCGCATTGATGGCTTGATTAACGCTCTTAAAGTGCGTGGTGTATACGATGCTTCAGCAAGTGAGCTACAACGCTTATTTTCTGAAGGTGAAAATAACACGATGATTCCAGTAGCTAACTGGATGGCATTTGCTGAAAAGCAAGGTATGAAAGGTGCTATTGACTTAGTAGACTTAGCCCCATTCTCGACTGCTTTAATGGCTTGTTATCAAGCAATGGAACAAGTTAAGAATCAAATCTACGAGTTAATGGGTATTTCTGACATTCAAAGAGGTCAATCAGACCCTAATGACACGCTTGGCGCACAGATTATCAAGTCAAATAACGCTGCTGGTCGTCTAAAGACTCAGCAACACGCAGTCGTAGACTTTGCAACATCTCTGTTGTCTATTAAAGCGCAGATTATCTGCAATCATTTTACTGATGACACGCTGGTTAAGATTTCCGGTGCTATGCAGTTATCTGATGAAGATAAACAACTGATTCCGCAAGCTATTGAGTTACTGAGAAACGAAGCCAGCAAGAACTTCCGCATAGAAGTTACTTCTGATTCAATGATTTACCAAGATGAACAGCAAGAAAAAGCCGATAGAATGGCTTTCTTAGCTGCTGTCGGTGGATTTATGCAACAAGCAGTACCAATGGTACAAAACGCACCTGAATTAGCACCTATGGCGCTTGAAATGCTGAAATTTGGTGTTACTGCGTTTAAAGCAGGCAAGCAATTAGAGGGCATTATTGACGAAACTGCTGATAAATTGCGTGTAACTGCACAAAAATCACAAGGCCAACCTAAACCTCCTCCTCCTGAGATTCAGAAGGCGCAAATGGACAACCAATCGAAGATGCAACAGATTCAGATGCAAGCCCAGGTTGAACAAGCTAAGTTACAAGGTCAAATGCAGCTTGAAAAAGCTAAACAAGAGTACCAAGCCCAAGAGAATCAGCTTAAATTCCAGTTAGAACAGCAACGAAATCAAGCAGATAGGGATATGGAACTCAAAGTAGCCCAAATGAAAATGATGACTGAGAGAAACACTCAAGTCTTGTTAGCTCACATCAACAATGGCGCAAAAATTGAAGTTGCTAGAATTGGCGCACAAGATGACGATGGCGCACAGGCTTATTTAACTGAAGAAGAATATGTCAAAGCGCAAGAACATCCTATGCAACCTATTGCTAACGCTATTGGTCAAGGAAATAACCAAATGGCACAAGCTATTGCTGCTTTAGTAGATACAATCAACCAACAGCACAACAGACCTAAAACTGTATTGCGTGACGAAAACGGCAAAATTGTAGGAGTACATTAATGACTATTACAGTCACCCATAGTAAGGTTTCGGCAATACCTGACGGAACAGACACATCTGTTGTACGCCCTAGTGATTGGAACGCTACTCATACTTTAGTCGGCGTTGGTACTGCCGCTTCTTTAGATGCTGGTGTTGCTAATGGAGTAGCTACACTTGACTCTGGTGGGCAAGTACCACTTTCTCAACTTCCACCACTAGGTGATTTAAACTATCAAGGTGCTTGGAATGCAAACACAAATAGCCCTACACTTACATCCTCAACTGGAACTAAGGGTTATTACTATGTTGTAAGCGTTGCAGGCACAACTAATTTAAATGGTATTACTGACTGGCAAATCGGTGATTGGGCTGTATTTAACGGCTCTGTATGGCAGAAGATTGACAATACTGACGCTGTAACTAGCGTAAACGGCTATACAGGTACAGTTGTATTAACTCAGACTGACATTAGCGGGACAGTCCCAACAAGTCGTACTATTACTGCTGGCACAGGTCTTACAGGTGGTGGTGACCTATCTGCTAACCGTACATTAGCTATTGCAACTACAGGCGTATCTGCCACAACTTATGGCTCTGCAAGCTCAGTACCTGTAATAGCAGTTAATACTCAAGGTCAGATTACAAGCGCAACTAATACAACTATTGCCATAGCAAATACGCAAGTTAGCGGTCTTGGCACAATGTCCACGCAAAATGCAAGCAATGTATCAATTACAGGTGGTTCATTAAACAGCGTAGCTATTGGTCAATCTGTAGCTGGTGATGGTTCTTTTGATGTTTTGACAGCCAATGTTACTAGACTTACTAATGTAACTTCTTCTGCTGGTATTGTTATTACAGGTACATTTACAGGCTCATCCCCTACTGATGGCCTGGTGATGGATTACGCTACTGGCTGGGGTCGTTTTAGCGACTTTGGTGGCGATGGTTTCCAATGGTTTAATGCTGGATTAGCCACAACCAAATTAATGGAATTGTCTAGCACAGGTGCTTTGACTACAACTGGCACGGTAACAGCTAATGGAGTATTACTTACAGGTAATTTAGGTACTGTAACAAGCGTAACAGGTACAGCTCCAGTAGTTAGTAGTGGTGGCACAACCCCTGCTATTAGCATGGCTAAAGCTACCACATCTGTAGATGGTTACTTATCTAGCACCGACTGGACTACATTTAATAATAAACAACCAGCAGGGTCTTATTTAACTACTGTAACTTCAGACGCCCCCTTAACTGGCTCAGGCACTTCAAGTAGTCATTTATCAATGCCAGCCGCTACGACTTCTGTAAATGGTTACCTGACTTCTACGGACTGGAATACATTTAATGGCAAACAAGCCTCAGGTACTTATGTCAATTCTGTAAGTGGAACTACTGGTCGCATAACTAGCACAGGTGGCGTAACCCCTGTTATTGACCTTGCATCAGGTGTGGCAACGGCTGGCACAACTGGTTCTGCTACCCTTATTCCTGTAGTCACAATAGACACTTATGGGCGAGTTACAAGTATTACTACTGCTGCAAACCCACAGGGAACAGTCACCTCAGTAACTGGTACTGCCCCTGTAGTAAGTAGCGGTGGTGCAACTCCAGCTATTTCTATGGCTGCCGCCACAACAAGCGTCAATGGCTACCTTACAAGCACAGACTGGACTACCTTTAATAACAAGACTTCCAATACTGGTACGGTTACAAGCGTAGGCGGTACAGGCACAGTCAATGGCTTGACTTTAACAGGCACAGTAACAACTAGCGGAAACCTTACTTTAGGTGGTACTTTAGACTTGTCTAGCCCACCTGCTATTGGCGGTACAGCAGCCGCAGCTATTACTGGCACAACCATTACAGCTACTAAGTTTGTAGGGGTATCAGGCGGGACGTTCTAGTGTTTCAAACAGCTTTCCAAGTTAATGCGTTTCAAAATGACGCATTTCAGATTGTTATTACCCCTACCAATTTAAAGAATGGTGGGGATGATGCGCCTTGGACAAGAGAAGAGTTAAAACGACTTAAAGGAATTCAGAAGAAACTGCGCTTGGCAGAAGCTAAACGCATTGCAGCATTAAAAGCTGACCAAGAAGCAAGAAAACAAACTATTACAGATTTAGTTAACCCTAAACCTGTTGCAAAGACACAACAAAGTAATATACAATCCAATCAAGAAGTTAGCGTTGATATACCGTCAAACCTAGCAAACATTGACCGATACATCGCTAATCTTGAGCAACAACAACAAGACCTGCAAAACGCTGTATTAATAAGAAGTGCAAAACTTAGGTTAGAACAAGAGTTAGCAATCTTAGAAGCCAAGCGTCAAGCAGAATTAGACGATGAAGAGGCCCTATTAGCACTAATCCTGTAAACCCACACGCTAAGTACAAAGAATCTTACGAACACCTACACGCTGGTCGCTATGACGCTGGCTTTAGGTTATTTGAATATCGTTGGCACTCTGAAGTCCTTGCTAATCAAGTTACTCCTTATACGCAAAAACCCCAAGTCCCTACTGTATGGCGTGGGGAAAGCCTTTTAGACAAGACTATTGTTATTCAGATGGAACAAGGCTTTGGCGATATTTTTATGTTTGCCAGGTTTCTTCCATTTTTAAAGGTTATGGGCGCTAAAAAGGTCGTATTGCTAACTCATGGCTCATTATTAAGGGTTTTAGGGCAATTTGAATGTATTGATGTACTAACGAATCAGCCTGAATGTCCTGATGTGGTTGAATGTGACTACTGGATAGGCAATATGAGTCTTCCTTACTATATTTCATGCGCTACACCCTATGCTAAGTCATTATTCCCTTTAAATGCTAAGAAAATAGTAGGCTCTGAAGGTTATATGTATGCAAAACCCTCAAATATTGAGCCAAAAATAGGGGTAAATTGGGGCGCAAGTCGCAACATTTTATTTCATATTAAGTCTATTCCTGACCATCAAATGTATAGCTTAGTAGGCGATAACTGCTATTCGCTTTCACCGGAACACAATGGATTTTTTCACCCACTTCCTGATGATGGTTGGAAAACCGATTGGGCAGTCACAGCAAGCCACATGAAGGCTATGAAGGGCATTGTGACAGTCGATACAGGCACAGCCCACCTTGCAGGTGCATTGGGCGTTAAAACCATTGTATTACTGCCTAAAGATGAATATATCTGTTGGAGATGGAAAAATACCAAATGGTATGACTCTGTTATTGCATTGCGTCAAGAAGAATATAACCAAGTACCCGATTTAATAAGGAGAATGTAATGGCTTTAGTAAAAGTCCAAGTAACCTGCGCCCATTGTAAAGTAGACCACGAAGAATATGACCCTAAACAGTACGATGATAGGGAAAAATACCTTGCTTATTGGAATCTGCCTTTTGAAGGCGAAGAAGCCGACAAAGCCTGGAAACAAAAGTTAGAAATGACCCCAAAAGAAGCCCCTACGGTGATTTCTGACATTGAAGGGCATATTTCTATGGCTGATGGTAGCTGGATTGATAGTCGGTCAAAACATAGAGAAAACCTAAAACGCAACCATTGTATTGAAATTGGCAACGATGTACCTATGCAACAAAAACCACCAGAACTCAGCAAAAAGTCTATGGAAGCACGAAAACGCCAAATTGCTGAATTGGCTTACGAAAAACTTAAATACTAGGAAAAATCATGGCAGACTTAGACCGCAGAGAAGCATTGGAAGCAGCATTAGACGCAGCAGAGGAGGGTACTCTTGAAGCACCAATCGAGAAAGAAATTGATACATCTGAAGATGATATTACCGATGAATCCGCTAAGGTGGAAAATAGAAATGAGAGTAACGAAGAATCTACCAAAGATGCTGAAGAACTTGAATTTGCGTCTAAGGATGAAGCACAGGAGGAAGAAGTAAAGATTTCTCGCCCATCTACCTGGAAGAAAGAATATGTCAATATTTGGGACAAAATGGAGAAAGGTGAACAAATCGACAAAGAAGATTTTGTTAAGTTTGCCGAATATGCCAACCAGCGTGAGTCTGAATATAAGAAAGGCGTAAGCACTTATAAAGCTGAAGCTGATAGGGCTAAATCCTATGAAAACGCTATTGCGCCTTATGCCCAAGACTTACAACGCAGAGGTATTCAACCTACGCAATACATTGAAAACCTAGTCCGTGCAGAACAAATCTTATCTAATGCTGGCTATGACCAAAAAGTCCAAGTATTTCAGAAACTTGCAGCAGATTATGGTATACAATTAAACGGAAATGGACAAGTAACACAACTTGACCCATATACGCAACAACTGATGAATCAGTTAAATATGGTAAATCAGGAAGTTTCAAGCATTAAAGGTCGATTTGCCCAAGAGGAAAATCAACGCTTAATGGGTGAAATTGAAAGAGTAAGAAGTAATGTGGAGAAGTTTCCGCATTTTGATGTGGTAAGGGAAGAAATGGCTCAACTACTTGAGCTAGGGAAAGCCCAAGACCTAGAAACGGCCTACAAGAAAGCCGTGCGTATGAATGATGATGTTTGGGAAATCGAACAGGATAGACTCCTAAAAGATGCCAAACAGTCCTCAATCAAAGCACAGCAAGTAGCGAAGGCTAAGGCTGCTGCGGTTAGTCCAAAGTCCACTACTCCTAGTGGAAAAGTGAGTAATCCAGAAGATAAAAAGGATAGACGGTCTCTTATTGCTGACCAATTAGGTGAAGCAATGAGCCGCAGGGTTTAACTAGCCAATTTTGGCACATTTTTTTAAGGATATATATCATGGCATTTGCTAACTCAGCAATCACCGATATTATCGCTACCACGATTCAAAGTCGTAGCGGTGAATTGGCAGATAACTTAACACAAAACAACGCTATTCTTCAGCGCTTGAATCAGAAGGGCAATGTACGCCCATTCTCAGGCGGTAATGTAATCTTGGAAGAGATTATGTATGATGACACCACAACCAACAATGCTAATAGCTATTCAGGCTATGAAGTATTAAACATTGCTCCAGATAGCCCTATTTCTGCTGCTCAGTACAAAATTGCTCAGTACGCTGATGCAGTTACAATGTCTGGCTTAGAAATGTTGCAAAACTCAAGCAAAGAAGCAATCATCGACTTGTTAGATGGTCGTATGCAAGTTTCTGAAGCTCGCTTGCTTAACCGTATTTCCGGTGACTTATACGGTGACGGTACAGGTAATGGCGGTAAAAACTTAGATGGTTTGGGCGCTGCTGTTGCTGCTGTACCAACCACAGGTACATACGGTGGTATTAACCGTGCTACTTGGACTTTCTGGCAGAATCAAATCACTTCAGGTGCTACTTCTTCAACAACTATCCTTGCTGCTATGACTACTGCTGCTATCAAGCAGATTCGTGGTACTGACAAGGCTGACTTGATTGTTGCTGGTAACACTCTGTATTCCTACTATGTAGGCGCATTGCAAGCTATTCAGCGTATTGCTGCTGAAGAGTCTGGCGCTGCTGGTTTCGCTTCATTGAAATTCTACGGTGGTGGTACTTCTGCTGATGTGGTATTAGGTGGTGGTTATGGCTCACAAGAAACAGCTACATATATGTATTTCTTGAATACCAACTACCTCTTCCTACGCCCACACAAAGAGCGTAACTTTGTACCTATCGGTGGTGAGCGTCAATCTATTAACCAAGATGCGATTGTAAAATTGTATGGTTGGGCTGGTAACTTGACTACTTCTAACTCATTCCTACAAGGTCTGTTGACAGGTAGTTAATCTATAGGGGGAAACCCCTATTTAACTTACCCTCTTAATTAATAAAGGAAATATCATGGCATATACCATTACCCCCCTCTCAGGGATTGATTTAAACGATACACAAACTGTTGCAGAACAAACAGCAAACGCTGGTTTGGTAACATTTGGCCCACTCGGTGCAGAAATTTTTGCTTCCGATGGTAAGCGTTATGTATGGGCAAAAGCTGGCTCAGCTATTACAGCTTCAACAGCAACTTGCTCTATCAACACTACCACTTTCGTAGCAACTGGTGGCGCTGGCTTATACGCTGGCCCAGCAGTCGCTATGGCTTCAGGTGACTATGGTTGGTTTGGCGCTGCTTCTGTTTAATAGGTTAACCCTTTTAAATTGAATATGTAGTACAACTGGGATTCCCTCAAAAGGGGAGTCCCTTTTATTTTTTTATAAACCCCCAAACTACTTTGGAGAATTAAAAATGGCAATAGAAAGCGATGTTTCAGGTGCAGATGCAAGACTAGCGGTTCAATTCTATAAAAAGTCCCTCAAGCAAGATTTAGCTTCTGACGAAGCTGGCAGACCGATTTTTAAAGAATTCGACTTCGTGCGTATTATGATTCCTGGCGATAATTTGACAGAAATCGACACTTATGCCCAAGAGTCCCATAAACAGCGTTTCCCTCGCCAATGGGCGCATTATCAAAATCAAGTATCAAATCATCAAGACATTATTGGCACACCACTTGAGCAATGGCCACAAATTACTCGTAGCCAAGCTGAAGAATTGCGTGGGCTTAAATTCCATACAGTAGAAGCTATTGCTGACTGCTCTGACCAGCAATTACAGCGTATTGGCATGGTAGCTGGCATGAGTCCTCATAATTTCCGCTTAAAAGCTAAGGCTTTCTTGAATTTAGCTACTGATTCTGCTGAAGTTGCACATAGAGAAGCAGAATTGCAAGCACTTCGTGAAGAAAATGCTAAAATAACCGCAGAAACAGATGCGAAGCTATCCAAAATGCAGGAACAAATGGAAGCGCTACTTGCGGCTGTTGCGGAAAAGAAACCACGCAAACCGAAAGTAGTAGAGGCTTAATATGTCCCAAACGATGCTTCAAATGGTGCAACAGACCGCAGCCGAGTTAAACTTGGCTGTACCTTCTTTTGTTGTCGGCAACACTTCTCAGGATGTACAACAGATTTTAGCCCTGATGAATGGTGCTGGTTATGACTTGCTAAAAGAATATGATTGGCAAGCACTCCAGGTGCAGTATCGTTTTTATACGCAATCTTTTACCGCCAATGCCACAACTGTTAATGGTTCTGCTACATTAACTTTTGAGGCTGGCACAGATTTAAGCAATGTTACAAGCCAATGGCAATTATCAGGCTATAACATTCCTCAAGATACTTATGTTGTAAGTGCTAATAACACGACTAAAGTTGTTGTAATGAGTCAATTTGCTACAGGCAATGGAGTACAGTCAGTAGTATGCGCTCAGACTGCTTATGACCTTCCTGATGACTTTGAAACGATTACAAACCGCACTATGTGGGATAAATCGAAACATTGGGAAATGTTGGGCGCTGAAGATGCACAACAATGGCAATGGCTAAAGTCTGGTTATATCTCTACAGGCCCACGAGTACGCTGGCGTATCCTAGATAATCAATTCTGTATATGGCCTATTATGAATACCCAAGAATACTTGGGATGGGAATATAGGTCAAAAGGTTGGGCGAGAGCCGCAGATAATACAGTAAAAAATAGCTTTACTGCTGACTCAGATACTACAGTTTTAGATGACCGTATTATGGTTTTGTTGACAAAAATGAAGTATTGGGGCATTAAAGGCTTTGATACAACAGTCGTTTCTCAAGATTATCAACGCTATTTATCAGTTGCTAAAGCTAACGATAAAGGTGCGCCTAACTTATCTTTTGCGCCACAACCAAGCAGAGTGCTTATTGGTTACGCTAATATCCCCGATACTGGCTATGGCTCATAATGCTATTACAGCGACCTAAACAAAACTCTGCTACTACTGCTTCTATTCCTGCACCTATTGGTGGTTGGAATGGTAGGGATTCTCTTGCTGAGATGCCCCCTACAGATGCAGTACAAATGGTTAACTTTTACCCTACGCCTAGCGATGTGACATTGCGTAAAGGTTATACCCAAGTATCTATTGTTACTACTTCTACTGGCGCTAAAACAATTTCAAGCATTACACACTCAGGTGTGACAGCAACGGTTACAACTGCTACAGCACATGGTTTAATAGATAACGAATATATTTCTGTTTCTGGCGCTACTCCAAGCGACTACAACGGAGTATTTATGATTAAAGTAACAGGTGCATCAACCTTTACTTACACAATGCTTTCTGTACCAGCTACTAATGCTACTGTAGTGGGTGCTTATACTATTAAAATAAATACCCCAATCCATACACTAATGGATTACCCTACTAATAGCGGTTATAAGCTATTTGGGGCGTGTGGAAACACTATTTATGACTGTAAACCTGCTACTGCGGTGTCTTATTTTACAGGTATTACTAGCGATAAACTGCAATTTGTCAACATTACTAATAGCGCAGGGTCATTTTTAGTAGCTTGTAATGGTGTTGACCCTGTAATGGTCTTTAATGGTACTTCTTGGTTTTTTATTGCCACGACAAGTACAGCGCAAACAATTAGCACAATTACCCATGTAGGTAATGTAGCAACATTAACGACTTCTGCGCCACATGGTTTAGTTAGTAACAATTATGTTACTATTTCTGGCGCTACTGAAGCAGCTTATAACGGCTCTTATGTCATTACAAAAACAGGTGCAAGTACCTTTACTTACATTATGGCAACAACGCCTGCTGCTAACGCTACAGTAGTAGGTACTTATACAGTTTTAGGCATCACAGGCGCAGATTCATCAACTTTTATCAATGTAAACCTGTTTAAAAATCGCCTATATTTTACGCAAAAAGACACTCTTGCTTGCTGGTTTTTAGATGTAAATTCTATTGCTGGCGCTGCTTCTCCTCTTTATTTCGGTGGAATTGCACGAAATGGTGGTTATTTGCAAGCAATGGGTACTTGGACATTAGATGCTGGACAAGGCGCTGATGACTACGCAGTCTTTGTAACTAGTATGGGTGAAGTCATTGTTTATAACGGCACAGACCCTACAGACCCTTTAAATTGGGCTTTAAAAGGCGTATGGCAATTAGGGCAAACTTTTAGTCGTAGATGCTTTTTTAAATGGGCTGGTGATTTACTTTTACTGACTCAAGATGGTTTAGTACCACTTGCTTCTGCTTTACAATCTAGCCGCCTAGACCCTCGTATCAACTTAACAGACAAGATTTTTTACCCTATTAGCGTTGCTTGTACTAATTACTATGCTAACTTTGGTTGGCAAATTAACTACTTTGCTAGTGAAAATATGCTGATTTTGTCTATTCCTACCGATATAGGTATGGAACAGTATGTAATGCACACCATTACTAAAGCATGGGCAAGATTTACAGGTATCCAAGGCTATTGTTGGGAAGTATCCGGTGATGCTGATATGCACTTTGGTAGCGATGGATTTGTAGGTACTTTGTACTCTTCTTTATCAGATAATGGCGCAAATATTTCTGCAACTGCACAAACAGCTTATTCTTATTTTGAGTCACCAGGTCAATTAAAACGCTTTGTGATGGTAAGACCTATACTTCAGTCTACAGGTGGCGTACCAGCCGTTTTATGCGGTTTAAGCGTAGATTTTGACACTCAATCACAGTTAGGCGCAGTTTCGTTTAACCCTGCTACACAATCTGAAGGTATTTGGGATACATCAACTTGGGATGGAAATGTTTGGGGTGGTGGGCTTATTACTACTAAGATTTGGCAAGGTGTTACAGGATTAGGCTTTAGTGGGTCTATTAATATCAATGTGGCATCAAGAAACATTGAATTACATTGGGCTAGTACCGACTATATTATGGAAAAAGGTGGTGTCATTTGATTCTTATTAATCAGCAAAGTCTTAAAGACTGGGCTATTAAACATAAGATTCCGACTCCACCTGACGCACATTATGTCGGTCAGGTATTAAATGATGAAATTAGGGCAGTAGTGGTATTTTGCGGTTTTTATGGTAAATCTTGCATGATTCATGTGGGGTCAGAAGGTGAGCATTGGGCAACTAAAGACTTTCTTAAAAAGGTCTTTGATTATCCGTTTAACACATTGAAATTAAAGGTTATAATTGGCACAGTTGCAGGGAGTAATAAAAAAGCCCTAAGACTAGACCGACACCTTGGTTTCAAAGATGTTGCTTTTATCCCTGATGCACATGATGATGGGGATTTGGTAATTCTAGAAATGCGCCCAGAATATTGTAAATGGGCATAAGGAGATAGTAATGGGTGCAGGTTCGACATTCGCTAGTGGCGCTAATACCAATACGGCTAATCCGTATGGCGGTACAACAAGCCCTTATTTTGGCGCAGCACAAGCACAAACTTTAGGCAATCTTGCTGGCGCACAACAAGCTACTCAAGCTAATCGAGTTAATCAAAATACGCTTTATGGTGGCTTAAACTACCAACAAGGTACAGATGCTAATGGTAATCCTACATGGACTGCTAATCAAACTGGTACTGACCAAACTCAAGGTCTTGTAAACTCGTCTTTAAGCGGTTTACAGCAAAGTCTTAATAACCCTGCTTATGGCATTAATCCTGGTCAAACATACAGCGATGCGATTATGCAACGCTTACAGCCACAAATGGCGCAATCCGCAGAGTCAAATAAAGCTGCTTTAGCTAATCAAGGAATTGTCCCTGGTACACAGGCTTATGACAATGCTATGCGTACATTCCAGCAAGGTCAAAACGATTTACTGACAAGCGCCCAAGTACAAGGTATGAATACTGGTTTGCAAGCTCAAGCGCTGCAAGGCACACAAGCTGGACAGATTAAATCTTTAACTACACCTAACCTTATTAATGCACCGCAACAAGCTGCGGTTGCTGGCCCTGATTACACAGGTGCTTTAGCTACTCAAACTAACGCTAATATTGCAGCGCAAAATGCTGCATTAGGACAAGCTACTAATCAAACTGCTGGTTTGTATGGTTTAGGCTCTGCTGGTATTTTAGGTTTAGCGGCTAACCCTGGCGCATTATCTAGTATTGGTAATGGTATTTCAGGTGCTTATAACTGGTTAACTAGCTAATATGTTTAAAAGTAAACATTCTGGTTGGACTTGGGAATTAAAGCGCACTCCTTTTGGCGGTGGCGGTGGTGGAAGTTGGAATCCTGTAAGCATAGTTTCTGATGCTGTTTCTTCAGTTGGTGATGCTTTAGCTTCTATTGACCCAGGCCCTGCTATTGGCAGTGGATTAGCTTCTATAGACCAAGCAGTCAATCAAATTCCTGGCGGATGGATTACTGTAGGTGGTTTAGCTGCTGGCGGTGCTGCACTTGCTTATGCGCCAGAAGTTATGGCTTTGGCTTCTGCTGAGGGAATTACACCTGAAGCTGCCGCAATTGCAACAGGAACAGCGCCTATTGATGTTGCTACAGGCGCTACAGTACCTTTAGACACATTAGCTGCTGATGTCGGCACTTCTACAGGAACAGGATTAACTGGTGGTGCTGGAGGCTCTACAGGAATTTTAAGTGGTGGTTCTACTGCTGGTTTAACTATTCCTACATCGACTGCTATTGCTGTAGACCCAGCAATTTTAGCTGGTACTGGCGCTGATTTAGGAACTTTAGGTACAACCTCAACTGGCGCTGCTATGGGTGCTGGATTAAGCGGTACAAGCGGGTTAAATCCGGCTTTACCTGCTGCTGGCGCTACCGATGTTGGCACAATGTCTGCCGCATTGCCTTCAAATACAGTTTTAGGAACAGGTTTAGAAGGTGGTGGCGCTATTGGCGCAAGTTACCAATTAGGTGCTAATGGATTGCCAGCAACTGATATATTAGGCAGCCCAATTCAAGGTAGCTCAGTAGGGTTAAATGGAAGCACAGCAACACCTACAACTTTTTCTTCTTCTGATTTAGCAAAATTATTGCAATCTAGTGCAGCTTCAGGTGCATCTAATGCTTTGCAACAAATAGCAAAATCTAATACCGGAATGGCATTACCAAACTTAGTGCGTGGTAATCAAAACCCATTTACTTATACAGCACAACAACCTATTCAAAACGCACAGCCAATGGATTTAAGTGCGCTGTCTAAATTACTAAAGCAGGGATAATCATGGCAGATATAACAGACCAACAATTTCTATCACAAGACCCTGAAGTTTTAGGTTTACAACGCCAAAGGGCATTAGCTAATTTGCTAACAGGTCAAGCATTTAATGCACCACAAGGTCAAGTTATTAGTGGGCATTATGTTAAGCCTTCTGCATTGCAACAAGCACTTCCAATGATTAATGCTGCTATTGGTGGTATTACTAATGCTAATTTAGATACTAAACAAACTGAATTAGCGGCTGCATTGCGTGGTAAACAACAACAAGCAGTACAACAATTTGTAAATGCTGCCAATCCTCAAGAGCGTTTTGCAGCAGGTACAAGCCAATACGCACCAGCAGAATTGCAAAAAACTGCTTATGGAATGGTTGCACCGCAAAAACTTGCAGAAGGTGAAACTATTAGCCAACTCAATATGGGTACTGGTCAATATGAGCCTATGGCACAAGGTGGTCAAAAGAAAACTGAGGCTATTCGTGGATATGAAATGGCTAAATCACAAGGTTTCCCTGGTAGTTTCTTTGATTATGAACAACAATTAAAACGTGCCGGTGCTTCTAATGTAAGCGTAAGCATGGATAAAGGCATTGCTGCACAAGTTGGCCCAATGATGAAAGAAGGTCAATTACAGGCTACTAGCGCTGTTAAGGGTATAGATGCTGCAAATCAAGTTATTAATGCTTTAGATACTAATAAACTGTTTACTGGGCCGTTAGCTAATCAAAAATTAAGTATTGCACAATTAAGTACTACATTTGGTGGCGCTTCTGGTGATTTAACTCAAAAAATCAATAACACTCGTGCTGCTATTCAAGGACTTGCTGAAATTACATTGCAAGGCCGTCAAGAAATGCACGGTCAAGGCGCTATTACTGAATCTGAAGGTAAATTAGCTGAAAGAGCTAAATCAGGCGATGTAAGCCTTACTCCTGGCGAATTAAAGCAACTTGCTAATGCCGCTAAAAGGGCTGGTGAGTTTACTTATAATAATTACCAGACTAAGTTACAAGTTATGGCTAAAGACCCTGCTACAGCTCAAATGGCCCCATATTTTGCAGTTAATCAAATGCCTACTAGACAAGCTCCGCAACAAGCGCAACAAATACAGCCTAATGCTAATCAACAACTTAATATTCCATCAACTAATGGTTGGTCTGTAATAGGCGTTAAATAATGGCTCAATACACAGTACAAGCTCCTGATGGTAAAGAAATTACATTAGAAGGCCCTGCTGGTGCTTCGCAAGAAGATGTTATTGCACAAGCACAAAAGCTATATCAACCTAAAGCTAGTGTAGAAGTTTCTGCTGCTCCTGCTGCACAATTTGGTGAAACTGGAGGTGGTGCTGCTACTGGTAAACCCTTATTAGTAAATCGCACTAATGTACAAGCAGAGCCTAGACCACTAGAGTCTGCAATGGCTGGTCTTACTAAATCAATGATAGATGTACCTGTTGCTGCTTCTCAATTAGCTACAGGTGGTAATTTAGGTACAAGTCAATTAGCCCAAAGATTAGGTCAACAAGCCGGTGCTTATCAAGAAGCTAATCCTGTATCTTATGGCGCTGGTCGAATAGCTGGAATGGTTGCACCTGCAATGGCTGGTGGTAGTGCTATAGGCGCTATTCCTTCTTTTGCCAAAGCTGCACCATTAATGCAAAATGCTGCTTTAGGCGGTATTTCTGGAATGTTAACGCCTGAAGAAACAGGTAAAACAGGTCAAGAGTTATATAAAGAACAAGTAAAACAAGGTGGTATTGGCGCTACTATTGGCGCAGCAATAACTCCATTTCAAAAATTAGCGGGAATATTGCGTGGGCCAGAGCAACCATCACAAATGGCTGGTGCTGTCCAAAAAGCTAGAGATGTAGGTTATGTAATCCCCCCTACACAAGCAAGAGGTGATATTGCTAATCGTTTAATGGAAGGCGTAGCAGGAAAGATTACTACTGCCCAAAACGCTAGTGCAAGAAACCAAGAAGTTACTCATAAGTTAGTAGCAAAGTCTTTAGGACTTCCAGAAGATGAAGTTATCCTTCCTGAAGTATTAAAAGGGCTTCGTCAAACTGCTGGTGAGGCTTATGCTAAATTGGAAAACATTGGCACAATTATCCCAGGTAAAGAATACACAGAAGGACTTAATAAGATTGCCGGTAAAGCATTAAAAGCACAAGAAGGCTTCCCTAATGCTCCTTCTAGTCCTGTTGTTGCATTAATAGATTCTTTAAAATCCCCTTCTTTTGATTCTTCTGCTGTTATTGCTAAGATTAGTGATTTAAGAAATACTGCTAATAAGGCTTATGCTTCAGGAGATACAGACCTAGGAAAAGCTAGTAAAGATGCTGCCGCTTTACTTGAAAATACTATTGAAAAGCATTTAAAAGATACTAATGCTACCGCTTTGCTTAAAGAATTCCGTGATGCAAGACAGTTAATTGCTAAGTCATATTCTGTAGAAAAGGCTTTAAATCCAGCTTCAGGCACAGTAGATTCAAGACAATTAGCCGCCCAATTAAAGCGTGGTAAACCATTATCAGAGGAATTAAAGACTGTAGCGGAGTTTGCTAGTCAGTTTCCAAAGGCTTCCCAAGTTACAGAGAAAATGGGTAGCTTGCCACAAATTAGCCCTATAGATTATGGTTTAGGTGGATTGGCAGCGTTATTAACTAACCCTATGGCTATTGCTGGCGTTGCTGCTAGACCAGCTTTAAGGGCTGCTGCATTATCTAACCCTGTGCAAAATAGCTTAATTCAAGGTGCTAAAATGACACCTGACCAAGCAAATTTAGCTAAATTATTAAGTATTAGAAGCCTGCAAACTGGCTACAAAGGAGCAACAAATGAGTAGAAACGGTAGCGGAGTATATAACCTCCCCATAGGTAACCCAGTTGTAACAGGCACTACTATTACAAGTAGTTGGGCTAATTCTACTATGCAAAATATTGCTGATGGATTAACTCAATCTGTAGCTTCTGATGGTCAAACTCCAATGTCAGGAGCTTTAAACATGGCAACAAACGACATTAATAATGTTGGTACACTAACAGCCTTAACAGGCATATTTGGCGGGACATACTAAAATGGCAGCTACAAATTTCACACCAATTTCTTTGTACTACAGCACTACTGCTAGTACAGCCCCTACTGCTGGTAACTTAGTTGCTGGCGAATTAGCAATAAACACAAACGATGGAGTCCTTTACTACAAAGATTCTAGCGGTGTAGTGCAAAGTATTGCCTCTAAAGCTGGTAACTCAGGTTCATTTACCAACTTAGCTTATACAGGCACTCTTACTGGCGGTACAGGAGTAGTTAATCTAGGCTCTGGACAGTTTTATAAAGATGCTAGTGGTAATGTAGGTATTGGTTATATTCCTAGCGGAACTGTTGAAAAGTTATCTGTTAGCACAAGTTCTGGCTTTGGTCTTGGGTTTAATACAAATTCTACATATACAAATTGGGTTACTGCAAAAATTACACCTATTGATTTTGGTTTGAACTATACAGGTGGGCTTGCTTTTTATACAAATTCTGGTCCAACAGCAGCTACAGCACCCACAGAAAAAATGCGTATTGATGCTAGTGGTAATGTGGGTATTGGAGTTACTGCTAATACAACCAATCTAGGTAGCACATATAAATTACTATCTGTTGGCACATCAGGTGGTAGTGGTATTTTTATGGGTCAATCAGACTCAACCGCAAGTGGTTCGTCTGTTGCACAATTCTTCGGTAAAACAACAGGTACGGCTGGCTATCAATTAGCAGGAGGAATGATTGTTACATTAGATGGAACATCAACAACAAATGCTGTAGGAAGATTGCAATTTTATACAGCATCAGGCGGTACAGTAAATGAAGCAATGCGTATTGACTCTAGTGGTAATTTGTTGGTTGGAGCTACAACAACTAATTTAATCGCTACCAATACTGCTGGTTTTGTTTTTAAAACAGGAGGCGGTTTACAATTTGTTCAAACTGGAAATACCTCTGATTGGGGTGTAAAAACAACAAGCGGTAATATTGTTAATTTTTATTCATGGAATGGAAGTGCTGGTGTATATGCTGGTTCAATTACTGTAAACGGAAATATAACCACTTACACTTCTATATCTGATTACAGATTAAAAGAAAATGTTGCACCTCTGATTGGTGCGTTGGATAAAATTTCTCAATTAAAGCCTGTTACTTTTGACTTTAAAGATGGTGGTCAAAAATCACAAGGCTTTATTGCTCACGAACTTCAAGCCGTTGTACCTGACTGCGTTACTGGTGAAAAAGATGCTGTAGATGCTGAAGGTAAACCAGTTTATCAAGGTATTGACACTTCATTCTTAGTAGCTACTCTTACTGCCGCAATCCAAGAACAACAAGCCCTCATTACAACAATGCAAGCCAAGCTAAAAGACGCTGGCATACTAGGATTCTAAAATGACAACATTTAACTGGCAAGTAGTACAGATGGACAGATTAACTTCTGATGGTTTTGTAGTCACAGTTCATTACACAGTAAACGCTGTAGATGGTGAATTTACTGCTTCCACTTACGGCACAGTAGGCTACACACAAGAAGATAAAGCGTATATCCCTTACGCTGATTTGACTCAATCTGAAGTCATTGGATGGGTACAAGACTCACTTGGTCAAGATACAGTAGAAGCTAGTTTGACTGCACAAATTGAAGCACAAAAGAATCCTGTACAAGAAACTGGTTTACCTTGGGTTTCAAATACAACTTTGCCAGCATAATTTTTTAATTACGAAAGGAAATGACATGGAAAACATAAAGAAAAACCAAGTCACTATTGACGATGTAGAGTACGCATTTGAAGATATGACACCTGAACAACAGTCTATGGTGAATCATTTAATTGATTTAGACCGAAAGATTGGTAGTTCACAATTCAATTTAGACCAACTTAATGTAGGCAAACAAGCGTTTCTGACAATGTTGCGTGATTCGCTAAAAGTGGAGAAAGTATGAATTTCACCTTTACATGGATATTAGACAAGTTTGGCTTTCAAACTAAACCAGCTTTTGACTTTCCTGTTAAACCTGCCGCCAAAAAAGTTGCCAAAAAAGCTACTAAAGTTGCCGCTAAGAAAACTAAAACAACTAAAAAGTGAGCAATCTTGTGGAAATTGACCCAGTAAAATTTGGCGTAACTTGGCAAAAAGTAGAAAACATGGAATATGAAGTAGCTGAATTACGCAAAGATGTTAAGGCACTTCTTGAGTTAGCCAATAAGGGTCGTGGAGGCCTGTGGGCGGGCATGATGGTGGTGTCTGCAATATCAGCTTTTGTGGGTTTTATAAGCCATTACATTACAGGCAAATGAAAGCGCATCGCAGTAAAACGATGTGGTTTGCGTTTGCTTTAGCTATATTTGGTGCTGTTTCCGATAACCTTTCTGCAATACAGGCATACATTGACCCTCGATTTTATTCTTATAGCCTTATTATTATTAGTGTGGTCGTTGCTATTTTGCGTCTTTTAACTTCTGAGCCTATAAATGATTGATTATGTCAAAATATCACTTCTTGGTGGCCTATGCCTTATTCTGTTTGGTAGTGGGTATTGGATGGGTTACTCACGATATATTGAGTATAAAAAATCGGTTGAAATTATCGCCAAGACACAAGAAGCTAAAGTCGAATCAATCCAAAAACAACACGAATTAGTCACTAAAGGAATAGCCAATGAATATGAAGCTAAACTTACTGCTTTGCGTAACTACTATAAGTCTACTAGCGTGTGGAATAACCCCAGTAGCAGTAAAGTGTCCGGCATTTCCACAGCCCCCACAGTCGCTGATGTTGCAACCGCCTACAATCTTCTTGCTGGACAATGCGCTGCCACAACGCAACAAGTAGTCAGCCTGCAAGACTGGATAAACGCCCAGATTGACATTAAATGAATGATTTTAAAGAGTGTTTAGACTTAGTTTTAAAGTCTGAAGGTGGCTGGGTTAATAATTTAAAAGACCCTGGCGGTGAAACGAATTTAGGGGTCACTAAGGCAGTTTGGGAAGAATGGGTAGGTCATCCTGTCGCTACCATGAAAAACCTTACTAAAGACCTTGTAGCCCCTTTGTATGAGCAACGCTACTGGAGACCTTGTTATGGAGAAGTATTACCTAGGGGAGTCGACCTGCTTAGTTTTTCAATGGCAGTTAACGCAGGCCCAGGCAGGGCAGTTAAACTTCTTCAACAATCTCTTGGATGTGTACCTGACGGAGTTATTGGCCCAGCAACAAGAAGCCTTATTCTCGCAAGTAATAGTGCAACTCTTATCGCAAAATTCTCTGAAACTAGGAGAGAATATTACAAATCATTAAAGACTTTTCCTATCTTTGGTAAAGGCTGGCTTGCAAGGGTAGATAATGAAGAAGCACAAGCGCTACAAATGGTTAAAAACGGCTAGAAATCCACGCCATAAACCCTATTGCCACCAATACCCCTAAAATAGCCCATATATAGTCGTATTCGGTTTTTTCAGGCATTTCTATAGCATTGGCATAGTCAGAGTCTTTGAAGGCTTCTGAAGCGTTCCTGTATGTTTTACCAACCATTCCAAAGTTTCTTGTAGACATAGTTACTTCTCCCCCATTTACATTAACTGTATAACTACCGTTTTTTTCTTTTATTAGCATTTTTTTGTTGCTCAATGTATTTTCGTAATATGCTGATAATTCCTTCTTCTACCAGCATACCCAAACCTTCTTTGTCAAAATGCACTAATGCGTCTGCTGACCCATCTTTGTTTTCTTTGACTATTTC
>Ga0208389_1000486_pt1 | contig 20240 bp, 19 predicted proteins | sample CryBogCBH12Aug09_FD_184625 | JGI IMG/M metagenome (GOLD analysis project Ga0208389, IMG submission 184625) | Freshwater microbial communities from Crystal Bog, Wisconsin, USA - CBH12Aug09 (SPAdes) (version 2) | ecosystem: Environmental > Aquatic > Freshwater > Lake | place: Crystal Bog... | reverse complement strand
CCCCCCCCGAGCGTCGCGACTCGTGACGAGTCGTAGGGAGCGGTCATCGCGCGCGTCTTCGAATGATCGTGCGTTGCTCGAGGCGGCCGCCGTCATCGGGTCGGCCGAGGGATTCGGTGCGCTTAACGCCCGTCGTCTCGCCGCGGAATGCGGCCTTTCGCCGCGACCGGCGTATGAACGATTTCCCACACGAGAAGCGATCGGGGTGGCACTGTTTGAGGCGTTTGGAGCGAAACTATTGACCGACCGCATCGGGTCAGTTGTGCGCGGTTTGTTGGACCGCCAAGGCGACCTGACCACGTCGATTGGGCGAGTCAACGATGGCTTCACGTTGCTGACGCAGCAAAGTGATGAAAATAGGCTTCTGGCTGAGTTTTTTGTCGCCGGTTTGTTTTGTGACCCCATTCAGGATTTGATTCGAGACGCCTTAGATGCGCTGCTCCGTGAGGAATACAAGCGTGGCGACGGCACGGCGGTCGCCGACGCTCACCGCCATTACGCCGTGCTGTGTGCTGTCGGTGTCTTGCTCGGATGGAATTTTCGGCCCGACCTGGATCCAGCGCTTGATTTCATGGCGCGGTGTGCAACGCAAACGATGCGAGACATCCCAGAGGACGTGGCGCCGCTCCCTTCGATTCGAGCGGAGTTCATGGCGCTTCGTCCGTTCACTGACGGTGATCCCGTTGAGAACGCGCTCTTGTATGCCACGCTGGTGGAGGTGGGCAGGGTCGGCTACCAGCAAGCTACCGTGGCCAACATCTGTCAACGCGCTGGAATAAGCCAGGGCATGGCCTTCACCGTATTCCCCCGAAAGATCGACTTCCTCAGCGCGGCCTTGGCACGGCGACACCTCGAAGGCCTCAACAAGAATCACGAGTTCTACGCTGCGAATGCCGCTGTGCACGGCGAAGCGGTGGCCGACGCAATTTCGTTTCGGGAGTTGATGCACCCTGATCATCAACTGGGCTGTCGCGCGCTCGCCGAAAAGCTTCGTGCGAGTTGGCGCTCGGTCGAATTGCAGCAGCTCATTGTCGACGGTGAATTGAAACTGAAGGCGACTTTGCTTGACACGGTGCCCCTCGAGCAGCGGGGGCAGGCAGCGCAGCAGATTAACTGGTCAATTGGACTCGGGTGGGCCGCCGAGCTCTATGGCAGCTACTACCCAGAAGCGTGGAAGCTCCCGTTTCATCAGGTGCTCTTCTCTTTGAAGAAGTTCTCACTTTAGGCAGCGAGAAAGAATAATATTTTTCCCTGACGGGCGAGCACCAAGGCGGCTATAAAGTAACTGTTGCTTTTGAGTGGTCAGGGGGCTGTTCATGTCGGGTATGCCTAAGTCACCTCGCGTAGAACACCGTTCCGATGATGGTCAACTTCAGATTCTCGCAACTGATGCAAACGTTGATCTAACGCGCAACCCACTCACTGGCGATGTCGCCCTGGTTGTCCGGTCAGCAGGCGAGACAAATTCTGAAGTGCTTTCCTCACTGCCGCTTTCCGAGTAGGGCGCCTCAGGCAGCAGGCGCTTCGGCGCGTCTCTTGATGAGGCGCCGCCCGATCTCGATGGATGGGGCTTCGATGGTTCGATACGTCAACGCACTGAGCGCAAGAGTCACCCCACACCACGCGGCAGCAATGAGCCACTTGTTGTGATGCTGCGGTGTGATCACGATGATGACAATGCCTTGAAGCAAGTAAATGGAATAACTCCAACGCCCGATGGCGGTGAGAGCTCGTGGTGCCCCGTGGGCACGCCACCACCAAGCGCCCGCGTGAAAGACGAGGTAGGCACCGATCCATGCACACAACATGGGAAGGAACCGTCGATCGCCGAGGTCGGCGGGGCCCCGATTGGCACCCAGTACCTTGACGAGTAGTGCGATGCCGGCCGCGGCAATAGCAAGGTAGGCCATCGAGGTCTGACGCCAGGTCAACTGGCCGTTGTGAACGCGGTAGACGAGAGTGCCGGTCAGCATGGTGGCGACGTCAAAAGCACCAAGGGGCACGTTGTGGCTCGTCAACGTCGATGCAGCGACGCCGAGCAGAATGACGCCACTGGCAGTAAGGCTCAGGGCCCGTGTGCGGGTATTCAGTGAGGCCAGAAACAGGGCGCTCATGAGGAAATAGAACGTCAATTCCCACCCAAGTGACCAGAACGGCCCGAGAACGTTGCCACCACCGAGATAGAGCTGGAACATGGTGATGTTGCTGAACCATTCGTGATGGCTGATCGGCGGAAAGACAGCGCCGATGGCAATAGCCAGTGCCACGAGGGCGAGTGTTGTCCAGTACATCGGGTACAAACGAAAAAACCGGCTGGTCCAGAAGTCGGCGAGTGATGACCGCCGCTCCATGGTGGCGGGGATGATGTAGCCACTGCACAGGAAAAAGATCAGGACACCGAACTGTCCGAATTGGACAGCAGTCGTGGTGAAACTGGCAAAGGGAGCAAAGAGGCCTTGCCCAACGTGCTGGAGCAAAACCAGAAGGACGGCAATGCCGCGAAGGGCATCAAGGAACTGGAGGCGACCAGTATTCGATGGGCGGTGAACCATACGGCGAGTCTACAAAGAGAGATGCAAATATCCTGGGCGCCATCGTCAGCGCGCCGGCACTGTTAGCCTTCGGCCACTGCGCGATGTCCACGTGTTCATCCTGTCGAGACAGAGCGAACGCGCCTGGTGCCCCCGGCAGGAATCGAACCTGCGCACATGGCTTCGGAGGCCAATGCTCTATCCCCTGAGCTACGGGAGCGTGTGGTTAATCCTACTACCGCGTTGGAAGGCCGTCCCCAGCGCGGTAGTAGGAACAACGTGTGATCAGGCCGCGCTGTGGTCGACGTAGACGCGCTGACCGGGTGAGCAAGGACGTGGGTCCCATGGTTGCAGGCCTTGGCTTGTCGGGGTCGTCGGTTCGAGGATCGAGGAGTTGGAGTTCTGCGATTGATTGGTTGTCGCCCCCACCGTCGTGGTCGTCTTGGCGGTCGTTGCCACTGGCACGGGAATGACGGAAAGGCCGTTGCCCGTTTGCACGGTGACAAGCGCCCCCGGCGTGACCTCTGCGGGGTTGTAGCCAAGGACGACCGGACCACTCAGTCGACGAGCCACTGCCTGGGCGGCTTCGAGGCCGGGGTTAACCCAGTTGCCACCGGCGGGAGGTGCGGCACCGCCGTACCAGATCACCGTTTCATTGGCGATGCCCACTGGCGTGCGCGTGCCAATACTGGTCACACGGAAGCCTTGTGCCGAGAGTCCGTGCTGAATCGTCGAGGCCTGGCCTGGAGTGTTCGACCCGTTCTCAACGCTGATGGCGAAGGAGCCGTTGGCGGGCAGCGGCTTGTAGTTGAACGTGCTCGTGTGTGGCCCGACCCCGAAGATTTTCTGCAGGACCGCGGATCCCGTTGGGTTCATCGGGAAGGTGACGTCACCGTAGTAGTAGCCCTTGTACAAGTAACTGCCACCCACGACGCTGGCTACAGGGTAGGTCAACTGGGGGAGCGAGCTGATGTTGATGTTGGCGAATGTGCGCGCCAGACCAATCATGTGGCTTTCAGAGAAGTTCTGGTCGACCTGGAGGGAACCGATGACCGAGGCGGCCAGGTTCTGGTCAGTGATCGGATTGGAAAGACCGTTGGCCGCAATCTTGGCTGCGAGCACGCGGAGGAATTCGTGGGTTCGGCGAATACGAGCAATGTCGCTCAGGGATTCCTGTGGCCAGTTGTGGAAGTTGGCTGAACTGCCGGGGAAGTCGATCTGCAAGTGTCGAGCACGTACCACCTGCAGGGCGTGCTTGCCGTCGAGCTGGTAGCAACCCGGGAAGGAAATGTGCAGACCGGAATTCCCGTCCCAGACGGGGACTGGGAAGTACATCTTGACGCCACCGAGAGCATTGACGACGTCAGCGAAGGTGGAGAAGTTGAGCTCGACGTAGTGGTTGATGGGAATGCCGAAGTCTTCTTCCAGGGCATCGACCAACTGACTGGGGCCTTCAAGCAATGCGGCGTCAATCTTGTTGGCGTAGCCCCAGACCGCGGTACGGGCGTTAGGGATAAAGGTGTCACGAGGAATCGAGAGCAGCGCGGCCTGACCCGTGGCGGGGTTGAGGTGTAGGACCATCACGATGTCGGAGTTGATGCCGTTGACACCGTTCTGACAGATGCCGTACATGGGGTTTTGCACTTTGTAGGCACAGCGGTCCGTGGAACCAATCATCAAGATGTTTTCGGGTCCACTGCCGCTCTGGAGGAAGTTGACGTGCTTGTGGTTGATGAGAGAGCCCAAGTAGTAATAGTCAGCGACGCCAGCAATCACCACAACGAGGGCGAGCACCGCCGCTGTCAGACCCAAGCGGGTGCTCCAGCGACGCGCGGTCGAACGGGGTGCCTTGCCTCGCTTCGGGGTGCCGCGACTCTCCGAGCGACCTGAAGGAGCGGGCCCACCGGCGCGGCGCTCTACTGCGTTTCCCAGCGCTAACAGGCGCTCCTGGTTGGCAATTCGCTTGGCTTCGTGGCGGCTAGGCAAGGTACTCTCGTTTTCTCGTGAACATCAAGGAGCGATGGCATCGTGGCTACGCGCGACGCATCTTCCTGAAACGTACTTCAGACCGACAATTCGGACGATCTGAGTTTAGAGCAGGCGTTCGTGAGGCGAGGCGGCGCGGGCAGATTGCTCCGTCGTCGCCACGGGGCCGCTTTTGGCGCGAACTACGATGGAGGCGTGACGAGTTGTCACGGACCGAACTCAACGGGGAGTGGTCGCTCGGGAAACTTTTCCCAGCGGACGTTGAGGAGACGCAGTGCAGCCCATTAGCCAACGATTGCTTCCCGACACTGCGGTGTGCGGCGACAGTGATGTGCTGATTGGTGGCGTCTCGCTCCGAGAACTCGCCTCCACCTACGGCACGCCCCTGTTTGTCTACGACGAGGCCACGTTGCGCCATCGGGCTGCAGAAGCGGCGAAGGTCTTTGACGCGGGCGTGGCCTTCGCCTCGAAGTCGTTCCTCTGTGGCGCAATGGCGCAGCTAGCGGTCGAAGAAGGTCTGTGTATTGACGTGGCCACTGGCGGCGAACTCGATCTCGTGTTGCGCAGTGGCGTGCCCGCCAACCGGGTCATTCTGCACGGCAACAACAAGTCACGTGATGAATTGACGCGGGCGGTGGATGTTGGCGTTCACCGGATTGTCGTTGACAACTTCGACGAAATTGAACGACTTCGGTCGCTGGTGGCTACGGGGCGAACGGTTGACGTCCTGGTTCGCGTAACGCCCGGCGTCGAAGCGCACACCCACGAGTTCGTCCGCACTGGTCACGAGGACACCAAATTTGGTTTCGCACTCGCTACCGGCGCCGCGCGGGCTGCCATTACCGCGCTTCGCGGAATTGACGGTGTCACGCTGCACGGCGTGCACGCGCACATCGGATCACAGATTTTTGAAACGGACGGTTTCGTCGAGGCAATTCGAATCCTGGCTGATTTCACCAAGGATGACCACTTTGACGAGATCTGCGTCGGCGGTGGCCTTGGTGTGGCCTACGTTGCTAATGAAGAGGCGTTGAGCATCACGGCGTGGGGTGAACGTGTCCGTGACGCGGTCCGCGCTGCGGGACTTGAAAACGTCCGCGTCTTGGCCGAGCCAGGTCGATCCATTGTTGCTCAGGCGGCGGTAACCCTCTATGAAGTTGGCGCCATCAAGGAAGTCACCCAGCGCACCTACATGGCCGTCGATGGCGGCATGAGTGACAACCCCCGCCCCGTGCTCTACGGGTCCGGGTACGAGGCATTCGATATTGCCCGTCCGATGGCGCCGCGAACGCGCCCCGTCCGTTTGGTGGGGAAGCACTGTGAGAGTGGTGACGTCCTGATCGACGAAGCGTGGCTCCCCGCCGAAACGGCGGTGGGCGACATCATTGCCACGCCGGTGACCGGGGCGTACGGGTACTCGATGGCGTCGAACTACAACCGAGTTCCGCGACCGGCGGTCGTGTTCGTTGCCGATGGTGTCGCGCGCTTGGTGCTGCGTCGCGAAACGTTTGACGATCTCGCTCGACTTGAAGTCAACGGAGGGTACTAGTGGCAACGGATAGCCTTGAGGCCATGTCGAATTCCCCCGTGCGCGTAGGCGTCATCGGCGCTGGCTTCGTTGGGAGCGCCTTCGTAGCGGCGGTCCTCAGCCCCGAACGACAGGTCGCTCTACTCGATGCCGCCACCGCGCCACTTGAAATTGTGGGCGTGGCCGTCCGCGACATCAACAAGCCTCGCCCGGGCGTTCCGTCGGAGCTGCTGGTTGACGACGCGCAGGCACTTGCCGCCCGAGAAGATGTCGACATTCTGGTCGAGCTCGCCGGCGGTATTGAGCCAGCCAAGACTTATATCGAAACAGCCCTGCGTCGTGGCGCGAGCGTCGTGACGGCGAACAAGGCCTTGATGGCTGAGCACGGCACTGCTCTCGCCGCCCTGGCAAACGAGCACCAGGCTGACCTGCTCTATGAAGCCTCCGTCGCTGGCGGTATTCCTATCGTTCGGGCGTTGCGGACGTCACTCGCCGGCGAAAAGATCAACCGCGTGCTGGGAATCGTTAACGGTACGACGAACTTCATTCTTTCGAAGATGACCGACGAGGGCTTGGCCTACGAAGACGCCCTCGCGCAAGCACAGGCGCTGGGATACGCGGAAGCTGACCCCACCGCGGACGTTGAAGCCTTCGATGCGGCGGCCAAAGTACAGATCCTCGCTTCGCTGGCCTTCGGCACCGCACTGGTTGGCGAGTCCATTTCCCGAGAAGGCATCGCCAACGTGCGCGCTGCGGACGTGGACTTCGCTCGTCGAGCGGGCTTTGTCATTAAGCTCATTGGCGCCGCCGAACGAGTTGGTGAACACGGTATTTCTCGACGGACCCACCCCGCCTTCGTCGCCAACAGTCACCCACTGGCCTCGGTGCAGGGGGCGATGAACGCCGTCTTTGTTGAGGGCGAGAATTCAGGTCCCCTGATGTGGCTGGGGCAAGGTGCTGGTGGCGCACCCACCGGCTCGGCCGTTTTGGGCGACGTCTTGCATGCCGCACGCAATCGCGCCGCTGGTCGTCACGACATTCCCTTTACCGTGGACGATCGCTTGACCAGTGTCTCTGAAGACGAGATGTTCAATGTGTTCTACATCTCGCTCGACGTCAAGGACGAGCCGGGCGTCCTGGCGGACGTGGCCTCGCTCTTCGCCGCGCACAACGTCTCGATTTTGTCGATGGAGCAGTCCGGAGCCGGCCACGACGCGCGGTTGTCGTTCATGACGCACCGCGTTCGAACGCGTGACATGAACGCCACGCTTGACGAACTCGCGCACCTTCCGACCGTGGCGTCGGTTGGTGCTTGTCTACGCGTTATTGGAGGCGCCGAATGACCGGTTGGAATGGATTGCTCAAGGAATACAGCGAATGGCTGGACCTGCGCGGCGTTGACGAAATCGTCACCCTTCAAGAAGGCAATACGCCACTCATTTACGCCGAGCGACTCTCCGAGCGCCTGGAAGCCAAGGTCTACCTGAAGTTCGACGGCCTAAATCCCTCAGGCTCCTTCAAAGACCGCGGTATGACGATGGCCATTACCAAGGCCAAGGCACAGGGGGCTCAGACGGTCATTTGTGGCTCGACTGGCAACACCTCGGCCGCCGCCGCGGCCTACGCCGCCAAGGCTGGTCTGGACTGTGTCGTGCTCGTGCCAGAAGGCAAGATCGCTATGGGCAAGCTGGCGCAGGCCATTGTCTATGGCGCCAAGGTGCTCCAGCTGCGTGGGAACTTCGACCAGGCCCTCAACCTGGCTCGTGAGCTCACGCAACACCTGCCCATCACCATCGTGAACTCAATTAACCCTGACCGTATTGAGGGCCAGAAGACCGGTGCCTTTGAGCTCGTTGACGTGCTCGGCGACGCCCCGGACTACCTCTGCATTCCTGTCGGCAACGCTGGCAACATCACGGCCTACTGGCGTGGCTTCCACGACTACCACTTCGCCGGCAAGGCCACGAAACTACCCAAGATGTGGGGATTCCAGGCGGCCGGCGCTGCCCCGATTGTGCTGGGTCACCCAGTGGAGCATCCCGAAACCATCGCGACGGCCATTCGTATTGGCAACCCCGCCAGTTGGGTGCCGGCCCTTGAAGTCATTTCGGAGTCGCACGGTGATATCCGTTCGGTCACCGACGAGGAGATCCTCGAGGCCTACCGCTACGTGGCCCGCTACGAGTCAATCTTCTGCGAGCCGGCGTCGGCCGCGTCCGTTGCTGGACTGCTGAAGTACGGTGTCGAAAAGAACTCGACGGTGGTGTGCGTGTTGACCGGTAATGGTCTGAAGGACCCCGACGTCGCCATCTCGAACTCGGCCATGCCGGCCGTCGTCGACGCGACGCTCGACACCCTTCTTCGCGAACTTTCTTAACGCCACCGTTCGCGGTGGACGGTGTGAGGGTGATGCGCTACACTGACCTTGTCGTTCACATCAGGCCTTGATGGCGATGTGCGGAACTCTTCCACTTTCGACAGTTCTCGTTTTTTCTCCATGACTCCCGTTTCGAATCGTGGCGAGGAAGGACCCTCATATGGCTGAAAAGCCCACCAGCCCTTCGCGGCAAAATCTTGAAGCAAAGTCCAAGGAAGATCTCGTCACGTTGGCCAAAGCCGCCGGTGTCGAGGTTGGTCCTCGCGCGACGAAGTCCACCATCATTGCGGCCCTCGCCGGAAGCGAGTCGTCCAGCACTCCCGCCGCCGACACCCGCCCCAAGGGCGCCATTCGTTCGCGCCGAACGGTCGCAACGCCCACCGACGACCTTGAGGCAATTTTGAATGACTACGCACCAGAGCCGGCAGCCGCTCCCGCCACGCCGAGCGCGGAGTCGTCTGAGCGCCCCGCTCGTCCGGCCCGTGAGCAGCGCGAACCACGTGAACCACGTGAACCACGCGACAACCAGGGTCCGCGTCAGAACAATCAGAACCAGGGCGACCGTCAGCCTCGCGACTTCGGGAACGACGGCAACGGACGAAACAACCGTCGCAACCGTCGCAATCGCAATGGTGGCGGCAACGGCAACGGCAATGGCCGCGAGCGATTCTCGGACTCACTGCCCAACACCGACCAGCCCTACCACGGCGAACTCGTTGACGTTGAAGGTCTGCTCGACCTTCGCGACGACGGCTACGGCTTCTTGCGTACGCGTGGGTTCAGCCCATCGCCCACTGACGTCTACGTCTCGATTAACCAGGTACGCCGTTTCAACTTGCGCAAGGGCGACATCATCGTTGGTGGTTTTCGCCCGGCGGCTTCCAACGAAAAGTACCCAGCGTTGTTGCGTGTCGACACCGTTGCTGGCTTCGACCCCGAGGTTGCCAAACTGCGCCCCCGGTTCGAGGACCTGACGCCACTGTTCCCCGACGAGAAGCTGAAGCTCGAAACGCTCGATGGCAAGAACGACTTGACGCCGCGCATCGTTGACCTGCTCGCGCCGATTGGTAAGGGACAGCGCGGACTCATCGTGTCGCCTCCGAAGGCCGGTAAGACGACGATCATGAAGCAGATCGCTCAGTCGATCGAAGCCAACAACCCCGAAGTCCACCTGATGGTGCTCCTCGTCGACGAGCGCCCCGAAGAAGTGACCGACATGCGCCGCAGCGTGAGCGGTGAAGTCATCGCCTCGACGTTCGACCGTCCGGCCGATGAACACACGCACATTGCCGAACTTTGCCTCGAGCGCGCCAAGCGTTTGGTGGAGCAGGGCCGCGACGTGGTCATCATTCTCGACGGCATTACCCGTCTGGCTCGTGCCTACAACCTGGCCGCTCCAGCAACCGGACGCATCATGTCCGGTGGTGTGGACTCCGGTGCGCTCTACCCACCAAAGAAGTTCTTTGGTGCAGCCCGCAACATTGAAGAAGGCGGTTCGCTGACCATTCTGGCCACCGCACTCGTCGAAACGGGTTCGAAGATGGACGAAGTGATCTTCGAAGAGTTCAAGGGAACCGGCAACATGGAGCTCAAGCTGGACCGCCGTCTGGCCGAGCGCCGCCTCTACCCGGCTATCGACGTCAACGCGTCGTCCACGCGTCACGAAGAACTCCTGTTCAAGAAGGAAGTTCTGCCCCAGGTGTGGCGCCTGCGCCGCGTGCTGAACGGACTTGTGGCCGACGGCCGTGAGGCGGCCGGTCTCGAATTGCTGATCGACAAACTCCGTACCACGCCGTCAAATGACGTCTTCCTAGCGGAGATTGCCAAGGGCCCAGCGCCCACCACTTGATTTTGCGGTAAACTTGACCTTCGCACTAAGGAGCGACCATGAAAGCTGACATTCACCCCAACTACGGCGACGCCACCGTCACCTGCTCGTGTGGCAACACCTTCGTGACGAAGTCAACGAAGTCGACCCTGTCGATCGAACTCTGCAACGAGTGCCACCCCTTCTTCACCGGTAAGCAGAAGCTTGTCGACACCGGTGGCCGCGTCGAGCGCTTCCAGCGCCGCTACGGGCAGAAGACCGACAAGGCGCGCGCTCCGAAGGCTTAAGCCCTAGGACAGCTCCGCCGTGCGTTCCCTCGACGAAACGCTGCACGCCCTCGAAGAGGAACTCCGTTCCGTTGAGACCGCGTTAGCCCAACCCGATGTTGCCGCCGACTTGGCGCGCCTTCGGGACCTGTCGCGTCGACACAAGCAACTTGCTGAAATCAACGCGGCCTGGAACGAACTGAAGTCCGTCCAGTCCGACCTTGCTACCGCCAAGGAGATGTTCAACGAATCGTCAGGTGACGACCGTGAACTCTGGCGTGACGAGGTTAACGAGGCCGAAGCCAAGATCCCCGAACTTGAGATGACGCTCGAGACGCTGTTGCTGCCGCGAGACCCCAACGAAGGACGAAACGTTCTCGTGGAAATTCGTGGCGCCGAGGGTGGGGAAGAGGCCAACCTCTTCGCCGGTGACCTTGCCACCATGTATCGCCGTTACGCGGCCTTGCGTGGGTGGAAACTCGAAGTCATCGAAGAGCGCCCCTCCGACCACGGTGGTCTTGATGAGGCGACGTACTTGATCAAGGGTGAGGATGCCTGGACCCGCATGGCCCACGAGGCCGGCGTGCACCGCGTCCAGCGCGTACCCGCCACCGAAGCCAAGGGCCGTGTGCACACGTCGTCGGCCACGGTCTCGATCCTGCCCGAGGCCGAAGAGGTCGATGTGGACATCGACCCCAACGAACTCAAGATTGACGTCTACCGCTCATCGGGCCCCGGCGGACAGAGCGTGAACACGACCGACTCCGCGGTCCGTATCACCCACTTGCCCACGGGCATCGTGGTGTCGATGCAGGACGAAAAGAGTCAGATCCAGAACCGCGTCAAGGCACTGGTGGTGTTGCGATCGCGTCTGCTGAAGGCGGCGCAGGACGCACAGGCGGCCGAACTCGGCGACCTTAAGCGGTCCCAGCTCGGCACCGGCGGTCGAAGCGAAAAGATTCGTACCTACAACTTCAAGGAAAACCGCGTGACCGATCACCGGATCAACTTGACCACCTACACGCTCGACGCCGTCCTCGCAGGCGAACTCGACACCTACATTGATGCGTTGCTGGCGGACCAGCGCGCGCGCCAGTTGGCTGAGAGTGGCGGACAGTAACGTCGACCCGGTTGCGGAGCTCGTGGCTCTCGGCCTGGAGCGCCGCGAAGCTCGCTGGCTCGTCGAAGAATTCCTACCTGGTGGCCTCCTCGAAGAGATGTCCACCCTGCGTCACGCGGCGCAACGCCGACTGGCGGGGGAGCCTCTGCAGTACATCATCGGGCACTGGCCCTTTCGCACGCTGGACCTCGACGTTGACCCTCGGGTGCTGATCCCCCGACCGGAAACCGAAGAATTGGTCGACATCGCACTCACCGAACTCGCGCGTGGTGGCAGTACGTCGCCGCTCATCGTGGACCTCGGTTGTGGATCAGGAGCGATTGGTCTCGCCGTCCTCAGTGAACTCCGAGACCGCGGTGTCGCCGCAGCGGTGATTGCCGTCGATGAGACGCTGGATGCTCTGGCGGTAGCGAAGCGCAATGCGATCAAGCACAAGCTCTTGTCGGTGTCGTTTCTGCACTCGTCCTGGTTCGCCGAGCTCGATCCGTCGCTTCGGGGGCGAGTTGATTTGCTGGTCTCAAACCCGCCCTACGTCGGCGAGGAAGAGTTCCACACCTTGGATCGCGTCCTCGACCACGAACCCTATGGTGCCCTCGTGGCCCCCGACGAAGACGAGCAGCCCGGCTTGGCCGACCTCGCGCATATCCTCGATCACGGTCTCGACTGGGTGCGACCCGGTGGGGCAGTAGTGCTCGAACACGGCGCTGAACAGCGCGAGGCGCTGCTCGCTCGCGCGGTGCGTGCGGGATGGGTGGATGTGGTGGATCACGATGACCTCAGTGGTCGTCCCCGAGTCTTGGTCGGGAGGAGACCAGCGTGAAAATACTGAATTTGACGGAAGCAGCGGACGCGCTCGTCGCGGGTGGCGTCCTTGCTCTTCCTACCGACACGGTCTACGGACTGGCCGCCGTAGCCGCCAACCCAGTGGCGGTCGAACTGATATTCGAGGCTAAGCGTCGTCCGCGTGATGTGGCTCTGCCAATCATGGTGCCGTCGCCCTCCACGGTTGCGGACCTTGGGGTCGAGTGGCCCGAAGCGGCGCAGGCCCTCGCGGCTACCTTTTGGCCCGGCGCACTGACCATCGTGGTCCCGGTGGCCCCCGCCATCGCCCAGCGATACGGCACGACCGATGCGGTGGGTTTTCGACAGCCCAACCGTGCTGATCTGCTGAAAGTTCTCGAAAAGACGGGTCCTCTCGCCGTGACCAGCGCCAACCTGCACGGTGAACCACCGTGCACCACGGCGATGGAGGTTGTCGCCCAGTTCACGGGCGGCGTGGTATCCGGGGTCCTCGACGGGGGCGCCTGCGAGGGTGTTGTGTCAACGGTGGTGCGACTTGGTAGTAGCTGGGAAATCCTCCGACACGGGGCGATCGCCGAGGAGCAGATTTCCCAGGTGCTCGGCCCGAGAGAGATGAGGGCGGCTCGGCGCTGCAACTAGGCTAGGCCTATGAAAATCGCCCTTGGCTCCGACCACGCCGGTTTTGACCTGAAGGCCGCCGTGGTGGCCGCCCTGACCGACCGCGGCATCACCGTTCTCGACCTTGGTGCCACCGACGGCACAACGTCGGTGGACTACCCGGACTACGGTGCCGCAGTTGGCTACGCCGTGGTGAATGGCGACGCCGACCTCGGTATCGCCATCTGCGGCACGGGCATTGGTATTTCGATTGCCGCGAACAAGGTGCCCGGTGTTCGCGCCGCGCTGGTGCACGACGCCACCACCGCACGTCTCGCACGTGAGCACAACCACGCCAATGTGCTCTGCCTGGGCGCGCGCGTGCTCGGCATTGCTGTCGCGCTCGACGCAATTGATGCGTGGTTGACCACCGCTCCCGGCGAGGGCCGTCACATTGGCCGTATTACCAAGTTGGCCGCCCTCGACACCCCCTCTGAGAAGTAGAAAGAAAGGTATCCCCCAATGACCGCGTCACCATTTGATTCCTTCATCGTCAACGACGATGAAATCGTTTCGCTGCTCAGCCGTGAGTGGGCTCGTCAGACGAGCACCCTGCAGTTGATCGCCAGTGAAAATTTCGCCTCGCCGTCGGTCATGGCCGCCACGGGCTCGATTCTGACGAACAAGTACTCGGAGGGGTACCCCGGTCGTCGCTACTACGGTGGCAACGAGATTGTGGACGAAATCGAAGACGTTGCGCGCCGCCGCCTGTGCGCACTCTTCGGCGCCGATCACGCCAACGTGCAGCCTCACTCGGGTGCGAACGCCAACGTGGCGGTGTACCAGGCGCTGCTCAACCCCGGTGACACGATTCTGGCCATGCGCCTGGACCAGGGTGGTCACTTGACGCACGGTTCGCCCGCGTCGATTACCTCGAAGATTTGGAACTTCGTCTCCTACGGCGTCACGCCGCGTTCGGACGACCCCGAGAACCCCGGTGAACTCATTGACTTCGAGAACGTGCGCGCCCTGGCGCTCGAGCACCGTCCGAAGCTGATCGTCGCCGGTGCGACGGCCTACTCGCGTCGCATTGACCCAGCCCCGTTCCGCGAAATCGCTGACGAAGTCGGCGCCCTGTTGATGTTCGACTCGGCCCACGTCGCGGGTCTCATTGCCGGCGGATCGCACCCGAACCCGGTGCCCTACGCCGACGTCGTGACCTTCACGACCCACAAGACGCTGCGCGGCCCTCGCGGCGGCGCCATCTTGTGCCGCGAAGAGCACGCCAAGGCCATTGATATGGCGGTCTTCCCTGGCCAGCAGGGTGGTCCCTTGGAGCACGCGGTTGCCGCCAAGGCCGTCGCCTTCAAGGAAGCGGCCCAGCCCTCCTTCTCTGTCTACACCGACCAGATTGTGACCAACGCGCGCTCGTTCGCCGTCTCGCTGGCCGAGCAGGGATTCCGACCCGTGTCCGGCGGCAGCGACAACCACATGGTGATTATTGACCTGCAGGACTTCGACGCTGAGTTGACCGGCAAGGTCGCCCAGGAAGTCCTCGACCGGGCCGGCATCACGACCAACCGAAACCAAATCCCCTACGACCCCCGCAGTCCGTTCGTGACCTCGGGCGTGCGCGTGGGTACGGCAGCGGAAACGACGGCGGGCATGCAGGAAGCGGAATTCGCCACAATTGCGGCGTTGATTGCCCGTGCCCTGCGCCAGCGTGAGGATGACGCGGCGATTGCCACGATTCGCAACGAGGTAGCGGAACTCTGCGGGGCCTTCAACCCGTACGCACGCTTCACGAAGTAATTCATGGCGGACCTCGGCGTCTACGGACTCATTGCCCTCGTGGGCGCCGTGGTCACGCTGGTGATCAATCCACTCGCACGCCGCATCTCGGTGCGGATCGGGTACTCGGCCGAACCTGACGAACGCAAGGTCCACCAGGTGGTGACCCCGTACGGCGGTGGCGGCGCGATGTTCGTCGGCTTTTGTGTTGCCCTGCTCGCGGCGCTGCTGTTCCCGGTGACGCGCGCAGTGATCTTCGGTTCGAAGGAAATGTTTGGCGTCCTGCTGGCCACTGGGGTGATGTTCGTGGTTGGTGTTCTCGACGACTTCCGCGACATGTCGGCCCCGGCCAAAGTCGGCGGTCAGGTCCTCGCCGCCACGGTGCTCTACTTCAGCGGCTGCACGATGTACCAGTTGAAGTTGCCCTTTGCGGGGTTCATTGTGCTGGGCCCGTCGGTATTGCCGATTATTACTGCGATTTGGGTCTTCGCCCTCTCAAATGCCATCAACCTGATTGACGGACTGGACGGGCTGGCCGGTGGCATTGTGGCCATCGCGTCGGGCACCTTGTGCGTCTACGGGCTGCGACTCGAGGAGCTGGGCTTTTTGCCAACCTCCAATGTTGGCCCGCTCATCGCGGCCCTCACCTTTGGCATATGTGTTGGCTTTCTTCGGGACAACTTTCACCCCGCCAAACTCTTCATGGGAGACGCCGGTGCATTGATGCTGGGGCTCTTGATGAGTGCCTCCACCATGGTGATTGGTGGGCGTACTGCTCCCGCGGGCGGCGTGACCTTCTTCTTCTTTGCGCCGCTCCTCATCCCCGTCTTCATCCTGGGCGTACCGTTGACGGACGCCATTTGGGCCTTCACCCGGCGAACGATTTCGGGACAGGGATTCCACACCCCCGACAAGAACCACATCCATCACCGCCTTATGCGGCTCGGACACGGACACCGCCGGACGGTGCTGATTCTTTGGCTGTGGACCGCGTTGTTGTGCGGCTTCGTCCTCTTCCCACTCTTCTATCCGAGCACCAACGTCTTCCTGCCGGCGGCACTGGCCGTCATGGTGGTCGGCCTGTTCACCTGGTCCAGCCCACTGTTGACCCGTCAGCGCCGGGCCGAACGGGCGGCCTACGAGTCGGAGACCCAATCGTGACCACCCCCGACGAGCCGACCCCCGAGAAGCCTTCGGGCGTGCCCGATATGCCGGGGTGGGCCGCATTTGCCGTTATGGGCTCCACGATCGCGATCTGTGAGGCGCTCGGCGTCGGCGGGGGACTGTGGTGCGACCACGAATTCGGAACCGCACCGGCGGGCATCTTCGTCGGGGTAGTGTTGGGGACGGTGCTAGCCGTGGTGAGTGTTGTCCAACAAATCCGCAAGTACCTCTAACCAATTCTCCCTGTGCTCGACGACATCTCCTCCGCCACCCTGCCGCGCCTGATGCGACGGACGATTTGGTCCGCCCTGATTTCGGGCACCATTGGTTTCCTCGTGGCGATTTACATCAACTACCTCGCCGGACTGGGTGAAGGCGTCGGTATCGCAATGGCGATTTTCAATCTCCGATTCCTCTCCCGTCGCGTCGCACAGGTCGAAATGGGCGGGGAGAAGACCTCCAAGTTGGTGCGTCGCCAGCTCGGCTCGAACACCCTGCTACGCCTCGTCGTGGCAACGGTTATTGTTTTTGGTGCTCTGACATTCAGTACCCCTCTGGGAATAGGTATTGTGGCAGGGCTAGTTATTTATCAGATCGTATTTGTGGCTAACCTCTTGAGGGTTGTCATGGGTCAAGGGAGACCGTAGTGAAGACGCTGTACGCAGCGAAGACTATTGAAGTTGGTGTGCACCCGCACCTCGTGCTCTTCGGTTTAACGTTTGACTACGACATTCTCATGTCGACGGGCTTGGCCTTCGTCATCTTCATGTACCTGGCCTTCCGTTTGACCCGCAAGGTCACCGATGGTGTCCCCAGCAAGCTCCAGGTGTTCTGGGAAATGATCGTCGAAATGGTGACCGGCGTCGCCGAATCGGCCATGGGCGAGCGTGGCAAGCGCTACGTGCCACTGGGCGTCACGCTCTTTCTCTTCATCCTCATCTGCAACTCGATTGGCTTCCTGCCCTCGTCGATGCACCCCGGCCAGACGGGCGAAATCTTGCCGTCGCCGACCAGTGACATCAACTTGCCACTGGCTATGGCCACCATCACCATTGTCTGGGTGCACTTCGCCTCGGTGCGCGCTCGCAAGGCCAAGGGCTACTTCGCGCACTACGCCCAGCCCGCGTTTTTGACGCCAATCAACGTGATTGAAGAGTTCGTCAAGCCGATCACGATGACGCTGCGTCTGTTCGGAAACATGTTCTCGGGTGCGATCATGGTGGCCGTTATCACCACGCTCCTGCCCATCTACGCCATCCCGTTTGGTGAAATTCTCTGGAAGCCGTTCGACCTGGGTATTGGTGTTATCCAGGCGTACATCTTCATGTTGCTCGCAATGCTGTACTTCGGCATGGCCACCAGCCATGACGAGTCGCACGCTCACGAAACCTCGCATTAACTAACCCAGGAGGAAAGAAAAATGGCAAATCCAACCAATATGGCTGATGCAGTACGTAACGCTGGTGCCCTCGTCGGTGGCGGTCTCGCCCTCGGTGGCGGTGCTATCGGTGCCGCAATCGGTGACGGCCTGGCCGGTAGCCAGACCATCGCAGCGATTGCTCGCCAGCCCGAGATTGAGAACAAGGCTCGTACCTACTTCTTCTTGACCGTTGGTCTCGTTGAAGCTATGTACTTCATCAACCTCGTGTTCTTGGTCGTCTTCGTCTACGTCTTCAAGGCGCAGTGATCCCCTGTGGCGACGCCTCGGCGTGGCCACGGAACGTCCTCTAACTAAAGAAGGTCTCACGACATGATTGGTTCAATCTTCCTCCTCCCGAACGACACATGGTTTGTCGAGCTGTTCGTCGTACTCCTCATCTTGGCCGTCATGACCAAGAAGGTGTTGCCGATGCTCAACAAGGCCATCGAGGCGCGTCAGGACAAGATTCGCACGGCCCTCGAGGCCGCTGAGAAGGCTCGCGCTGCTGCGGCCGCGGCTGATGACGAGCGCACGCGCGTTCTGAATGAGGCTCGTGAGCAGGCGCGCGAGATTGTCGCCGCTGCCCAGTCGCTGGCTGACCAGGTCAAGGCCGAGTCGGCCGGTCGGGGACAGGTGGAGTACGACCGTATCGTGGCGAACGCGCACAACGAAGTCGCCACGGCACGTCAGCAGGCCATCGACGAAGCGTCCGCCAAGATTGGTGACATCGTCTTTGACCTCGTCGCCAAGGTTGTCGGTCGTGAAGTTGACCAGGCCGCGCACCAGGACCTCGTTCGCGAGGCCGTTGCCGCCCTGCAGGTCGAGGCCGCCAAGGAATCGAAGTAAGTCTGATGCAGCCGAAGCTCGAAGGATACGCACTGGCCCTTCTGGGTCTGCAGGATGCGACCACTCTCGCCACCACGGTGGCGGAGTTAGGCGCATTCGACCGCGCCATCCTTTCTCAGCCCGAACTGCGCGCCGTCTTGACCGACACCGCACTGAACGCTGCTGTTCGCGGCGGCGTCGTGCGATCGCTTCTCGAAGGCAAGGTCAACGACGCCACGCTGAAGCTGGCGGTCTACGCCGCGAGTCACAGCCACGCGCAAGATGTGCCGCACGCCATCAGTGAACTGGCCATGGCTGCACTCGTACAGAGCGAGCGCGGCGCGATGGAACTGGCACTGCTCGGCTTGATGGCCGCCCGTCACCGCGCCGAGGGTTTCACCGACGCTGGTCTGGAAAACGTTGCTACGGCCGACTTCGCTCGTATCGAGAACGAACTCTCGTTGTGGGCCCGCACGATTGAATCGTCGGTGGAACTGCGCCGCATTCTCGTCGACCGTGACGCCGCCCTCGAGCAGCGCCTCGGCCTTGTCGTGAGCCTGCTCGGTGGCAAGGTGTTGCCCGCCACGCTGGCTCTGGCCGAATACGTTGTGATTGCCGGACGTGCGCGCGACATCGTCGGCACGCTCGACTTCGTCGTGGACTACGTCGCCAAGGCGCGCGACTGGCGCGTGGCACGCATCCACAGTGCCCGTCCCCTCGACGACGCCTCACAAGAACAGCTCGCGAAGGCCTTGTCGGCACTGGCGGGTAAGAACGTTGAACTACAGGTGTCCGCTGACGCCACACTCCTGGGTGGTGTGATCGTTGAAGTGGGCGACCTGCGTCTTGACGCCTCCACCAAGGGCCGACTCAGCGCCCTGCACGACGCCGTGTCCAGCGGTCGCGTGCTCGAATCCGTATTGAACGACTAAGAAAAGGAAACTGTGATGACTGAGCTCACCATTAGTGCCAATGAAATTACCGAAGCGCTGCGCAAGCACGTTGCCGAATTCAGCCCCGTCGTAGGCGCGCAGCAGGTTGGCCGCGTTGTCGAGGTCGGTGACGGTATTGCCCGCGTCTCGGGCCTGCCTTCGGCCAAGGTCAACGAGCTCCTCGAGTTCGAAGACGGCACCGTCGGCCTCGCCATGAACCTCGACGAAGAGACCATCGGTGCGGTGGTGCTCGGTTCCGTTGACGGCATCGAAGAAGAGCAGATTGTCAAGAGCACCGGACGCATCCTCTCGGTCCCCGTGGGCGACGCCCTGCTGGGTCGCGTGGTCAACGCGCTTGGTGTGCCAATCGACGGCAAGGGTCCGCTCGTTGGTGCCAAGGACCGCCGTATGGAAGTCCAGGCCCCCGGCATCATGGGCCGTCAGCCCGTCGGTGAGCCGATGCAGACTGGTATCAAGGCCATTGACGCGATGGTGCCAATCGGCCGTGGTCAGCGCGAGCTCATCATCGGTGACCGTAAGACCGGTAAGACCACCGTGGCGATCGACACCATTCTGAACCAGAAGGGTCAGGGCGTGAAGTGCATCTACGTGGCCGTCGGTCAGAAGAACTCCTCAGTGGCCCAGACCGTGAAGACCCTCGAGGACCACGGCGCCCTGGAATACACCGTGGTCGTTGTCGCGTCCGCTGGTGACCCCGCACCGTTCAAGTTCCTCGCCCCCTACGCCGGTTGCGCAATCGGTCAGGAGTGGATGGAGACTGGTCAGCACGCCCTCGTGGTGTACGACGACCTCTCGAAGCAGGCCGAGGCTTACCGCCAGATTTCGCTGCTGCTGCGCCGCCCACCGGGCCGCGAAGCCTACCCTGGTGACGTTTTCTACCTCCACAGCCGCTTGCTTGAGCGTGCCGCCAAGTTGAGCGACGAGCTCGGTGGTGGTTCGCTCACGGCGCTGCCGATCATTGAGACCAAGGCCGGTGACATCACCGCGTACATCCCGACCAACGTGATTTCGATCACCGACGGTCAGGTCTTCCTCGAGTCGGACCTCTTCTAC
>Ga0208389_1000485_pt1 | contig 20250 bp, 30 predicted proteins | sample CryBogCBH12Aug09_FD_184625 | JGI IMG/M metagenome (GOLD analysis project Ga0208389, IMG submission 184625) | Freshwater microbial communities from Crystal Bog, Wisconsin, USA - CBH12Aug09 (SPAdes) (version 2) | ecosystem: Environmental > Aquatic > Freshwater > Lake | place: Crystal Bog... | reverse complement strand
AAGAAGATGAAGAATTTGAACGTATTGTAAAGAAACGACAATACTTAATTGATTACATTCTAGAACCTCCATTGGTTTCTAAACAAAAAGAATGGGTGGGACTGACGGAAGATGAAGTTAAAGAATGTTTTGCCATAACTCCTGATCAATTTTTGCCGTGGCAAATTTATAAAAGAATTGAATCCAAGCTAAAGGAGCTTAACAAATGAAAAAATGGGATGGGTTTGACGAATGCGTGATTGGTGTCGCTAATATATGGCGAGATCAAATGACCGTGGAGGTATTGGTTTATAGCGCTGACTCCATGATCAATCAGCTCATGGTTAACGACGGAATGTCAGACGAAGAAGCAGAGGAATATTTTTTATTCAACATTGAAGGAGCGTATATAGGAATAGACACACCGGTATTGGTATACAGTGATCCAGATTGGAAAGAGAGGGAGTATGAAATCAACGACTGAGGCCAGGAAAAAGTTTCAGGAGTACATGAGCTTGAAAGGTAGAAGCCTTGAGACATTGTGGACAGGCAGTAGGTATATCAACAAAAACATCCAAACTAAATGGCTATATTTCTTAGCCGGTTGGACAATGAAAGGAAAATAAATGGTACTGGTTAAACTAGAAAAGATTCGTATTGATTGTGGGACTCAGTCTCGGTGTCAGTTGTATGAAGATAAGATCGACGAATACGCGGAAGCCATGATGGATGGCGCTGAGTTTCCCGCAGTGATGATTTTCCACGACGGGAACAATCATTACCTGGCCGATGGGTTTCACAGATACTTCGCAAACAAAAAGAATGGCAAAAAGGAAATCAAAGCAGAGGTCGTCAACGGGACATTGACCGAAGCTATTCTTTATTCCAAGAGCGCAAATGGTCTACATGGTATGCCGTTCACGATTGAGGATAAGAGAAAGAACGTTCAGGAGATGCTCGATCATTTCGAGTTTGGGGATTGGTCAGATCGTGAAATAGCTAGACGTTGTTGTGTATCAGCTCCGTTCGTTCTTAAGATGCGTAATGGTAAAAAGCCCGAACAAATCAAGTACAAGGGTAAGGACGGACAGGTAAAGAAAATGTCTGGCACAAAGCCTAAAAGACAAAAGAAACAACCCGAGCCAAAGGTATCTGAAAACGAAGAAGCGCAACAAGCCCTAGATTACTTAGCCGAAGAGAACGCAAAAATCAAAGAGCAGAATGAGCGCTTACAGGATGACTTGGCCATCATGCATCTAGAAGGAACAAAGGCTGATAAAGAAAAGGCAAAAGAAACCATAGAGAGTTTAAGAGAAGAGGTTCGTAAACTAAAGATCGATCTGGTTGCTGTTAAGAAAAGCCGTGACCAGTACCAAAACGAAAACGCCGCATTGAAACGTCAAGTCGCAATGCTTAACAAGAAACTGAAATAAGCTTAAGCCGGCGAGCTATGTCCGGCAGGAGAAATCATGTCATTAAATCTAAGAGATTACCAAGTAGAAGCGATCCAAAAACTGAGAGATGGATTCGCCAAGGGATATAAGAAACAGATGTTAGCGAGCCCCACGGGGTCTGGTAAGACGGAGATAGCGATTGCGCTACTTGATGCGGCCAAGAAAAAGGGCACTCGATCAGCGATGATCTTGGATCGTATCGTTCTTTGCGATCAAACGTCTACCAGACTCGCAAGCTACGATATCGATCATGGAGTCCTCCAAGCGGGGCATTGGAGGTATAGACCCTACGAGAGCATTCAGGTGTGCTCAGCACAGACACTTGAAAAGAGAAATGATTTTCCGAATCTGAAGCTGATGATCATTGATGAAGCCCACACAACCCGTAAAAAGACTGTGGAATTCATCAAAGAAAACCCCGATGTCATGGTTGTGGGTTTATCCGCTACCCCTTTTACGAAAGGTTTAGGAAAGATCTATGACAACGTTGTCAGCACCATAACCACCAAGAAATTGGTAGACGATGGCCACCTTGCACCGCTGAAGGTTTTTATTGCCAAAGAAGAAATTAACATGGAAGGGGCGAAAAAGGTAGCAGGGGAATGGTCTCAAGATGAAGTCACTACCCGAGCGCTAAAGATTACAGGGGATATCGTGGCTGAATGGATCTCTAAAACAACTGAGATATTTGGCGGACCGAGGAAGACTATCGTGTTCTGTGCAGGTGTAGCCCATGGAGAAGACCTGGCCAGGAAATTCAAGGAATCTGGGTACAACTTTATATCGATATCTTACAAAGAGGATGACGATCTTAAGAAGAAGGTCATTGAAGACTTTTCCAAGCCCGATACAACGATTGACGGGCTGATAGCTACTGACATACTCACCAAAGGATTTGATGTCCCAGATGTGATGATAGGGGTCTCCGCAAGGCCATTCTCCAAGTCTTTATCCTCTCACATCCAACAGATGGGTCGGGTGATGAGGAGCTCACCCGATAAAAAGTTTGCGTTGTGGTTGGATCACTCAGGTAATTTCCTCAGATTCAGGGCAGATTGGGAGGATATCTTTGAGAACGGGGTATCAGAACTGAATGATGCCAAAGAGAAAACCAAGAAAGAACTAACAAAAGAAGAAAAAACTGCAGCGAAATGCCCTAAGTGTGGCCATGTTTGGCCTATGAAGTCAGACGAATGCCCTGCTTGTGGGCACAAAAGAGTAAGAAAAAACATGGTTCAGGCCGTAGCAGGATCATTGCATGAACTTGAAAGTGGCGTATCGACAGACATGAAGCAGAAGTTTTGGTCAATGCTACAGTGGCACGTTAGACACAAGGGTTGGAGTGAAAGCCGAGCGTTTGCTACTTATAAACAAAGATTTGGTGCATGGCCTAAAGGTTTACACAATCAACCCACCCCTCCAGATGCAGACTGCGAGCGGTATATATACAAGAGCATCAGGGCTTATCTGTATAAGACAGGGAGAATCAAATGAGCGACCTCATAGAGTTTGCCAGAGAGCATGGCATCTTGATCGACTCGATTCCACCGCTCGGGTCTTGGAAAAGATTCCCCACCGAAGATCACCCCAACAGTCGAAATGGTGCGGTGAAATACATGGGAGACCATGCATTCATTCAGAATCATGCGCTGATGCAGGAGGTTAAAGTCTGGAAAGGGCAGACCATGGAGCGCGGTCTATTGATCGACTTGGCTAAAAAGGCAGAGGAAAAAAGACAGATTGGGTATAAAAAAGCGGTCGGTAAAGCCACTCATATCCTCAATAATTCAAAGAAACAAACCCACCCTTACCTGATGAAAAAGGGTTTCCCAAATCAAAAGGGCTTTGTGTGGCATGATTTATTGGTAGTTCCTATGAGAATAGGTCAAAACCTGTGCGGGTGTCAGCTCATTGATCAACTTGGAAATAAACGATTCCTCTCTGGGCAACAAACCAGTGGCGCGGAACTGGTCATTGACAACAAAGGGCGAGACTTTTTGGTCGAAGGGTATGCGACCGGCCTGTCTCTGAGGAATGCGCTTAGAGTCTTGAAGATGAGGTATAGGATACATATTTGTTTTAGCGCGGGCAATATGAAAAAAATCGCCACCAACTTAGATAATCCGATGATCATTGCTGACAACGACCCCGCAGGTGTAAACGTTTACAGCAGTCTAAAATTACCTTATTGGCTGAGCCCCCAAACAGGCGAAGACTTTAACGACTTCCAAATGAGGGTAGGTTTAGAAGAATCAGCCCATCAATTGAGCTTGGATTTATAGAGAGAGGGGTGAACATAGATGTTTGCCCCGTTCATAGATGCACTTTTGAGGGTAGACATGATCTCGAGCCCGAGCTTGATCACATCTTCACCCTCTCCAATGATATCGCTCAGAGCATACACCAGTCCATCGTCTTCTTGGACTAGGTGTATGATGAAGCTAGACTTGTTCGATTGAGACAATGGTCATCCTTTTATCTGGATAGATGCGGGCGGTATCGAGCATGGATTTCAGCGCCACCTTCTTGGATGGAGCGCTGATTTCCATTTTAAACTCTATACCATTTAGTTGAAGTGTTATTCTATATCTCATGAAAGTCGCTCATATCGCACTTCTCTACTTCTACCATCTCCCAGTCGCCTTGATCATCAATGATGAATTGCCCACCATCGATGTCGTTTGCAGTCTCTATCGCGTCATCTTCATCGTATGCGCTAACAAATACATGGCAGTATGTCACGCACCGAGCATAGACTTTATATCGGTGTTTAAGTTGCGTCATGGTTTGTCTCCAGTTCTTTTCTAAACATCAGGCCAAATCGCACGCCGGCATTAAAACTGGAGTAGTTGTCCAGTAAGCCAGTCGTGTATTCATCGGGTTCTAGCAGGTCGTCACAGTCCAATATGAACTGACGCACCACCTTCTTTGGTGCATCGCAGATATTGGCGTTGTAATGTTCCTCAAATGCTTTTTCCACTTCGGTTAGTTCTCTCATTTTTTAATATCCTTGTTGATTAGGTTTTCAGCTTCTTCTTCGGTGTCAAAGGTGTTATCCCCTTTTTCATTTTCTAGATATTCATCTAGAGTTCGGTTATAGGCCATGAATCCTTCATCGGTTTTAAGGACTTCATATTCATGCGCTTGCATATAAAACTCTAAATCCTCGGGACTCAGGTGCGTGATAATGTACTCAGCCATCCACACCTCTCCATTGGAATAAAACCTGTCATAGACCCGATTAAGGTTTTTCTTTCCGTACTTGTCGGTTAAGTCAATGATATTCATTATTCATTCTCCTCGTTTATTCCCTTAACAGTTTTAGACAAAATCCTAAAAAATCTACAGTTATCCGTGACAATAACACCATCTTCTTCGGTTAAAAAGTAAGCGGTTATATTGAATTTATCGTCATCAAACCAAAAATTTAGATCGTACTGGACACCATCGACCTCAGTCGAGTCCCATGTGTCCGAGTCGGAGTACATTTCCGGATCGAGTTCCTGCGGTGTCAGCTTGGCCAATATCTTAGCCCTGAGCATTGGGTCTACTTTTTCATACTGGCATTCACAATCCCAAGTGTTACTTGTAGGTGAGTTGCATCTTGTACAGGTCATAATTTCTCCCTTTGATTTACTTAAAGAACAGACAAATACTTTTTCAAAACCATGTAGTCACTTCTAGGGATTTCGGTCGATCCATAATCATGTATCAGAGTTCCTTCAGACCAAAATCCGTCATGGGACTCGTCCCAGTCTTCCTCTTCTCCACCGCGCCAAGTCATTGCGACAAGTCTTGTGTAAAGATCTGGATCTTTTGCGGTTTCAAATAAATACTTTGTATCGTATTCAAAATCCCCATTGCACTCATGAATTGTTCCTATGTAGTATCTAGTCATTTTTTCCCCCTTTGATTTACTTGGATTTACTTGAAGAGTTCAGCGGTATCAGAAAACGGGATTTTGAGGTCTCGCATCGCGGAAATAATCGCACAATGCGCGTCTTCTAGGGGATCGTTTTCGTATCCCTTCGCATCATATAAGTAATCCGAAAGTTTTAACTCAACGAGTTGTATTTTTTGAATTGTTTGTTGTGATAATTGCATGGTTTCCCCTTTGATTTACTTGCAGTTGATTTACTTGGAATTTTTCAGGTGTAAACGTTTACACTCTCGCGCCGAAAATAGCGCCCAAAACCCTCGATTTAAGGGCTTGGAGCGGGTTTTCAGGCTTCGGTGCGTCCTCGCTCCACCAGAAAACGGGCGCGTTCTACGTCTCCGGCGCGTTCTTTTGCGAGCATTTCCCGAATAACCCGAGCGCGTTCTAATCGCTCGTATTCGTTTTTCGCTTTAGCGTATTGATAGCCCATCTCGATATAGTCATGTTCGGTGTATTCCATGATTTCCCCTTAATGCATCAAGTAAGATACTGTTTTCTGAGTCCAACACGCGCGACAGTCGCGACACTCTCCGGCTTGCTCTGGCGCCTTGCAAGCAAGGCCTAGGGGCTTTTTGGTGTGGACATTTGAGGTGGTTATCCCTTTGACATTTTGAAGGCTTTTAGGCACGATTACGGGCTTATCTGGATACATACCGGAGAGTCGCACAATCAGATTTTTTGGGATAACTCCACCATTGGAAATAAACTCTTTAATAATCGAGTATTCCCGAGTAGGAAGCCAGTGGCGCGTTTTAGGTGTCAACGTTGACACTTGAACTATTTTCTCGAAGTGATCGAGTCCCTGTAAATCGCCGGAGTCGTGCCATCTGAAGTATTGATCCGAACCGATTAGAGTCACCATCGCGTCAACCCAATTGGGATCGTTGATTGAGTCAAGGCGAGCGAATTGGGCGGGTTTAATCGTGTTCTGATAACGCGCGTAATTCCCTTTATTAGCGAAACAAAAAGAACAAATCGACCCTTCTACTTGCGACATTTTGAATCCAGTCGTGCACGCTTCAGTAGGTAGACTGTAAGACTTACAGGGCATTTTGCTAGTTTCAGTTAGTCCACCAGTGAGCATCGATGCATCTTTTTTTAGCATAATTGTCTTCATTATTGAACCCCTAAAAATAAACGAAAATTAAAACTATCATATGAGCGAATTTTTGATCTTTTCTCACGAGCGCAAAATTCTTTAAGTTTTAAAGTAATTCCGGCTTTGTCTAGTGCTTCATAAAGCCGGCTTAAATCGCAGTCCTCTTCAAGATAAACGTTATCTTTTCTCAAATAAGAGTAAGGGCTTATTTGATCGACAATGTTAAGTTTTTGGAGTAATGATAATTTGGCTTTAACCCAACCATGGCCGGAGTCTTGATAGTAATTTAATGTTAGTGTTTTCATTGTTTAACCTTCCATTAGAATTTTTTTGAGTTCTTTAATTGATTTTCCGGTGATCGCTGAAAGTTCGGCGAGTGTCATATTCAATTTTCGTTGATAGAGTTCAATAATTTGTTCGTTCGTCATGGTTTTACTTTCAAATAGTGAAGGGATCGTCATAATCGTTTGCACTTTGCGAGTAGGGCAAGGGAAACCATTGACTCCAACCTTGATCGGTTTCAACGTCTAGAATTCCGTCTTCAACGTGATAGCGTATAGCGTACCCTTGTTTTATCTCTTGTTTAGCTAGTTCGATTGCATCGGTTAGTGTCATGGTTTCCCCTTAAAGTAAATCAAAAACGTAATCGGGTTCAAGGCCGAATTCTTCTAGTAAGATTTCTTCGGGATCATCTCCTGAGTAAATCCGTTCGCGTGCTTCGTTAATAAACTCCTCGGCTTCGTCCTCAGTTAGTCCGTCTCTGTTCATTAATACTTGTTTAAGTGATTGCATGGTTTCCCCTTTATAAAGTTAGTGAAAAAAAGTAAGCAAATAAGCACGCGAGTGCCAGTAGAACTATCCATTCGATTAGTTGCTTCATTGGCGAGACCTCTTGACGAATGCCCAAAACACAAAACCGGCAAGTGCATACAATGCGAGCGCGATCAAGTATTGGTGATTGAACACAAAGTAAACCCCAACTAAAATGCATAGAATTGAAAGTTTCCAAAGTAAAAGCGTAATGAATTCCATGGTTTAGACCTTCAAGAGTTCGGGGGCAAGTTGTTCGATCTCATAACCCAAGGCCTTGATCGATTTAAGGGTTTCAAGGGTAAGGGTTTTAGTCCCTGCGATGCGGGCGAACAGTTTCGCTTTGCAACAGACTGGGTGCGCGGTGGTTTGCCCATACTGGTTTTTTAGTTCAATTGTGATCTTCATAATTTCCCCTTTGATTGTGGTTAAAAGATATTACTTCAACGCCCATATCATATCTCGGGTTGACAATCTCATGTTGAATAGTTTTTATCGGTTTCGGTGTATCGATAGCTGAAACCTATCGCTGTAAACGTTTACACCTAAAAGCCGGATACAGCCTATTGGCCTAATGGATCTAGACAACAAGAGCATTATTGTGATCTAATGCGTTATGTTTAACGTTCTGCTAAATTCGAACTATGGAAACAATGACTAAACCATCTCGCAAGGCCATGAGAGAAGCGCTCAAGGGGCAAACCATACAGAGCATTCTAAGAGTACCTAAATCAACCCTAACCGCTAAACAAGCGAAGTTTGCCGAAGAGGTAGCAAAGGGAGAGACCAAGTCGGACGCTTACCGGAAAGCGTACAACACCAAAGCCAAACCAAATATCGTCAACTGTGATGCGAGTAAGCTATCAAGGCATCCTATGGTCTCCAATACCATCGAAGCCATACAAAGGGCTAATGAAGCGATGAAATATCAAAACGCTGAATCCCTACGCTCTTTAGCCATTACGAGCCTGGTCGCCGTGCTCACCGATCCTGACAGTAAACCACAAGTTAAGATACAAGCGAGTAAGATTATTGGCCAAATAACTGAGGTATCGTTGTTCACGCATCGTAGTAAAACAAAGGTAATCCACTCAAGCGAAGATATCAAGACTAAGATCATAAGAGAGATACAAGCATTAATGAATGAACAAGCCGAAGACGTAATCGAGAATGACGCGACTACTTTATTGGAAGAACTGAGTACTAATTCATTAATTCCTGAGGATCAAGACCCCACCGATACCCCATCCCCCATTTTTTTGGAATCGGGGCCCTCTGCTCAGTTGCATACTATTCCACACGAACAATCCCAAGGAAAATCGTTTAACGAACAATCCCAAGGAAAATCTGCTGTAAACGTTTACACCCAAAATCCTGACGAGAGTGACCCACCTCTTGTAGATGGGGAGACCCCCCTTAGCAAATGATGGCTAGAGTTGAAAAAAAATATATAAAAAAAATATTCATTAACCCTGTAATGGTAGCGAAGAAGGCTGACTATACGGAAGAACAAGTGATGGGGATGGAGATGACGCCTGTACAGAAAGAGGTATTCTTATATATAGATGAGTATTGGAAGAAGTTTGGCTTTGCTCCGTCGTATAGGGAGATAGCTGCTTTTCGTAAGAAGAGTAGTTTGGGGAATATACATCAGACGATTAAGCGCTTAGTCCGGCTCGGGGTTTTGAAGCAGGTGAAGGGTATGGAGAGAAGTGTTAGACCCGTGTATATTAACTTTAGGAATCTAGAGTGAGATTAGATGACCTATTAGGGCAATTGGATAAAGAGGACGCTGAAGCGCTCTTGGGGCAAGTCACGGAATATAAGGAAGCACTGGAGCGGGAAAAGGCTCAGTCGAGCTTTTTATATTATGTAAAGAAGATGTGGCCTGGCTTTATCCATGGAAGGCACCACGCAGTCATGGCGAAGATGTTTGAGAGAGTGGCTAGTGGGGAACTGAAGAGGCTGATCATCAATCTTGGCCCAAGACATACCAAATCAGAGTTTGCGAGTAATATGTTTCCTTCTTGGTTCTTGGGGAAGTTCCCTCATAAGAAGGTTATTCAGAGTTCCAATACAGCTGATCTCGCGGTAGGATTTGGTAGGAAGGTGAGGAACCTCGTAGACTCGGAGCAGTATCAGGTTGTATTCCCGGGTATAGGACTACAGGCAGACAGTAAGGCCGCAGGTAGATGGAGTACAAATAAAGGAGGAGATTACTTTGCGATTGGCGTGGGTGGTACGGTAACTGGTAAAGGTGCTGATCTATTGATTATTGATGACCCTCATTCGGAGCAGGAGGCCAGAGCAGCGAGTAATGATCCGGCGGTATTTGACTCAGTGTATGAATGGTATACGTCAGGACCCCGACAACGTTTACAGCCAGGAGGCGCTATTGTCGTTGTGATGTGCATGACTGGAGATACAAAAGTATTGATGGCAGATGGCACAGAAAAACTGTTAGCTGGAATACGCCCTGGTGATAGGGTTGCCACGTTTGACTCGGGAAAATTAACAACATCAAAAGTAAATAACTGGCAGTCAAATGGTATTGATTCCATATATAAGATACGAACAGAATCTGGTAAAATCATTCGTGCAAATGAGAGACATCCGTTTCTTGTAATGAATGAGGGGGTACTGGAATGGACAAGATTGAATCAGTTGATGGTGGGAGACGAACTTGTCTCACTGAAGGATGCGAGCGTCCACCAAGGGCAAAAACAAAGCCAGGGTTATGCGCTGCCTGTATGTCAAAAGAGTGTTATCACAGAAAAAACCCAAATGCTCCAAGACATTCAATTGGGCATCATGGAAAGTGGAAGGGTGTATCCTGCACCAAATGCGAAAATTTTGCAGTGTCAAAAGGGCTATGTAACAATTGCTACAGAAAAGAATACTTGCCAAAGCCCACGCCTGAAAAAACAAGAGAAAAACGAATCAAACACAGGTATGGGATTACAGTGGCTCAATACGAGCAAATGGTTCAAGACCGTAACAACAGGTGTGATGTCTGCGGTCAAGAGCCTTCTGAAAAGAATACAAGGGCACATTGGAACGGAAAGCTTTGTATCGACCACGACCACAATACAGGAGAAGTTAGAGGGCTTTTATGCAACGACTGCAACCTTGCCATTGGTTACGGGAAAACGCCAAGCATTCTTGAACGAGCTGCATCGTATCTCAGACTTCACAATAGATCAGATAGTTTCAATAACTCCTGATGGCAAAGAAGAAGTCTTTGATGTTGAGATTGACCGCACCGAAAATTTCATTGCCAACGGGGTTGTAAGCCATAATACTCGCTGGTCGGACAGAGATTTGACAGGAAGGATATTAAGAAGCTCAAGCGGTGAAGATTGGGAAGTGATAGAACTACCCGCAATTATGCCGAGTGGACAACCCTTATGGCCTGAATTCTGGCCCCTTGATGAGCTTTTAGCTGTTAAGGAAGAGATTGGTATTTATAAGTGGAACGCCCAATATCAACAGACACCGACAGGAGAAGAGGGGGCAATCGTTAAAAGGGAATGGTGGAAACGATGGAAAGAGAGCAGACCGCCTCCTTGTGAATTTATAATACAAAGCTGGGATACAGCGTTTACCAAATCAGAGAGGGCAGACTATTCGGCGTGTACGACATGGGGGGTATTTCATTTAAATGAAGACCCCAACGATGTGAATATCATGTTGCTAGACTGCTACCGGGAAAAGTTTGAGTTTCCTGAATTGAAAGCCGCAGCTCTTGATGGATATAAAGAATGGCAACCCGATGCATTCATTGTCGAAGCAAAAGCAGCAGGCGCTCCATTGATCTTTGAGTTGCGTAGAATGGGTATCCCGGTAAGTGAGTACACACCTACAAGGGGAAATGATAAGTTTGTGCGTTTAAATAGCGTGTCAGATTTATTCAAATCAGGTAAAGTGTGGGCTCCAGAAAAGCATTGGGCTGATGAATTGATAGAAGAGATAGCGAGATTCCCCAATGCAGAACACGATGACTATGTGGACAGCAGTAGTCAGGCACTGATAAGATTCAGGCAGGGCGGATTTTTAAGGCTGGAGACAGACGAGCCAGACGAGCCGCAATACTTTAGACGCAAAAAAGCTTATTATTAGGAAACACCATGGCCACAAATTTTGACCGAGCATTGTATTCAGAAGTACCGCCTTTGGATGTTTCCGACGGTCCTGACGCGGAGATAGAAATAGAGGAGCCAGAAGAAGCTGGTATTGGTAGTATTGAAATCAATTTAGATGAAAGTAAATCAATTGATTTATCAGATGATTTCTACGCTAATTTAGCGGAAGAGATTGACGAAGGGGAGTTAAGTTCTATTGCAGGCGATCTCATGGAGCAGATCGATGCAGATATTCATTCTAGAAAAGACTGGTCTGAGACTTATGTAAAAGGCTTAGAAGTCCTTGGAATGAAGTATGAAGAAAGAACAGAACCTTGGAATGGAGCTTGTGGTGTTTTTTCTACAGTATTAACGGAAGCTGGAATACGGTTTCAAAGTGAAACGATTACGGAATGCTTCCCCGCTTCTGGCCCAGTCAAGACTGCAATCATTGGCGCTATTGATCAGCTAAAACAAGAAGCTGCTGAGAGAGTCCAAGAGGACATGAACTACCAATTGACTGAGGCCATGCCCGAGTACAGACCCGAACACGAGCGCATGTTACTCAACCTTGGCCTAGTAGGAGCAGCATTTAAGAAGGTATACCCAGATCCAAGCCTAGGAAGACAGGTATCTATATATGTAGGCGCTGAAGATTTGATCATGCCCTATGGATCTACAGGAGTTATGAGCTGTGAGCGGGTCACTCATTTGATGAGAAAGACCAAAAACGACATTAGAAAGCTTCAAGTCGAAGGTTTTTACCGTGATGTCGAGCTTGGAGAGCCAGTTCAAATCCCTACAGATATCGAAAAGAAGAAAGCAGATGAGTCTGGATACTCCATTACGGATGATGATCGGTACCAAATCTGTGAAGTTCATGTGGATTATGAGCTTCCTGGCTTTGAAGACAAAGATGGAATAGCTTTACCCTATGTAATTACCATTGATAGAGGTACAAATAAGGTTCTTTCTATCCGCAGAAACTGGAAAGAAGGCGATAAAAAATGCCTAAAACGGCAGCATTTTGTCCAATATACCTACATTCCTGGCTTTGGAGCCTATGGTTTTGGCTTAATTCACTTGATTGGCGGATATGCCAGAGCGGGGACAATGATCATCCGTCAGCTGGTAGACGCTGGTTCTTTGGCCAATTTACCAGGTGGATTAAAGGCTAGAGGCTTGAGAGTTAAGGGAGATGACACCCCAATTGCTCCTGGAGAGTTTAGAGATGTAGACGTACCAAGCGGTCCTATTAAAGATAACATTATGATGCTTCCTTATAAGGAGCCATCACAGGTTTTAGCTAGCTTGCTGTCAACAATTACAGATGAAGCTAGAAAGCTAGGCGCAATCAGTGACATGAATATTAGTGACATGTCTGCTAATGCGCCAGTAGGAACTACGCTTGCTCTATTAGAGAGACAGCTTAAGACCATGAGCGCAGTACAGGCCCGTGTCCACTACGCAATGAAACAAGAGTTTAAACTGCTCAGAGATATTATTAGGGACTTTACACCCAAGAAATACGATTACGATCCATCCTCTGGCACAAGAAAAGCCAAGAGAGAAGACTATGACATGGTTGAAGTCATACCTGTCAGCGATCCAAACAGCTCTACGATGGCGCAAAGGATCATGCAGTATCAAGCAGCCATGCAAATGGCTCAACAGGCACCGCAGATTTATAACTTACCTAATCTACATAGACAAATGCTAGAAGTATTGGGTATTAAAAATGCCGACAAATTAGTCCCAACTGATGATGACGAGAAGCCACGCGATCCAGTTTCAGAAAACATGGCGTTCCTCAAAGGAAAACCCACAAAAGCGTTTATCTATCAGGACCACGACGCTCACATTGCCATCCACCAAGCAATGATGAAAGACCCTTTGCTGGCCGCCCAAATTGGACAAAGCCCTATGGGTCAACAAATGTCAGCCGCAATCATGGCGCATATATCAGAACATTTAGCGTTCCAATATAGACAGAAAATACAGAAACAGCTGGGCATCCAAATGCCGGCACCTGATAAAGATTTGCCAGAAGATGTTGAAGTTCAACTATCTCAACTGGTTGCTCAAGCTGCTCAGGCTGTTTTACAACAAAGTCAAAGTCAAGCCGCGCAACAGCAAGCCCAACAGCAAGCCCAAGATCCTTTGGTGCAAATGCAACAGGCCCAGCTGCAAATTCAACAACAAGAAGCGCAAACCAAAGCACAAAAAGTGCAGGGTGATTTGCAAATTAAACAAGCGGAACTACAACTCAAAGCGCAGGCGGCTCAGGCCAAAAACCCACAAGCAGACTTGATGGCAAAGCAGCAAATAGTTCAACAGCAATTACAAGCTAAGCAACAAGAGATACAACAAAACGCCGAGGTTCACCAACAAGAACTTATGCAAAACGCTCAAGTTCACCAGCAAAACATGGCGCAATCTGTTCAAGATGCAAGGCTCAAAGCCCATTTAGAAATGATGCGGTTAATGAATAAACCGAAAGGTAAATAATGGAACGTCAAATTCTAGAACATTTAGACAAAAAAATTAAACTGCGTCGGGAAGAATACGCAGATGCTTTGGCAAGCGGTACAGCTACCGACTATGCCATTTATAAAGAATTGTGCGGGGTGATCCGGGGTCTAGCCATCGCACAACAAGAGATAGAAGACCTCGTGCGTAGATATAAGGAAGATGACGATGAGTGAAACCAATGAGGTGACAACGTTTACACCTGAAATTTTGATCAGCCAAGATGGAGTTCAGGCTACAACATTACCGCAAACCGCTGGGGATAAGGCTAAGCAATTACCAGATCCTGTGCGTTTTCAGATATTAACGGTATTGCCGGAGATAGATGAAGAGTATGAAAGCGGTATTGTGAAATCTAGCCAATCTATTCACTATGAAGAAGTACTTTCTCCTGTACTGTTTGTAGTAAAACTTGGCCCAGATGCGTTTAAAGACGCAAGTAGATTCCCGTCTGGCCCATCATGCAAAGTAGGAGACTTTGTGATTGTCCGTCCCAATTCAGGAACAAGACTAAAGATCCATGGTAAAGAGTTCAGACTCATTACTGATGATCTAGTTGAAGCGGTTGTGCAAGATCCTCGCGGCATCAGTCGTGCAGCTTAAGGAGATATCATGGCTGAAACACAATACAAATTCCCAGACGAACAAGGCAACGAAGAAGCTTACACTGTAGAAGCAGATCCCGAAGTAGAAATCGTTGACGACACACCTACAGAAGACCGCAATCGAAAACCCATGGCTGAAGCTCCAAAAGAGTTTACAGACGATGAGTTGGAAACTTACAACGAAAGCGTCAAGAAAAGGATTCAGCATTTTACAAAAGGCTATCACGAAGAACGCAGAGCTAAAGAAGCGGCACATCGAGAAAGAGAAGAAGCTTTACAGTTAGCTAGGCAAGTGCTTCAAGAAAACCAACAGCTTAAAGGCTCATTGAATCAAGGGCATACTGCTTTATTGGAACAAGCCAAAAAAGTAGTGGAGAATGAAATCTCCATGGCCGAAGCCAAAATGAGAATAGCCTATGAGTCAGGAGATTCATCGGCTATAGCGGAAGCGCAAAAAGAGCTAACTACAACTGTTCTAAAAGCAGACAAAATAGCAAACTTTAAGCCTACCCCTTTACAAGCTCAAGAAAATCAAGTACAAACGGTACAACAGCAACCGGCTCCCCGGCTTCATTACAAAACTGAAGACTGGCGTTCACGGAATCCCTGGTTCGGGCAAAACCGGCGCATGACAAGTTATGCATTGGCACTGCACGAAGAGCTCACGCAAGACGAGCGTCTTGAACCGACTAGCGATGAGTATTTCCAAAGGATTGATGCTGAAATGAAAAATCGTTTTCCTGATGCGTTTGGTGTAACTGTGGATGCGACTCCTTCACAGAAGAAATCAAACGTGGCTCCGGCTACCAGAAGCACAGCGGCCAAAAAAATCGTGCTTACTCAAAGTCAGGTCAATATCGCCAAAAGGCTAGGTCTTCCGTTAGACGTCTATGCCAAAGAGGTTGCTAAACAAAACAGAAGGGTTGAATAATCATGAGTGACAATCGTAAGCCTAGAGAAGCGGATTCAAGAGAAATGATGCAGCGTCCAGAATCCTGGAGGCCGCCAGAAGTTCTACCTGAACCGAATGAAAGACCCGGTTGGGCTCATCGATGGGTTCGTATTAGTATGATTGGCACATCCGATCCTGCTAATATTTCTTCCAAGTTTCGTGAGGGTTATGAGCCCTGCAAAGCAGAAGAATACCCCGAAATGATGATGCACGCCACTCAAGAAGGCCGATTCAAAGGCAATATTGAAGTTGGTGGATTGTTATTGTGTCGTATTCCTGCAGAGTTCATTGATCAACGTAATGCTTACTACAACAAGCAAAACCAAGCTCAAATGGAATCTGTTGATAATACGTTTATGAAAAACAGTGATCCTCGTATGCCTTTGTTTAAAGACAGACGTAGCGAGGTAACAATTGGTCGTAATTAATCAAGGAGTCCTAAATGGCTTATCCAATCATTCCCGCAGCATACGGGTTTAAGCCAGTCAGTGAGTTCGGCGGTTTGGCCTATTCAGGTTCAACCCGTATGTATCCCATTGCTACTGGTTATAGCACTAATTTGTTCAATGGCGACATTGTTCAACTATCTGGCGGTACAGTTGTAACAACAACTATGTCTGCAGCCTCATCTCCCGCTACTCCTGTAGCTGGTACATTGGGCATTTTCCTTGGCGCTGAGTACGTTAACTCATCCAAACAAACTGTTCGTGGTCAATACTGGCCTGCAAGTACAGTTTCCGACTATGCAGTAGCATACGTTGTGGATGATCCCCGTACTGTGTTCAAAGCAGTCATGGTTGCACAAGGTACTTCCTTGTCCAACACAGCATCAACAGTTGGCTATGCTAACGCTACTTTTATTGGTACTAACGTGTATGCCGTAACAGGTACTGCAGGTAACACCAATACTGGTGACTCAGCAATGGCCGTTTCTGGCGGTGTTATTAGCTCAGGTACATCTGGTAACACTCGTGTTGCTACATTGCTACCTTTCCGTGTTGTTAGCATGGTGCAAGACACAGCCGTTGTGGTAACAGCTACTGGTGGTAATGCAAATACCTCTGGTACTACTATTACTTTGACAGCTGCAAACACTGCTATCCAACCCGGAATGCAATTGATTGCCCAAGGCGTAAGTGGTGTTGCTCAAGGTAACTACATTTCTGTAACCAATGTGAACGGTACAACCGTGACTCTAGGTTCCAGCATTGCAGTGCCCACAGGTACACAACTTTCTTTTGTCGGTTTCCCTGAAGTGTTGGTAACCTGGAATGCAACATTCCAAGGTATGACCAATACTGCTGGCGTTTAATTAAGGAGCTAAATCATGGCTATTTCACGCGCACAACTATTGAAAGAGCTGCTCCCAGGATTGAACGCATTGTTCGGTCTAGAGTATGCACGTTATGGCGAAGAGCACAAAGAGATCTATGAAACAGAGACCTCTGAGCGTTCATTCGAAGAAGAGACCAAATTGTCTGGTTTCTCTGCTGCACCAGTCAAAGGCGAGGGCACAGCCATTTCCTATGATAATGCACAGGAAGCATGGACAACTCGTTATAACCACGAAACCATTGCTTTGGGTTTTTCAATCACTGAAGAAGCGATTGAAGATAACTTGTATGACTCTTTGTCTGCACGTTACACCAAAGGCTTGGCCCGTGCCATGGCTTATACCAAACAGGTTAAAGCCGCAGCAGTTTTGAACAACGCTTACAACGCCGCTTATGTTGGCGGTGATGGCGTATCTTTGTTGAACTCTGCTCACCCATTGGTCAATGGTGGTACCAACGCTAACACTCCTTCCGTAGCTGCTGACTTGAATGAGACTTCTCTTGAGAATGCCGTCATTCAGATCGCTGCCTGGACAGACGAGCGTGGCCTTTTGATCGCCGCTAAGCCCAAGAAGTTGATTGTTCCTCCAGCACTACAGTTCGTTGCAACCCGTTTGCTCGACACTAAATTGCGCGTTGGTACAAACAACAATGACGTTAATGCTATCGAGAACAATGGTTCGATCCCCGAGGGTTACACCATTAATCACTTCTTGACCGCAACTAACGCATGGTTCTTGACTACCGATGTGCCAAATGGTCTAAAGCATTTTGTAAGGACACCCTTGCAGAATTCAATGGACGGGGATTTCGATACAGGGAACGTAAGATACAAGGCCCGTGAGCGCTACAGCTTTGGCTGGAGCGATCCATTGGGAATTTATGGTTCTTACTAATTAAATCAAGCACTTAGCTAGATTGGAAGGGACTCTTGTAGTCCCTTTTCTTTTGTTGTATAATTACTAGTATCGTATAACAGGAGTATGATATGGAGTATCCAGATAACAGAGCTGAGGCAAAACGTATAGGGGCAACGCATTACTTTACGGGAGTGGCGTGTATTCGTGGGCATATTGCTTTACGCAAGACCAAGGGATCATGTGTAGAGTGTATGAAAGAGGACTGGGTAATTGATAATGAAAAGCGCAAGGAGAAGCCAAAGTCTGAAGCCGCCAAAGAAGCTGGGCGTAGGTATTACGAGCGCAATAAAGAACTGGTAAAAGCCAGAGCAAATGCAAGACCAAAGGAAGAAGTCTATAGCTATAAGAAAAAATACAAAGAAGAAAATACAGAGTTATACAAAGCCCTCACTAGCGTTCGTAAGCGCAGACACCGCAAAGCTACGCCCAAGTGGATTACGCCAGAACAAAAACTGGCTATGAGAAACCTATATTTAAAAGCGCAAGAGTTGTCTAAGATAGCTGGTCAGCGCTATGTAGTTGATCATATTATCCCACTGCAGTCGACTGCAGTATGCGGGCTACATGTGCCTTGGAATCTCCGTGTTATTACACAAGAAGAGAATTTAAAAAAGTCAAATAAACTGTTTCCGCTGTAAACGTTTACAGCAAAAAAAGAGGGCGTAAAAACCCTCTTTTTTTATTGACACTTTTAAAATATAGTGTATATTTAACTTATCTAGGATTTTTATGCATACCGCCAGCCCGCCTAGGGGTCATGTGCAATCAATTGGTATGTTACTTATTGCAAAGGAATTATCATGGCACGTTCCACATTTGAAGGCCCAATCCTTGCGGCCACACAGCGTTTTGGTTCACAGCGTAATGCTGGTACCGTTGAATTAGTTCAAAATGCTTTTTTAGATTTTTCAGTAACAACTCCTGGAACCACTAATTACGGTGGCGCATCAGGTACGTTTGTTTCTTCAAACAACATCCCCAATAATACTGGAACTATTTGGACTCCACAAAATGGTGTATATAGCACAAGTGGCCCAACAGTAGCTTCAGCTCCAACAGCCGATGCGACAGGCACTAACTATCGCGGCGCAGTATTCTTGATTCCTTACAATTCAAACATCATTGATGTGATTGTGGATCAAGGTACAACACCTACCGATGGCACAAATGCTGTTACATCTACACAAGCGTACATTTCCAACAACTTTGCAACGTCAACTGGAGTGTATGCAACAATGGCCGCTATTACAGCAGCCGGTCGTACAAATGCTACTTACACAGCGACTCAGTTGGATAATGCAAATGGCACTCTACAAGATGTTCAAAACATTCAGCCTGGTCAACAGCCTACTTGGTTCTCACAAGTTGTGGTTACTTTAAAGATGACTGTGGCAAGCTTGACTTCTGTTAACGCAGGACAGTTTAATATTACCATTAGGTATACACAGGCTGACTTGAACATCGGCAACTCAACAACTTACCCCTACGGTAACTTTGACTGATCTTCTGGGGGCTTCGGCCCCCGTCTTTAATTAAGGAGATTAATCATGGCAGTTCAAAGTTCTAATGGAATACCTGGAAGAAATGACGGGTTCAATTCCATTTCTCGTCAATCAAAATATGAGCCGTTTGATCTACAGGTAACCCGTGGTCAAATTGCAGGTCATACGCCTTTAAACATATTTGGTTATGGTACAACTGGCACAACGGCTGGTGTATTTGTAACTATGTGGGAGAACGCTCCTACAACCAATTATGTATTCCCAGCAACTGCCGCAGTCATGTATGTGGCCAGTACCGTTGGTGCAGGTGATGCAGGCGCATTGATCCAAGTCACTGGGCTTGATGCAAACTACAGTCCGATTTCTGAGATTGTTGCTTTGGGTGGTACGGCGGGTACAGGCGTAGCTACAACCAAATCCTATCTTAGGATCAACAACATTTCTGTTGCATTGGGAAGTACAGTAAATCCTACTGGTCAAATTACGATTCAGAATCAAGCTGCAACTTCTGGTGCGGTTGAGTATGCTCAGATCAATACCACAACCTACAATGGTAGTACTGTGAGTTTGGGTACTTCACAGATGGCGGTGTACACAGTTCCAGCAAACAACACATTGCAATTAACAAGGTTCACTGCAAACAGTTCGTTTACAGGCAATACTGCAAACTATTGCACATACAGAGCCGTAGCGCAGTATCCATCGGTGTTGAATTCATCTGCTACATTGGTTAAACGTGTTGTTTTGCAAACGCCTTTTGTTCAGCAGTTCAATATTCAACGTACCTTTCCATTTGCTTATCCAGCTGGAACAGACGTTCAATGGCAGATTGCGCCTAGCGCTACTACAGCTTGTACTGCAGGGATCAACATTGGCGGCGTACTCATAGCGGATTCCTAATCATGGAAACTCCAGCATGGCAAAGAGCGGAAGGGAAGAACAAGAATGGCGGTCTAAACGCCAAAGGAAGAGCGTCAGCCGCGAGGGAGGGGATGCATTTAAAGCCTC
>Ga0208389_1000482_pt1 | contig 20299 bp, 3 predicted proteins | sample CryBogCBH12Aug09_FD_184625 | JGI IMG/M metagenome (GOLD analysis project Ga0208389, IMG submission 184625) | Freshwater microbial communities from Crystal Bog, Wisconsin, USA - CBH12Aug09 (SPAdes) (version 2) | ecosystem: Environmental > Aquatic > Freshwater > Lake | place: Crystal Bog... | reverse complement strand
TACATACAATCATCATACAGTGAATTGATCATTAAACATTTAATCGAAAAATGGACATTATGAGCATTTTAAATGAGCATAAACAGTTAAAACATGTGCGCTTTAGAAATATTTATTGAGATCATGATCGAATTTTTGTGTTCCATAATTTGAGATTGGTGTTGTCATTACTTCAAGAATGGTCTAAAAGTTTTCAAGATAAATGTTCGTGCCATAAGAAAAGAAAGAAAAGGAAAGGATAGGACAGACAGGTCTATCTAAGAGAGTAATAGAGTCTTCCTAACAGAATGTCTAAAGAGTATCTACAGAAAGTGTCTAAAGAAGGGGTCTGGGGTGTCTAGGTTGCGTACGGCTTATTTTATGTCGGATCCGACAAGCGAAAAGCCAAATAACAACATTACCATCATTGCAATATCATACTAAAATCAATAGTGTCTTTACAGAATCTGATGTGTCCTTCTTATTCTGTGGGTGGAGTAGTCGTAAGAAAATTAGGTCCAAAATACTTGACAGGTTTAGAAATTTTCTCCCTGTTTCGTAGATTGAATCTAACACTCTTGTTCGACTTGGGTGTGTGAGGTGTCTTAAGTATGGATTTTGTCTTAGGTGTCTTAGGTGTGTTGGGTGTAGGTATAGTGTAAGGTGTTTGTGGTATGTTAGGTGTATGTTTTGTGTTTGCGTGTTTCGGTGGAATAGGTAGCAATTTCAATTGCTGTATACGTCTCGGGTACCGATGGAAATCAGGTTGCCTAGGCACTTGCACATCAGGTAAGTGCCTACGCGCATGAGTTCTCGGTTGCACCTGGTCAGGAGAAGTGAACCCTTTGTTTCTTTCATGTTTGTTTCTGGGCGCACTTAACCCTCCCGGTGTGATGTTGTCTAATGCAGAAGGCGGACTCTCATCCTCTATTCTACTCGTCAAAGTAAAACTCGGAGGTGAAGCCGTTGCCTGCTGACTTGTTTCTCCTGGCGTAGTCTTATATAGAGCAGATGGCGGTGTTTCATCCTCTAGTCTACTCACCAAAGTAAAACTAGGGGGCGAAATCGTCGTCTGTTCATAAGGACTATGTTCCAGGTTTACAGGAGGAGAGATATCCCTAATGTTAGGAATTCTCAGATCTCCAGTATTTTGTTGTTGTCGTACCAACCTTTGTTCGAGGGCTCTTTGACGAACCTTATCCCTTACTGGCAACTGTCGCTGCACAGGGGGAGTATCAGGTGTCATGATTTCAGTTCGTCTTAGAGTACTCAAGGGTGGTAAAATGTCTGGTCGTCTAATTGGAGTAGTGTATGGTGTGGGTAAGCCAGGTACAGCCTTAGGCGTACTTGTCATACGTCTAGGGACTGTTCCGTCGGGGCTCCGAGGACTAACTCCAACCGCTGGAGTTGAATCATCCCACATCATTCTATTCCAATTAAACTGTGTATTTGGTGTTAGTGTATTCGTCTGTGTAGGGGGTTGTCGTGTGTAGTGTGTTTGTCGTTTGGCTGTCTCAGGTGTCAATAGAGAATAATCGTTTGCAGGCGTTGTAGGGCTATAAGTCCTGACAGGCCTTACTGATCCTGGTGAGGGAGTCAGTAACGACGGTTCTCCAATAGTCGAAGGAGTCTGCATAAATAGTCTTCTCCTTGGTTGTGGGAGTTGACCAAATGAAGTTCCTTGTCTACTGTATTTTGAAAGATCTTGTACCGTCTCAAGGAGATTAGGTGTTCGCTTTGGTGTGGTCAAAGGCGAAACAGTCCTAAGTCTTTGTATCGTGGTATTATGATCATTCAAACTCTGATCCAAAGGAGTAGGGACCGTATCTTTTGGTGGTGATCCAAAAAGGTTAGTTCCATCTCCTGTGGGGTTCAGAGACATATTGACACGTTGAGATATGTCTGGTGTCTTCGTCACCATTTTGGGTGGTGATCGTGGTTGTCTTGTCGCTTTCTTCAAGGCGGTCCGTTGTAGTTGTCGTTGATAATCTTCTGTCTTCACGGTGTCTTCGAAGATTGATTTCGTCGTCCTCCTGTGATGTTGTTTGGGTATGACGTGTTTCCGGGTGACCAATCCTTTAGGTGTCGTGAAGACTTGGGAAATTCCTGATAATGTTGTGTTCTGTAGCAGAGTGGAAATGTCTGACAGATGGTCCACGGGATTATCCGGAATTCTGAAGATTGATGTCTCCGTCGTCGTCGTTGAAGATAGGGAAGATAGTGTGTCCGTGTCTTGGATAGATATTGCTGGCTTTGATTTAACGCTTTGCGGCGTTAACCTTCTTCGTAGTTGCATTGGTGGTGGAAGTTTCCAGAATTGTTGGCTCATAAAGTCTATGGGCCTACTATTAGGTTCCTTTCGAGAATGGTCCTTGAGTTCCTCCGGGGACATATTCTCGCCTAGTAGTACTTTAATTTCTGGAGGCAACAGGCTATAGAGCTCCGAGTAAGCGTATGGTTTGAGGTTGTTTCCATTCACTTCCAAGAGTCTGCCTTTTCCGAAGAGAGGTGCGCAGTAATATCTTGACTTCTCGATGCGTAGAACTTGGTAGAGGTCCTTGTAGTACTTCAGCTGTTCCTTGTGAGCCACCATGTTCTTAACTAGTACAAGATCACCAACTTCGATTTCATGCCCCTTAAAGGCTTCAATTCTCTGTTGGAGTTCCTCTTCTAGCATTTGATCATGTTTTATCAGAATCTTCTGCCATTTGTCCTTGTAGGCTCCTCGGTGTTCCGGTTCCAATTGGTTCTCCAAGGGGATTAAAGGATTCTTCTGAGGCTTGAGTCCGAAGTGTAGCTGGAACGGCGTGATGACTCCAGGTTCTTCGCCCATTTGTTTGCAGACCTCCTTTACGTTAGGGTGGAGTGATAACGTAAGTGGTCTTGAGTTTATCATCCTGATAACTCCAGGATACATATCGAATTGGCTGTCTCTTCGAAATGTTTCCTTTACTAGTTGAAGAGACTCCCTAAGTAGCTTATGAAGTCTTTCAACCTTGTTAGCCGCACTGTGATGAGGGGTAGTTGTGGTTACCACTCTCACATTGTTGGTCTTTAAGAAATGCAGAACTTCTGAATTTCTACAAAGAGCCTGTGCGTTGTCGCTAACAATTTTACGAGGTACGGACATTTTGGGGAAAATGTCCTTCAAACAGTTGATGACGGTTTTGGCTGTTTGATTGGGTACCAAGTAGGAGATGAGCAGGTTGGAGTAGAGATCCATGATGTTGAAGGCCGCGGTGATCTTCCGTCCTTTGAATGTGAGTTCCTTTTTGAAGACCATGAAGTCGATCATCCAGGTGTCCATGGGTTCAGTTGGCAAAGGGATCCTTCCTTCCGGTATGACTTTCTTGTTGATAGGCCGATGGAACCTGCATGCTCTACAGCCAGTGCATACAAGTTTCACTAATCCTGCCACGTTAGCCTCTATACACTTATAGGTGTTGCGGAATAAGTGATTTAGAGTATTCATGCCGGGGTGGCATGACATGACATGGAGAAGTGCCAGAATGTATAGTGACATAGTGACATCACATACAATTCTGATGTTTCCAGGGGCGTCGAAAGGTGAATCCATGTGCTTCCTTGTGACCAGGATGGAGTCGTTGAGTAGTCGGTATTTCTTCAACATGTCCTTGGGGATCTTCTCTCTTGGTGTTGTTCGAAGAGTCATGATGATGTTGTGAATCTTCTCGTTTTCGTTCTGCTTCTTGATGATGTATTCAGGAGTGACCAATACTCTTTCCGACACTGCAGTGAGAGGGGTTATTTCAACCTTTCTCTTACTAGCAGCTTCCCTGACTTTTTGCACGTATTTTAAATCGTCACTAACCCTACCTAACAGGTTGTCCTCGTCTTCGACTAGCCTTTCGTGCAATATAGAGATTTCGTCCAGTAGGGCCTTTAATCTTTTCTCTTTCACGGGCATACTTGACTTTTCGACAAACACGATGTGCTGTCTCATTGCTTCAAGGATGTCCTCTGTGGTCAAGATAAGATCGGGCTTTTTCCAGCAATCTGGCATCTGGATATTCTCTCTTTTCAAGTCTGGGTATCGGAGATGTCTGTCTGAGTAGGCGTTCTGGTATGGAGTATAAAGCCTACTCAAACAATCTGCAAGAGGTAGATCGACTCCTGGGATATGGATGAGAGACCATTTGAAGGGGAGGCTATACAGTCGGTGTGAGATCCTTGCCATTCTAGTGCTCTCCGGATTGTTGTAGCAGCTCAAAATGGTGATCAAAGATTTCAGATCTGTTTTAATGATTGCTTCAGTACAAGCAGACAAATAAAGCAGATGCTGTTTCACTCCGATAAGTATTGCCATGGCTTCTCTTTCCAGCGATGTGTGGTGTAGGGATTCCGTGAGTGTCCATTTTCTTGATCCGTAGCGAATGATGTTCCTCTTGATTTTCCCGGTCTCGTCCATCTCTTCTTGATATAATACACTTCCACAACCCACCATGGAAGCGTCACATTCCATAAAGACAGGTTTGGAGGTATTAATCAAGTAGAGTTTCTCTGCATCTTTGATGCATTTTTTGATCTCAAGGAAAGACTTCATCTGGATATCGTTCATTGAGAACGTACCCTTATCCGACTTTCCTTTTAAGAGATCGTACAAAGGCCCAACTTTCATAGCGTAGCTGTCTACGAAAGTTGACATGTAGTTGCATACTCCCAGCAGAGATTGTAGAGATTTTTTCGTGTTCGGGGGCTTTAGTTCATCAAAGTAACTCTTTCTGTGGTCAGGAATCCAGACATTTGTTTTGTCTATCATGTGACCCAGAAACTGAACTTGTCTTTTGAAGGGTTCGAATTTACTCATAGAAATAAGGAAATTCTGCTTTCCAAGGTCTGTAAGTACACTATCTAGATCTCTCAGATGATCCTCTTCAGTTTTGGAGAAGACCATTAAGTCGTCTATATGTGAAACAGTACAGGCCTTGGATTGCGGGCTAAGGGCTGACTGAATTAGGTAACTATAGTATCCTGGCAAATTAGCTAGTCCATCACATGTACTCCTAAAAGTCCATGTGACATGGGGGTATTTTTTAGAAGAAGGGGTCCTAAATGCAGTAATTTGTCTTAAGAAATCTGAGGCAACAATACTTCGATAGGCCCTAGTGATGTCTATAGTAGTTCTAAATTCAGCTTCGTTTCCTACTGCTATAAGTACTGGATCAAAACCCTTAACTAAATAAGAATGAAGATTCTTATTTTTCATCAAACTATTGATCACTCGATTATCTACGACTAATCTATATTTTTTCTTAGAGGGATCAATATATTTGTTTGATGAGTTGTGATGAGTAAGTAGAACAGGCATATTATATGGTGATTCAATTTGCATGATTTCGTTCCTACCTACTAGTTCGTCTAGCTTATTGTCCATTATGTCCACGTTAGGTCCCATGGTCATAAAGGGCTTTAGAAAGATAGGGTCGTAATTTGTTAGTTCTACATCTACTACAGCCGGTTTCCCGTTTTTGAAGACAGGTCTTCCGTCCGTTGGATAGAAAGAAGTAGTATTTCTATGCTTATCTAACAAGTTTCCTAGTCCTTCTCTAGTTTCTGGCTTAATATCTTCTATATCATTAACTAAGTTTGGCATGATTTCTCGCCAATTTCCTGGTCTGAACTGATCAGGAATTCCTACCATATCAACATCACCAAAAAGTTTTGGATCTGTTTTCTGTGGTGGCTCTAATTTTTCTGCAAGACTTTCAAGATCTTCGTCATTTTCACATCCAGGATGGGAATTGATGAATTTCTGCATTTCATCCTCATCGCATAATTCCAAAATATCGGGGGGCATATCTATATCATCCTTAAAGTCTATTCCTGTGATACTAGAAATGGCAGCTTGCATTTCTGGTGCAAATCTAGAGTAAGAGCTCTTAGTGCTCATATTACTAATAGCGCTAATATCACTAAAATTACTAGTCTTACAAGGAAGAGATTCCGATTCTTTGGAATTTCTTGCTATGAGTTCATTAATCTGGCCTTCAAAGACTAACATGTTTCCAGAAGGTCCAGAAGTGTTGTGGGTTAGACAACATGAACACCTACATCCTTCTAATATATGGTCCACTAGCTGCGGTTTTAGCGGTCTAACTCCTCCTGGCCATGAACAACGAGGGTTCGCGGGCAGGAAAAAGGGGAGATTAGAAGCTACCTTATCTAGGAATCTAGCTATCTGCTTTTCGTTTAACTTAAGTCCTGTTATGGCATCGGTACCATCTACTGAGATGACCATGTTAGTGGGCACTCTCATATATCTTAGCTCAGTAAGTAAGGAGTGGACCAACCTAGCCTTAACTACTTCAGTAACTGGTTTAGAGTCATTATCCATTAAAGGTATATGGAAATGACACACTAAATCTTGCCGATGTCTAAACATAACTAAAAAGGCACCCATAATGTCTGTTTTAAAGACAGGAGTACCATTTTCCTTCATAAGGGAATTCTCAGGGGGCCTACTTCCTCCATTCGTAATATGAATGAAAGTCCTATCAGTGTTCACAAAAATTTCTGGATAATTTTTGCGAAGAGCAGGCCTAATGCATTGCTCATGTTTTGGATGATATGCGACGGGGAGAAATGTGAAAGGAAATGCAGTGTAAATTTCGGTCACCAATATCCTAGTGTCTATTGAAAAACCTAGCTTTGGATCTAAGAAAAAGTACAGAGGTTGCAATCCAGAAGAGCCTAGCTCATTGTGGATTGTTTCCTTTGCCTTCGCTATATCATGCTCATTGATTACCGCATAATTCCCTGTACGATCGGGGATAAGTAGCATGGTTAGTGCTACTTGTCCTCCAATCGGTGAAGGAGTTTCGTAATGTCTAAAAATACGGATCCCTGGTGCGTAAGGCTCCAGAGGACCGCTAGGATTACTGTAATTCCTTGTGGATGTTTGTCCATAAGGATCACTAGCCTCGATGTATATGCTAATCTCAGTTTTCTCAAGAGGGGGTCTATGGCAATAACATTCGATGTTATGCACTCTAGGGATCTGATTAAAAATAGTTCTAGCTGCTTGATATTCGTGTAGGCTAAAGTGATCTACTCTTTTCTCTACCGTGGTTACCGTCACCATTTCAATACCTTCCGGTATTTTCAAAGGAGACTTGGAATCCTTATTCCGAATGGTAACTGTGATTTCCCTATCCTTATCTATCTTAGTGTAAGAGGGCAAAACTTCTAGTCCTTCAAAATTAGGGTTAGTTTCTGTTTGAATTCCTTTGTCAAACAAAGCTTCCACAAACAGATCCTTACTCTTCCAATTCTTATAGGAGTTTGCATCTAAGTCAGGGATTTTCAGAGTAACCATAGCAGTTTCCTGAGGTTGCAATGTTATTTCTGCTAAAGAGACGCCTTTAGTAGATTTAACAGAGTGTCTGAAATGGGCTTGTACTGGTTTTCTACTTGGGACGGGTCCCAATTTGATGTAGAAATTGTCGTTTTTCCAGTAGTTGGACCAACGGTGTGATTTGACAAGATTGTTGCCAATGATGATGTCATAAGCACAATCGTACACAATGAAAGGGATACTCTTCAGGGTATATCCGGTTTCCAGTTGTATATCGATATATGCTATTTTGTTTGCCTGTTCCATTGCTCCTGGTACTATGCCACTTACGTTGAAGTTAGCAGGTTCCCACGATATCAGAGAGTTTTGTTGAAGTTGTTCAAAGACGCTGGGTTTGACGCAACAACAACTAGCTCCTGTATCGTATAGAGCAAGTTTCTTGTCACCATTGGGCAAGGTAACATAGATGTAAGGCCTTTCATCAATGACTTTGACAACTCGAGCTTCAGATATATGAATACTTTTCTCTTTTGGGGATCTTCTCTTCTGCGAAGATGTCCCAGAGGAGATAGTGGGTTCATAATCTAGAGCCAAAGCTGTTTTCTTCATCTGTTTTTGAAGACAGTTGAAGTTTGAGGTACTAGCTCTTCCTGTGCGTGTTGGTGGTTTGTCTACTCGTCTTCTTCCTTGTCTAAGACTAACAGGAGGCGTGGTCCTGGAAGGATCAAAGCGACTTCTGCTTGTCTTTCGGGAATAGGACTGATAATCCTCAGGCCCTGGAGAGGCTTTAAATGAGGCTACTCTAATGTGTGGTGTGGGCACAGGGAGTCTAGTGATGGTATCTACTTCTCTTGTCTTTGAAGTATTTCCATCCTCCTCAAAGATGATAGAGATGTTAGTCTCTTCATCCTGTACTTTTGTGCTTTTTCCTTCAGATGATACGTACTGAGCGTACACACATATCGCAACAAAGAGTATTGAAAATAGTGAGTACACTAGGACATATTCCTTATCGAAAGAAACACTCAGGTACAGACCAATAAGAATCCATACTAAAATGATAAGGAGTTTTTCGAGTTTCTTGCTGGACTCGTAGACCCACAAATCAGATAGGACTTCATCATCATTGGATTTTTTCATCTGGTTTTCAGATGATTTCTTGGCTTTTTGTCTTTGCTTTTTCAGTTGTCTTTTTGAAAAAACAATGACTTCTGAATCTTTGTCAGATTCAGTAGGCCAACTTCCTAACAAAGGCCCATTAGAATCTTCAGACCAGTCATCTTCCGATTCTAATTGCAAATGTTGAGGGTTTGTAGAGTCACAAAATTGTGAATCCTCTGAAAGACTATCCGCAGCTTCTTCACTTGGGCCTGGTGCCAAGCTGAAGTAAACTGTTTCAGGTTCAATCTGAGGTTCAAAACGATCCGTTCCAAGGGATGATAGACGCACAAGAGGTGACGCTCTTTGTTTGTCTTCAATTTTGTTCGTCTGTTCCACTTGTTTTTTCACTTCCGATACAATAGGAAACAGAGGCAGAAGATTTCTGTCGCCCCCCAGGGACTTCTTACACTTTTCAGGTTTGTTTTCACAAACTTTCGAAGGTAATAGGTTCTCCTGAGGTTGAGGTTCCAGAAATTTTCTCTCTTCTTTCTCTAATTCCAATGTATCTTGAAGACCAGTATTACCAGTGTGTTTTTGATATTGTTGAAGCCTGAACAAATCAAAAAGACTGAGGTTAATACCAGTCCTATCATAGAAGTAATAATCCAAGTCATCCTGAGTCATTGTTTGAGAGTCAATGTCATCAGGGATTAGTCCAAAATGAATACCGATGGCATCCATAATGAGCTTAGTGTCCATATCTCCATAATTCTTATAGAGATCATAGACTTTTCCTGTTTGAACCTTTCCATCAGTTCCAGGATAACCTGACAACCTTTTAGGAAACCTTCCTGTGATATCAGGTTCACAGTGGAGTTTTCTAAAAGCTTCAAGTTCAGTTGTGAAGAAGTCGCTTCCCTCTTTGGGGACAGGTTGTATGAAGAAGCGATCAGTGTCAGGGTCATATATGCGCACATATTTGATCCCATCCACGAAGAAAGATCGCAACGACCTGTCACCCACGCGGACTACCTTATCATAATGGACATGGTCAAGGACACAACAGCCTTCGCTACTGATGTTCCTTAGTTCGTTTGCATATGGTCTTTCAAAGACATTGTCTTCATAAAAACCATACCCCAATAGTCTAATGACAGTGGAACCAGCACTAGACATGGGTAGCGAAACGACATTACCGAGTGTGTTAACTTTCAAATGACCACTGGATTCACCAAGGGTCTGAGGAACGTTAACATTAGGTCCGTTAAGTTCGTTTAATTCGTTTGGTTTGATATTGCTCTTTATTCCACCTTTGTGTAATGGTGTAGTGTTTTGGGTTTGTGGGGAAGGGTGTCTGTATTCAGGAGATAACACACCAGTTTCCGTATCGACCATAAAGCCTTTATCGATATTGCAATGATTTTGTGTATGTGTATGTGTAGAGTGTGTAGAGAAAGAAGTGGGAGGGGGTTCTATGTGGTTTTTGGAATTCTTTACGTTGCAAACACCTTCCCTAGAAAGTTGAGGGCCAATTCCAGAGTCCTGCTTTCTAGTGACCCCACTGGGTGTGGTCGTGGAAGGAGGCAAATTCCTACCTACATTACTTAAGTAACTAGATCCTCTTACTGTACGGCTAGGGGTATAGGGGTTGTAAGTATTCCCTTCTAGTCTACCTCCTACGCTATACTCCCTCCAATCTCCTACTCTTCCTTTTCTGATTTCTCGTTGCTCTTGTTCAGGGTTGATCCAGCCGAACCTATGTTCGTCTTTCAAGAAACCTTTCTTGTCGTACCTGTGATCATCCTCAGCAGGACGATAAAGGTTTCTTGGGGGTCTACCCCTAAAGAAGTTGTCGTATTCAAAAGGATCAAAAAAGCAAGGAACAGGTTTGTGGAAACCTTTGCAATTCGAACACATCAAAATGGAGGGGAAACGCCCCGGATATGTTCGACAGTTTCTTGCATGATGACCCAGAAGATTACACAACTTACAACGATAACCAGAATAGGAAATTCTAAGTCCTTCTATCTGTTTCCCGTCCTGTCCTGATATTCCTACGGGGGTCTTGGATCTATTCCTATTCACTTTTGCTGCCAAACGTGAATGGCTTCGACCCTTGTTCCTAACATTAGTCCTATGTCTTGTTCTATGTCTAATGTAATCTACAGATTTGGCTCTTTTGGCGGGGTTCACGGTGAAAGGTGATTTCGTTCCTTTCATCTCAATTATCTCGGGTTTAACGAATTCGCTTACTGCTTCCATATAAAGCATATAACCGGGCATAAGAGCAGGGGCCTTTAGATTCATGTTTACCATGTCTCTTTGCTCCTGAGCTTGTGCTGCGATTTTGCTATTGTAAATTAGTTCAACCCCAGATGCTTGAGATGCAAAGTGAGTATGAATAAGTTTCCTCATGTCAAAAAGAGTATTTTCTTCAACTACTTGTGCTTGGAACGAATCATCCTTATCACCAGTAGAATCCCAGAGACCAAGAATCTGGTGTAAAGCTATAGTCAAGTTTTTAGGTCGCTCCCTTATAACCCTATCCAATTCAAGGGAAATCTCTGCTTGAGTTTTCCTTTGAGGACGGAAGCTATAAAGAAGTTCCCAAATTTGAAGAAAAGGTACCCCTGAGTCCATGCTACTTAGCACCAAATTGTAAGTCTCTCCTTTGGTTACAGCTAGGAGCAACGCGTATGCACTACTTTCTGCCAATTGCTCTTTAGTTATCAAAGGACATAATTCTTTCAAGTAAGATGTAATGTGTGTTGCATTCAAATTGTCCATATCGCATCGACCCCACTGGCCAATGAGAGACTTAACAAGCTTTAGTGTTTTTCGTGGCAAGGGAGAATAACCCAGGATTGGTACAGGCATTTTCTTCTTTCTTTCTATTTGCTCTTGATTCAAGAACAAATTCCGAGTTGCTGAGACTGTATATCTTTTGTTTTCTTCGTAAAGTTTGGGATGATCTATTTTTCCTAACTCACTTAGTGCCAATTTTCTAGTTTCATCTAAAGTGTAAGGGTCATTGACTACTCTCTGTAAAATTGCGTTTCTAGTTTCAATTCGAGATCCAGGGTTAGGAAAGAAAGTTTTTGCGAACTTAGTTCCCAAAATTTCTTCAACAGTCCTCCCAAACGTACAAAAATCGAAAAGATCAAGTCTTAAATCAGCATTCTCTTCCTTTGTTATCTCCTCAAGAGGTACTTTAGAAAGTTCTCTAGATTTTTTATAGCCATGAGCTACGTCTGCGATACTTTGGGCATGCCCATAAGCAAGATCGAAGACAAGCTGCATGTCTATAGGCTCTAAGGGGGTTTCGGGAGAATCAATAACATTTTCTTTAGAGGGGAGAGGTTCTTTAAAGCTAACTCTATCCCGTCTACCGTAAGAAATGTCAAAATTTCCAGTTTTCTCCTTCAAGTTAGAGGAATTAGGAGTATCATTTGCGTCTAAAAGGACCCCAAATGAATCCTCACTTTGTTCCTTTCTTGGAGGAGAAAAACTATACTCAGTGGGAGACCATCTCTCTGTCAGTTCTGGTCTAGAAAAATGGACTTCTTTTGCTGGAGTTTCCTTTTCAGATTGCTTTTGCGTCAAATTTGAATGAAAAGAAGGAAATCGCTCAGAAAAAGACCATTTTTCCGTCATTTCTGGAGAGGGAAAAGGTTCTCCACTGGGTGTAGCGTCTCTGGATTGACTTGCAATCATCTTACTTTGGCTATAAAAACTATCAAGAGTTTCCTGAGAACGCTCCCGAGTCGTTTTATTCCTACTTGTAAAGCTTTTTTCTGGCTTATTTGATCTAAAACTATCTTCAGAAACAGCTCTGGAACTGTTAATGGTAGTTTCTCCTGTAGGAGGAGCTATGCCTACATAACGAGGAAAAGGGGTACTAGCTGTAGAGGTGCTTTCCGATCTGTTAGGATGGGAAGAAGCACTCTCATTTCCCTTACTTTTTCTATCTATGAGCTCTAATCTCCCATCTCTAAAGTAAAGGTTAAAGATTTCCCTAAGGTTTAAGAGATAGGGCGCTGCATTGACTAAGGAGTTGTCAGTGAAGTGCTCATAGAAATAGAGTTCCTCAAATCCATGCTCAAACTTCACCCACATCTGATCACAATTCTTGTGAGCGAAAAGAGCTCTATCCGGCCCAAAGCTAATGGCTATGGCTACAAATTTCATGAGAGGAAGTGCGCTTGTTTTGTCTACCCCCGAAGCTACTTTATGAAACAACTTAGCGCTTCCATTGATGAATGCTCTAAAAATGCCTCGAGAGACATTGTTAGGTTCATCATGGAAGTCAGCAAAGTCGCTCCCAAAAGCCTTAATAAGGAGGGAAGCTATGTTTTCCATTCCAAACTTGAAAGTTTTAAGATGGAAATTATTATTGTAATAAATAAAACCTACTGTACGGTCAATAGTCAAGGCCCTAACTAAAGGAAGCTCGACATGGACTTGTTCAATTTCTTCTTCCGTAATGGTTCTATTTAAAATGTCTACGGTATGCCATTTATTCATGTTGTCATCAAGAAAGCGAGAAATCGCATCGGTAGAGTTTCCTCTGGATGGACTTCGGCTTCTCAATGGCGCCATATCTAAACAGCGTCCCCGATTTGCACTTCTACTAGTACAAATCCTAGTTCTAGTCCTACTTCTAGAAGCTCTTTCCGTCTTAGAAAAGGAACCAGGATCCGCACACATCTCACTCATTCTATGAAAGGTCTTACGACCCTTCATATATGATTTAAGTACTTTTTATGGAACGGTTGTGTAACGGTTTTCGGTAAATTCGATCAATCAAAAAAAGTGAAATCTGTCCTACCGCAACTTTGATGCGAGGCGATGAAGATGTGACGGATTGAAGAGGGGCTAGCCTCTCTTCCTCAACTCCTAGCAATCTTTCGTTACAGCAAAACCTCTTAAGTTTCCTTAAAAGGACCAAGCAAGACAAAGACTTGCAAATACTTTTCGGAATAATGTTGCAGAAAGAGACCAATTAATTTTGCAATTGCTGGATGGACCAAACCAAGAGGTGAAAAATTACTACTTTTTCAAGTAGCTCTAATTCGTCTCTTAAGTGTTTTATTCTTGGAAAATAAAATTTCAAGAATCAGGTTATGTTTCAAGAAATTAAATTAACAAAGAACAAACACAACGGCTCGAAGGACCACTTTTTGAAAATGTAAGGCTTTTTGTGAGTTTTTGTTTAGGACTGTATACTATGGAGACTACCTTAGGGTGCCTTACAATAATCAAAAATAAGTAAAAAATAAAAAGAGTGATTGGTTTCTTTTAGCTATTTTATTCCAAATAGCAGCGCAGAGTCTTTACAGACTTGTCTGTTTTTTGAGAGAGATAGCTTTTGAGCAAGGAAGGGCTAGGTAGCACAAGGGTGCTTGAAAGGCAGAGCCTTCCGATCTTCACTTGGTGATGCAAATCACTTATGAAAATTGTCTATGTTGTACTTTTATAAGAAAAATACTTAGAGAAAATACTCAGAGTATTCAACTTTGTAAAAGTTCGGAGTTGTGGGTGAAAAACTTATCTGGTGCGAAATGGCGTTGTTGAAGGTAAAAATTGTACTGAGTTAAAATGGGGAGGGACATCACCTTTTATAGTAGTGAGTTAAAGAAGTTTCTCAGGATGTTTTCAAAATAGGATTTTGAAAACATTCTTCGTCATTTCTAAACTCATAACCAAATTGGTGACATAATTGCTAAAAAAGGGAGAGTGAACAAAATAAACAGCGGGGGGTCTGAGTTGGATTTTGACAGGTGAAAATTGAATATTTTCGAGTTCAAATAACGGTACATCGGATGTCACCGAAAAAGAGTAACGTTCAACCAAATAACACTTGCCCAAACGACGTCTGACCAAATGATACTTGACCAAATGAGACCCTAACCAAATAACATTCGACTTAACGACATCTGATCAAAGAATACTCAACTCTCTGACAAAAAACCATCTTAAACTTCCTTTCTGTTTTGGGAAAAAGTGAGAAAAGTTGCGGGGTCAAAAAGTTATCTAGAATGTTCTAATTTGCGGGGGAGAATTGCTGGATTTGCATTACTTTGTAAATCTCGAAATTTTCTTCTCTAACTAAAAAAGCTTTACATATTAATCTACCCCTCTCAAAAAAGTGACAGGGGTGATGGAAATGGCACCATAAGTACATAAAAACCCTTTGGGAAAATTTTCCTTACTTAACCATTTTCATCACTTCTGGCAGACAAAACATGAAAAAATGGTTTACAAATGGTGAACAGACATGTAAATAAATAAATGTCTGTAAAAACTCTCCGCAATGGGTACATGTTACAACAAATATGTGAGCTGCAAAAACCCAAGAGTACTTGATAGGGAGAAAGGGAGGGTTTTGAGCAAAGGTCTCTTTAATGTACCACAAGGGAGAAGGACATCCTGATAAATCAATGTCAAAGAAAAACCTATGGGGAACCACATAGGGATGTACTTAAGTGGATTGTTACCTCCACAAAAGAACACATTTTGCTCCTTGACATCTCAATATAAAGAATCCTTTTTTCTTTAAAATTGGGCCATTTTTACTTTTTGAAAGATGTTGTTTGCTCTGGTTTGTGGGACCAGTAAAAGTAGGGATGTTGTTTACAAATGCCAATTTTGCTTGTTTACTTGGGGATCATGAGTTTTGCTCAGGGGTATTGCCGGGAAAAAGAGTTGCGTCTAGACGAGGGTCTAGATGTTCTGTTTAAAAGATTGGAGAGCCTGGTGTAGTCGGGAAGACCTCTTGTAAGGGCATATTCTTCAAGAAATCTTTCAACTTCAACAGGTTTTATATCTTCAAGGGGGATTTCATTTAGGGAGGGTTTCCTCTTGAGTTTAGGCTTACAAAAAGGGGTCTTAGTCAGAATACATGTCAAGGCAGTAGCAAATATTGTGATAACTAAAATGGGGATGGAAATGGACAATGCTATAGTAATAGGCATTGCTGCGGGATGTTGCCAGGGGAAATTGAAGGAGGGTTTTACAATATTTGGGGTTTGGGTAAGGATTTCAGTGCTAAACTGATTTTGGACAAAATCCTTGTTAAGTTGTGGCAAAAGTGTCACTGAAGTATCTTCCTTAATCTCTTGGACTTCACAAGGAGTACTAATCTGGATCGGAAAATTAGAAACTTCAAATGATTTAGCATCCATCTTTGATACATCATCACACATGAGTCTGAGACTAATTGGCTTAGTGGAACTTACGATTGCAGCCATATTGTTGTCAACAATGTCATCACTGCTTTCCTCCTGTAGTGTACAATGTGCTCTATATGCTAAAGTTGTTTCTGGAGCATCCGCGAGGGGACATTCCAGGAACTTAGGGTCATAATCTTTGCTAAAAAGGGAATTTCCACAAGAGATAGACTTAGCTTTATTGAAGTTATCTAGCCCTAGATCCTTCTGAAAGTCGAGGGAATGACATATTGGATATGCCTCCTCTTCTTTCCTAAAACAATTGGTCAGAGATGGCTGCCTTATTAACGCGTAACTACTTTTCTTGGTTCTCACCACATGGGTAGCGGTGGTCACCTTATTCTTAATGATATTCGGTCTAACCAAGTACTTTGACAACTTATCGTTAATTCTATCATAAATCTTAAGGTTGAGGTTAACTACATAGTTATCTATTTCTACATTAGCGTTTGACAGTGAATCCTCCCTGCCATTGTTGACAATAGGCTGAATCGTAGGCCTGGATACTACCTTTGAAGCTTGGATTGAATGACCCACAGGTTCCACGAGAATGGGTCCTGCGATGCCAAAAACGTCCTCATCTAGATTTAATTTACCAAGCCAATTTGACTCATCCACGTCTGAGATGATAAAAGATGGATTACCTTCTGTCATTGTAAGCATTCCTTTTGACCGTCCCAGAGTTGATACTGTCTTTTTGACGTCCTTTATGAGATTTTTGAAAGTATCCAGAACTGAAAAATTTGCTTTCTCCCAAGGGGAAGAAGTGGAAAAAGTTTTGAGAACTTTTGCTATGTTTTTAAGGTAAGTAGGTGCTTGGATTTTGATCAAGTTGAGCACTGAGTTAGCCTTAGAGGGGAGTGTCTTGAGAGTGTTACGAACTGAACCAAATTTTGGAATTGCTTTGCTAAGGGTATTCAAGGTTTTTGAAACTTTGTTGTACAATTTGAACCATGAATCCCGATTGCGTAAAAGATCCCAGGGATTATTAGTCTTAGCACACAACACTTGGCTTTTGTACACATCATTATCCTCAGGAGAAAAAGTTGTTACACTTCTTTTCCCTACAGGGCTAATGGTTGTAGTACCAATAGTAGGAGTTGATGAAGCATCCGTCGTAGGAGGGTAAGCAATATTTCCCTGCTTATCCAAAAACGGCAAAGACAGTTCATGCAACTTCAGTATTGTTTTCGAGCCTGAGGGAGGTGTGTCAAAGAATTCAAATCCTTGGTTTGGGGTGTAAACTGAAGACTGATATCCTATGCCCAGGAAAGGAACATAAGGAATACCATGATCTATCAGAACTTGCTTGATTTTGTCTTTGGTTAAATTCGTAATCCTCACAAGTTGTGCGTTTCTTAGAGAACATTCCCTAGAAGCACGAAAAGATGGTATCTCCTCCTTGATATGGATAAGGTTTTGATCTTCAGTGAAAGGAATCAAGGGATAGGGCTCCAGTGAGTCCAATCGAGCATTGGTGCTGTAATTACTGAATTGCTTTACAAAGAGATCTTTATATGCCGTGATCTCGTCAAAAGTGGAAAAGTAATCTTGAAGATCAATTGAGATGTTTTTCTGAAACGGCTGTGTCAGATAAAAATCTTCCTTCCCTACCAAGGAGGCATGATACCCGCACTCATCCGCAGATAATAGGGGGAGAAATCCTAATGCTAACAAAATGATCTTCGGCATCAGGGTCTTCTGCATCAGAGTCTTCTTTCTTCTGTAACGTGTGTTGCTCTTCATTTTTCTTGTTGTTCTCTGGTTTTCGCTGTTTGGCATCATGTTTAGTTTGGTGTAGGGCTCAGGATGATGACACAATCATGGTGGTTGAAAACCGGAGAAAGACCAGGCGAAGAGGAGAGCTTGTCTTGGCCCGTCTTGGGTTCTTCTTTTATCGAATCCTTGTAGAAGGCGTCTTTTTCTTTCTTCAGGATTCGAGGGAGAAGGGCACGGATCCGATAGTGGAAGACGAAGTTGTAGTCGTCCCAGATCTCTTCAATGGGTGTTTCCAGAGCAGAAATGGTCAAAGGACAGTATTTGAGGAGGAAGTTCTGTCTGACATCCAAAGCTTGGAATTTGGACGGACCATTCTTGCTGTATGAAGAGAGATCTGAACATCGGATTTCGAAGAGGAGGAGATCCAAGTTGATGTCCCTCAGCAGAGTCGAGAAGTATTGGTCCAAAAACAGATGCTTGGAGGATCCCCACTGGTGGAAGGGATTCTCAAGGATTTTGTTTCTCTGTTGATGGAGGTTCTTCTGGCAGAGACGGTAGTAGTTCATCAATGCGCTGTAGGGTTCCTTTGGATCGTGGATGTAGAATGGAGGCGGATCTTCAGGGTCCCAGTGTCCCAAGGAGACAAGATCCGTCAGGGTGGTGTTCTTTTCTGTCATGATCTTGAGAGAAACGTCAGAGTCCGAGTGTTGGAGAGTCTTGAGTTTCTTGTACTTTTTCTCAAGGTCGGAAATCACTTGCTCCAGAACAAGGCCAGATTCATTTACAATCCTGTGCAAATGATTCTGCCACACTTGGATCTGTGATTTACCAGCCTCGGATTGAGAAAAGTAGATCTCAGTCATGCTGGAGATGAAGAAAAGAGCGTCTTGTAGTTTGGAGTCTTCTGCGTTGTGGAGACTTTCGGGCAGGCTTCCGAGTTTCTCCTCAATCCTGTATTTGATCAGGGTGAGGTCCTCTAGGTTTTCCTTGAGGGTAGAAATTGCCTGGTTGTCCAATTTGTTGATGTTGTTGAAAGTGGTTCCAAGATGATCAATGAAGAATTGCTTCCGGGTGATGGTCCTCTCGAGTGCAAAGCAATGTTGGAGTCCCAACATATAGTTGAAACTTCGAAGAGACTGGAGGTCCTTCTCTTCTTCCAATGCTTCTGAAAGGAGTTTCTCCAAAAACTCTTTGAGAATAGCTTTGACAACTCCAGCCGGATAACGGAAGTGCTGGATGGCGAGTCGCGAGATGGCGGCGATGTGTTCCTCATTGATGTCTTGCAGCTTCTGAATATAGCTTCCCCATGTCGATTGGGAATAAGCCATATTCGGGCGACGGATGGAGATGAAACTTTTCCTCCGTAGATTCCTGACATTCTTTTGGAAAGCTTCCAGTTCTTTGTACGAGTTCTGACATGTCTGAATCAGAAGATCATAAACAGATCCCTTTTCAAAGTGATTGTTCTTTTCCTCCTTGAAGAAAAGAATTACATCATTGATGCGGGAACCTTGTTGATTGATCTGGTGATCAAGAAGGGAGATCTCGTTTTCAATGGAAGAGTCGTAGGAAGGGACTAATGTCTTCTTCGGCGGAGCGTTGGAGGAATGACGGCAGAAACGGATGTAGTGTCCACCACCGCAGAGGAGACAAACCATTTGACCGTTTTTAAATGGTGGAGCCTCCCTTTGCCATTCTGGGTAACGGCTAACGGGTGGTTTCTTCTTCTTGTGCGTCTGTGTTTCCTTTGCACCAGTCCTGTAGTCGAGGACTGCTGGCGGTTCCATCTTGTTCGGCAAGGCCTGGGAGAACTTCTGGTAGTAGCGAGGTTCTGAGGCCGGTGGATGAGGGGTGAAATTTCCCGATGGAGGCGTGAAGTCGTTGAAATTCCTGTTGTCGTTCCGATGAGGTCTGGATCGGGGCTTGACGTAGGGATTCGTGGCGATGTTTCTCCTAACAGGTGGCCTCAGAGGAGGTCTGTAGGAGGGTCCATGGGAAAAACCTCTGTGTGGTCCTGAAAAGGACCGATGTGGGGGGAGACCTCTTTGGAAGGGGCCTCTACAAGAGTGATAAGGACATCCCCAAGGGTAGGCCTTCCTCTCTTGCATACTTGTGCTAGGCTGCACAGCTTCAATCATGCTCAGAAAGAAGAATAAGGAGAGATAGGAAAGAGGGTTAAAAAAGGATCTTGCAATCCCTTTTCAGGAAAAGGTGTTGTCTTGCTTGAACCTTCTTTTGACAAGGAACTTGTCGGTTTTTGCTGAAATTACAAGAAATTGAGGAAATCAGTCACATATCATTAGTCCTACTCTCGCATCGACATATTCACTTTTCTGATTGATCGAAAATGTTCTAATGCTGCCTAGGTTGCCATGTTGTGTTCGGATCAGGTAAAAATACAGAAGTTTGTTAAAAATGCTATTTTATAACCCGGTTGTTAAGAATAGATTTCTACAAGGCTTCTGTAACAACTAAGTTTTTTCAAAGTGGAAATGATCAGTTTCACGTCTTGAAAATCTTTTTGTTGGTTACACCCTTTTTTCCTCGAAAACTTGTTTATAAACTCTTCCTGCAAGGTTTGATAAAAGAGTTTTGTCGAAAAGAAAGGGCCTTTTTACCTTAGCCTGGAATTTGTTTTTGTGAGGGATATCCTTTAAAAATTTATCCTAACTCCTACCTATCCTAAGAAAGGTTAGTGTCATTCTTATGGAATCTTGATCGTTAAACCTGCTACTTAAAGTATCTCGACGATTGTTCTAATGTACAGTGAACCAGCTTAGTCTTTAAGTTCCCGAAAGTTCTTAAAGACAAAGCCTGTTACTTTAAAAGTATCTCGACGTCACGTATACGACAATCCGGTTTTACTTTCAATTTTCCAAAGTTTGAGCGCCTAATCTTTTAATGCTCTACAATTAACTAGTGCTCCGCATGCCTTTAGTGTTTGAAGAGTGCAATA
>Ga0208389_1000466_pt1 | contig 20767 bp, 25 predicted proteins | sample CryBogCBH12Aug09_FD_184625 | JGI IMG/M metagenome (GOLD analysis project Ga0208389, IMG submission 184625) | Freshwater microbial communities from Crystal Bog, Wisconsin, USA - CBH12Aug09 (SPAdes) (version 2) | ecosystem: Environmental > Aquatic > Freshwater > Lake | place: Crystal Bog... | reverse complement strand
AAGAGCCTCTTTCGCCTCTTTTTCATTGCGGACAAAAAAACCTTTAGCCATTTCCAGACCAATTTTTTTCATGGCATCACTGAAAAACTCACGGTTTTCAGCTTTTCTGATGGCGCGTAACTTTGCCCCGATCAGTTCAACTCCGTTACGCTCAAGAATACCGGACTCTGCAAGAGTTACCGCAATGTTCAACGCTGTCTGACCACCCATGGTAGGCAGGAGCGCATCAGGTTTTTCACGTTCTATAATTTTCTGAACATATTCCGGAGTAATCGGCTCGATATAGGTAGCATCAGCAAACTCTATATCCGTCATGATGGTTGCTGGATTGCTGTTCACCAGCACAACCCGGTACCCGTCATCCTTGAGAGCACGGCACGCCTGGGTGCCGGAATAATCAAACTCACAGGCCTGTCCGATCACAATAGGACCGGCACCAATCACTAAAATCGACTTGATATCTTCCCGCTTTGGCACGTTAATCCCCGGGTTTATTACTTGATAAGCTTTAAAAAAGGGTAATGTACAAAATAATTAAAGAGTTTATCTCCCATAACCGGAGCAAACTATTCAACCACACGGATCTGTTCCTGGTGAAAGCCTCCCGACTCCCGACGCAACCATGCCGTCACCTCCTTTGGTTGTGCATTCATCAGCGAAATTATCAGCAAGGTATGCCCGGAGTGAGCAAAATCAACATCATGAAGTGAAGGAATAGCCGGCGAATTAATATGAGAGTGATAGGAGCCTAATATTTCAAACCCGATTCTTCTTGCTTCCCTCTCCACATCAAGATACTCCTGACGGGAAATCTCAAATCCCTGTTCCCTGCCATGATAGAGACAATTCCTGCACGGTGCTACCTCATAGACAACGTTTTCAATATTTCCCCTGTGATCAATATTTCTTATTCCGACAAGCAGCCCGCAACATTCATAGGGCAACTCTCGAAAAGCCTGTTCTTGAATAATTTCGAATTTACGCCGGAATAGTTTCATGAAACAACCAGTGACTGAAAATTAAAGAGCCTTGACCCCTATATCTGTTCTGTAATAGGCTCCATCAAAACCGATCTTTTCAACAGCAAGATAAGCCCGCTCAATACTCTCCCTGAGATTTTCTCCGAGAGCTGTAACCGAAAAAACCCTGCCGCCTGCCGTCGTCAGCCTCCCGCCCTCATAAGAGGTTCCGGCGTGAAACACCAGGCAATTCTCCATGTCAGCGACCTCATCAGCAATGGTGATAACCTTCCCGGTTTCATAATGATCAGGATAGCCACCGGAAGCAATAACAACCGTTGCCGCCGATTTCTCATGCATTTCAAAAGGCACATCTCCAAGCGTACCATCAACACTTGCCTGAAGAGCTGCAATAAAATCGCTCTTTAAAAGGGGGAGTACCACCTGGGTTTCAGGATCGCCTAGTCGTGCGTTATATTCAACAACGGAGGGCTCGCCCCGATCAATCATCAGCCCGACATAGAGAAAACCAGTATAGGGAGACCCCTCGGCACCCATACCGATAAGCGTTGGTCTGATAATCCGTTCCTCAACCTTCTGCAGTACCTCCGGAGTCACCAGAGGCGCAGGCGCATAGGCACCCATCCCGCCGGTATTTTTACCGGTATCGCCATTGCCGATACGTTTATGGTCCTGTGCGGGCAGAAAAAGCTGGTAGCTGATACCATCTGTCAGCGCAAAAACACTCGCTTCCTCACCCTCCAGAAACTTCTCAATGACCACCTCATTGGCTGCATCTCCAAAAATACGATCTTCAAACAACTCCCTGATTGCCTTCAACGCCTCGTTTCTGTCAAGAGCAATGAAAACCCCTTTCCCTGCACATAAACCACTTGCCTTGATGACCTGGGGATACAACGTTTCCGGCAACTCGATATAAGTGCTGGCAGCATGAAAATCCCTGAAAACATGATAATCCGCCGTAGGAATACCATGTAGCTGCATGAACTTCTTGGAAAATACCTTGCTCGACTCAAGACGGGCTGCAGCTTGTGTCGGACCGACAATCGCTCTATGCACACTGCGGAACAGATCTACAATACCAAGCTCAAGCGGCTGTTCTGAACCAACAATGGTGAGATCGACATGGTTATCCCCGGCAAACAGAAGCAGGTCATCCAGTGCCGTAGCTTTCAAGGGAACATTACGGACCTTTCCACCCATCCGGGCAGTTCCGCCATTACCCGGTGCAACAAAAACAGTCTCTACCAGTTCACTCTGTGCCGCACTCCAGGCAATGGCATGCTCCCTTGCACCGCTTCCTATAATCAAAACATTCATAGTGTTCAATGTGCAATAATAGCCCTGTTTCACCCTGTGGTTTTAAGGCCTGGTTTGTTAAATTACTCCCTTCTTTACAGCAAACAGCATTTTTTAATAAATCAAGAGGCTAAAATAAACAAATAATAAATTTATTTCTGTACCTCAAGGTAGCTCTTCCGGCAATAATCATATACCTCTATGGGCCTCTCTCCACTGATTTCCCGCCATATCCTGCCTTTTGCACTGAAGATGCTCTATGCAAGCCTCCGGATATCAGTGACGCCTCAATCCTGGAAGATGCAGCTTACCGACAAGGGAGCCATTCTGACATTCTGGCATGGAAAAATGGCCATCGGCTGGCTTCTTGCCCGTAGACTCTTTCCTGCACATAAATTAGTTGCCGTTGTAAGCCTTTCTGAGGATGGACGAGCTCTTTCCGACACCCTTCAGCAACTTGATTTTACCCTTATTCGAGGATCAAGTTCAAGAGGAGGCGATGAGGTCAAGCGCGCCATGCAGGAGGCTATCAAGAGAAAATATATTGTTGTTCTTACCCCTGACGGACCACGGGGCCCGCTCAAACAGTTCAAATACGGCACCTTGCGCATAGCCTCAAGCAACCGCTACCCGCTTGTTTTTGCTGAAATCAGCTATGCCAAAGCATGGAAGCTTAAAAGCTGGGACGAGTTTGAAATCCCTAAACCCTTCAGCAGAACGGTCATAACACTTCATACGCTTGATCTTCCTGAATTTGAAAGTGAAGAGAAACTTCGCCTCTATACAGCAAACCTTTCAGACCGTCTCGGCCATGCATAACCCGTTATCGATACTTCTCAGGCCCTTTGCACTGCTTTATCTCTCTGTTGTGCAGCTTCGCAATAAACTATTCGATCGAAAACTCTCAAAAGCATGGAAATCGCCTATTCCTGTTGTCTCAATCGGAAACCTCACAGCCGGTGGCACTGGAAAAACTCCTCTTGTTGACTGGGTTGTCAAGTACTATCTCTCGATCGGCTGCAAACCTGCAATTGTGTCTCGGGGGTATCTGCGGGAATCAAAAGGCGTGCAGCTTGTTTCCGACGGACAGAAGATCATGCTTGGCAGCAGAGAGGCCGGCGATGAAACGGCAATGCTTGCCTGGAACAACCCGGATGCGATTGTTGTGGTCTCCGAAAAACGGAAAGAGGCGGTAACCTATATCACCAGATATTTTGCCAAACGACTACCCGGAGTTATCATCCTCGACGACGCTTTCCAGCACCGGGCAATTGAGAGAAACCTCAACATTGCCATCATCAATACCGAAGAGCCTTTTACAAAAGCAAAAATGCTGCCTGAAGGGCGACTGAGGGAACCGCTGAAAAATCTCTCCAGGGCCGACCTGATCATACTCAACAAAATCACCGATGAAGAGAGAGCCGGAATCATCATGAGAGAGGTGGAAAAAACCGGACGACCTGTAGTAAAAGCCCGCATAAAAACCGGAGAGTTGATCTGCTTTTCAGGCACCTTTGCCTCATCAGATGAAGCACCTTTACCCGGCAGCCTCAATGCCCTTGCTTTTGCCGGTATTGCTTCTCCCAAAAGCTTTCTTGATATTCTCCAGAAGGAGGGGGTCACCGTTGCAGCACACCGTTTCTTCCGTGACCATGAAGCCTATAGCGAAAAAAAAATAAGGGCAATATGCCGGGAAGCCGAAAAAAAAGAGCTGAGCCTCATTACCACGGAAAAAGACTACTTCCGGATGCTCGGCCGCCCAGAACTCATCCGCATTATCAGCTCAAGACCCTGTTATTATCTGAAAATCGAAACAGATATTTTCGAAGGGAAAGAGATAGTGCACTCCATGCTGAAGTCCGCTATAGGCAAATAAATGTTACTCCTTGATGATTTTTGATATCGCTTTGAATCGTTCTCCTTCGGCAACACGCAGGAGTTCAAAAACAGCCATTTCAGTACTGGTCAGGGATGCTCCAGCTTTTTCAATACAGCGAATCCCAAGCAACTTGTTCTCTTCAGTTCTGGACGAAACAGCATCGGTCACCAGATGAACATTGTAGCCAAACTCTACCAGATCTACTGCTGTCTGGTAGACGCAGACATGTGTCTCAATGCCGGCAACAAGAATATCGTTATGGTTAAATGAACGGAGCTGCCTCATGAACTCAGCGTTTCCACAACAACTGAACGAAAGTTTTTCAACCGGAACAGAGTCGGGCAAGAGCTCCCTCAAAGAGTCAATGGTGTGTCCCAAACCTTTCGGGTACTGCTCAGTCACCAGAATCGGGACTTCAAGAATCCTGCAAGCTCTGACCAGCTTGATGATATTGGTTTCCAGAACCGCTGGCTGAAAAACGCCCTGTGCCAACCGGCCCTGCACATCAATAATTAAGAGCAGTGTTTCTTTTGAAGTCATCATAGCAATATCCTCAATTGAAATAATTAAATTGAAACAAGATTATAAAAAAACCATGAAAAAAATAGGAGTTCTTCTTTCAGGATGCGGCTTTCTTGACGGATCGGAAATCCATGAAGCCGTGCTTACCCTTCTCGCTCTTGACAGAGCCGGTGCTGAAGCCTTTTGCCTGGCGCCTGACATCATGCAGCACGATGTAATCAATCACTGCACCGCCCAGAAGATGAAGAACGAATCCCGCAATATCCTTGTCGAATCTGCACGAATTGCCCGGGGTGCCATCACAAATCTTGCCGATATCAATACACTCTCTCTCGATGCCCTTATTCTGCCCGGAGGTTACGGTGCATCAAAAAACCTCAGCAATTATGAATTCAAGGCAGCCGATTGCGATGTTAATGCAGATGTCGCGATGGCTTTGCAATCATTCTACAAATCAGGAAAGCCCCTTGGTTTTCTCTGTATTGCACCGACTATAGCAGCAAAGGTACTTGGCAAGGAACATATCGAACTAACCATTGGCAACGACCCGGAAACAGCCGCAAATATTGAGGCAATGGGTTCCCGGCACATCGACTGCCCTGTCTGGAACACTGTTGTCAGCAGTAAGGGGAAGATTGTCAGCACACCAGCCTATATGCTTGGAGCAACAATAGGAGATGTTGCCAAAGGCATTGACAAACTGGTCAGTGATCTCCTCACTCTACTGTGATTTTCGGTTTTTTTCAAAAGGAATACCCGCATCCCCTGGGGCTGAAGCCCTGCCCACAAACCCTGCAAGCACAAAAAGTGTTATAAGATAGGGAAGCGACTGCACAAGCTGGGAAGGAATCCATCCCGTCTGGAGCCAGATCTCCATCGATTCGGTAGCAGCAAACATTAAACTAGCAAGAGCAGCTCCCACCGGTCTCCATTTACCGATAATCATGGCGGCCAGTGCGATATAACCACGACCGGCCGACATATTGTCGGTGAAGGTATGCTGCTGAAAAACAAGAAACGCACCAGCAAGAGCCGCCAGAGCACCGGAAACAAGCACACCTGAATAGCGCATGCGATCAACATTTATCCCTGCACTGTCAGCAGTTTCAGCACTTTCGCCCGTTGCCCGAAGCCTGAGCCCGTAAGGAGTATGAAAAAGCAACCATTGACCGCCAACAACTGAAACGAGAGCAACACAAAAAAGGGGATCCAGAAAAAGAAAGGGAACATCAATTCCCGCTATACGTTCAGAGTTCATTGCACTTCCAAACAGGAGGCTGAGACCTGAACGGGTAGCACCCATCACAAGAATATTGATAGCAATACCGGCAACAATCTGATCAGCCTTCAGTGTAACCGTAATAAATGCAAAAAGCAACGCAACACCAAGACCGCAGAGAAGAGCGAGAACAATCCCGGCAACGGCAGAACCAGTCCAATACTGACCGAAAGCCGCGCCGAAAGCGCCGATAAGAATCATTCCTTCAAGAGCAAGATTCACAACGCCGCCCCGCTCTGAAAATGTTGCACCAACTGAGGTAAGAGTATATGGTACAGCAAGACGCACGATTTGCAAAAGAATAACGACAGGCTCTATTCCCATGATCAATCAGGATGAAATATTCTTATGGGTAGTTATTACGGCAAGTTTTTTTATTAAATTTATAGTCCAGTAAAAGTAGTCAACTTCCTCTGCTATTTCACCACCTGACCATGTTTTTTATCTTGTAAATAATTACTTCTTAAAATCATGCCAAAATCTGAAATTTCCAACGACAAGGCTACCAACAAACAGTACATTTACAGTTTTTCAGGAGGCTCTTCGGAAGGTGACGCGTCCATGAAAAACCTGTTGGGAGGCAAAGGTGCCAACCTGGCCGAAATGGCAAACATTGGCCTGCCGGTTCCTCCAGGGTTCACCATTTCAACAGAGGTCTGTACCTACTATTACGACAATCAGAAAGAGTACCCCAGAAATCTTTTCAAACATGATATTCCGATTGCACTCAGCAAAATTGAAGAGGCCTTAGGCAAAAAATTCGGAGACCCGGAAAACCCTCTGCTTGTTTCAGTCCGCTCAGGGGCAAGAGCCTCAATGCCCGGCATGATGGATACCATCCTCAATCTCGGTCTGAATGAAAAAACTGTCGATGGTCTTGCGAGAAAATCAGGAAACCCCCGTTTTGCCTGGGACTGCTACCGTCGTTTTGTGCAGATGTACGGCGATGTCGTGCTTGATCTCAAGCCAACCGATAAAAAACAGATTGATCCCTTCGAACAGATACTTGAAGAAAAAAAACTGGAACTGGGTATCAATCTTGACACTGAATTAAACGTTGAACACCTCAAGGATATCGTCTCCAGATACAAAGCAGCCATTCTTGAAAAAACCGGCAAGCTTTTTCCTGAAGACCCCAACGAACAGCTCATCGGAGCAATCGGTGCTGTTTTCAACAGCTGGAACAACGAACGTGCCATTGTTTATCGCAAGCTCAACCACATTCCAGGGTACTGGGGCACAGCCTGCAACGTCCAGGCAATGGTCTTCGGCAACATGGGCGAAAATTGCGGAACCGGTGTAGCCTTCACCCGCGATGCAGCCACCGGCAATAATCTGTTTTATGGTGAGTTTCTCATGAATGCCCAGGGGGAAGATGTCGTCGCCGGCACAAGAACCCCTCTTAAAATCGCACAGCTCAAGACAGAAAACCCCACTATCTATACCCAGCTCGAAGAGATTCGTTCGATTCTTGAACACCACTACCGTGACATGATGGACATTGAGTTCACCATAGAAAACAACAAGCTTTTCATGCTGCAGTGCAGGGTTGGCAAAAGAACCGGCATGGCTGCCGTCAAAATTGCCTTTGACATGTACAATGAGAAGCTTATTAATGAAAAAGAGGCACTGTTACGCATAGAACCCGAACAGCTCAACCAGCTGCTCAGACCTGTCTTCGACATGAAGCAAAAACAGGCCGCCATTTCAGAAGGCAGACTCCTTGCAACAGGCCTGAATGCCGGACCTGGCGCAGCAACCGGAAAAATCTATTTTAATTCAATTGATGCCTACGAGGCTGCGAGACGTGGAGAAGCGGTTATACTGGTCCGTATCGAAACCTCTCCGGAAGATATCAAAGGCATGGCCGTCTCTGAAGGGATACTCACCGAGCGAGGCGGTATGACCTCCCATGCAGCCCTGGTGGCCCGTCAAATGGGCAAGGTCTGCGTCGTGGGATGCGGTGCGCTCAATATCGACTATCAAAAAGGAGAAATGCAGGTTTACGGCAACAACACCGTGCTCTCAGAAGGCGACTACCTCTCCATTGACGGCAGCACTGGCGAAGTCATTGCCGGTAAAGTGGCCACAAAAAACTCTGAAATCATTGAAGTTCTGATCGATAAAACTCTCAAGCCAGAAGATGCTCCAACAATGCCCATCTACAATCAGCTCATGGAGTGGGCTGATAAATACCGCAAACTCAATATCCGTACCAATGCAGATCAGCCCGAGCAGGCTGAAATTGCCATTATTTTTGGAGCAGAGGGTATAGGGCTCTGCCGCACTGAGCACATGTTCTTCGGTGGTGAACGAATTGACGCTATGCGGGAGATGATTTTAGCCGATGATATCCAAGGCCGCAAAAAAGCTCTTGAAAAACTTCTTCCCTATCAACGCGACGACTTCTATGGTCTCTTTAAAGCCATGGGTTCCCGCCCTGTGACCATCAGACTTCTCGATCCTCCGCTGCATGAGTTCCTGCCGCACGACGACAGCGAAATCAAGGCACTTGCCCTGACAATGGGCAAAACCTTTGACGATCTCAAGAGCCATATACACGATCATCACGAGTTCAACCCAATGCTTGGACTCCGCGGCTGCCGCCTCGGTATCCTGCACCCGGAAATCACGATCATGCAGGTACGCGCCATTATTGAAGCCGCCTGCAGGCTTAAAAAAGAGGGACTTGAAGTTGTACCTGAAATCATGGTACCACTGATCAGCACCATCAAAGAGCTTGAAATCACCAGTGAAGTCATTCACAAAACAGCACGAAGTGTCATTGCCGAACAGGGTATCGGCATAAAATACCTCGTTGGCACCATGATCGAGGTACCGCGTGCCGCCATCACCTCCGACCAGATTGCCACCGCAGCCGATTTCTTCAGCTACGGCACCAACGACCTCACTCAGATGACGCTTGGCATGAGCCGCGACGACTCCGGCCAGTTCCTGCCAATCTACCAGCAGCAGGATATCTTTGCCCGCAACCCTTTTGAGTCAATCGACAAAGAAGGGGTTGGCAGGCTGATGAGTATTTCGGCAAAAGAGGGTCGGGCCGTCAAACCAGAACTTAAGCTTGGGATTTGTGGCGAACACGGCGGTGATCCTTCGACCGTCGAATTCTGCCATCAATTGGGACTTAACTATGTGTCATGCAGCCCGTTCAGAGTCCCCATTGCACGACTTGCCGCAGCAAGAGCAGCACTGAGCGGACTGAACCGATAGCCCCACGCAAAAGGGCACCTCCATAAGAGGTGCCCTTTTTTCTCAGCACTGCACTTTCTTTCTCAGCATGTCCCTTCTTTTTTCTTGAAAAACATGCAGCCACCTTCGGCAACCACATCCTTGCCAAAACAGGTGCCGGCTGCCGGATCATCAGCCTTTTGAGTAAAGCTCTGACAATCCTGACACTGTTTTCCTTTTTCGGCTTGCTTCTGGTAAATAATTTCCATATTGAATGTTGCTTAATGTTTTGCGTTATTTGTGAATGAATGACACAAATATAAATCAGAAACATTTTTCACAAAGTTTTTTTCAAAAAAAAAGAAATCATCGTTTTCATCTTATGGTTGAGCTAAGGCACAATAACTAAGAAATTGCCACTCAAGCAGCCAAAGAGAAAGAGAGACACAACACCTATGGAATTCAGTCATATCAACATCAGGGGAGCAAGAGTCCACAATCTTAAAAATATCTCTCTTGATATTCCGCGCAACAAATTTGTGGTCATTACCGGTCTTTCGGGATCGGGAAAATCCAGCCTTGCTTTCGACACCATCTATGCCGAGGGACAACGCCGATTTATGGAAACACTCTCCCCCTATGCCCGGCAATATATCGGCAGCATTGAACGCCCTGATGTTGATTTTATTGAAGGGCTTTCGCCAGTCATTTCCATCGACCAGAAAGGCACCAACCGCTCGCCCCGCTCAACAGTCGGAACAATCACCGAAATCCATGACTTTATTCGGCTACTCTATGCCAAAGCCGGAAGACGCTACGACCCCATCACTGGACACATGCTGCAGAAGCAGAGCGAGGAGAGCATCTCTGATACCATTCTCTCCCTGCCACAAGGCACAAAAATTCAGATACTCTCCCCTCTTGTAACCGGACGCAAGGGACACTACCGCGAACTCTTCGAACGTTTGCTTCTTAAAGGTTTTCTCCGGGTACGCATTGACGCAAAATACCGTGAGATGGAAAAAAACATGCAGATCGAGCGCTATAAAAGTCATTCCATTGAACTCGTGGTTGACGGTATTGTTATCGGCCCTGACTGTGAAGAACGCCTCAAAAAAGCAATCAACCTTGCCATCAGCATGTCGGAGCACAAGTCATCGGTTATCGCTGATCCGGTAGAAAGTGAGTTGAAGGAGCTTTTTTTCAGTACACACTATGCCTATTCAGACGGCTCTGTACCGGTCGATACGCTCGCTCCAAACCACTTCAGCTTCAACTCCCCTTATGGAGCATGCCCTGAGTGTAACGGTCTTGGAGAGCTCAAGCAGCTTTCAGGAGAACTGATGGTGCCCGACGCAACACTCTCCCTCAACGAAGGTGGCATCGAACCGTTCGGCAAATCCGGAAAACGGAACCTCTGGCAGGTCATAAAAGCAATCGCCCGTGAGTTCGACTTCACCCTCGACACACCAATAGCAGATATACCATCGCAGGCAATGGCTATCCTGCTCAATGGATCAGGCAGCCAGACCTTTGACGTCAGCTACAGTTACTCTGGCCGCGACACACTCTATCCGCAGCCATTTCCCGGTGCACTCCCCTATGTTGAGGAGATACGGAAAAATGCCAGTACTCCCAAAGTGCGGGAATGGGCTGAAAGTTACATGGTCCGTCAGTCCTGTCCAGCATGTAAAGGTGCAAGACTGCGCAAAGAGAGTTTGCTCGTCAAATTAAATGACCTTAACATTGCAGAATCCGAATCTCTGCCTTTACCGGAAGCTCTGGCCTTTTTTACCGCACTGCCCGACAACCTGACAGCAAAAGAGCGACTTATTGCCACACCGGTATTGCATGAAATCGTCAAACGCATTGACTTTCTCCTCAATGTCGGGCTCAGCTACCTCTCCCTTGATAGAAGTTCGCAGACACTCTCTGGCGGTGAAGCTCAGCGCATCAGACTCGCCTCGCAACTCGGCTCCCAACTCAGCGGCGTCCTCTATGTACTCGACGAACCAAGCATCGGACTGCATCAGCGCGACAACCACAAGCTTATCACCTCGCTGAAACGCCTCAGAGACCTCGGCAACACCGTGCTTGTTGTCGAACACGACAAGGATACCATGCTCGAAGCCGATGAAATCATTGACCTCGGCCCCGGTGCAGGAGCGTACGGCGGAGAGATCGTTGCCCAGGGCCCGGCCACATCGCTTGACCCCAACTCACTGACCGCGAAGTACCTTAGCGGCACACTGCAGGTTTCTTTCAAAGGAGAGGAAAAAAATAGTGCCGTTGAAAAGCAATTCCTTCGCCTGACAGGATGTCGTGGCAACAACCTTCAAAACATCGACATCACCATTCCACTCCGTTCACTGGTCAGCATTACCGGCGTCAGCGGATCAGGCAAATCAACCATCATCAACGAAACACTCTACCCGATCCTTGCCCGCCATTTTTACCGGTCAAAACTGCTTACCTATCCCTACGACACTATCGAAGGAATCAGCAATATCGACAAGGTAGTCAACGTTGACCAGTCACCCATCGGGCGCACCCCACGCTCCAACCCCGCAACCTATACCGGCGCATTCACCTTTATCCGCGACTTCTTTACCCGCCTGCCCGAAGCGCAGATAAGGGGTTACAAAGCCGGACGATTCAGCTTCAACGTCAAGGGCGGACGCTGCGAGGTTTGCCAGGGAGCAGGTACCCGGAAAATCGAAATGAACTTTCTACCCGATGTCTATGTGCAATGTGAAAACTGCAAGGGTGAACGCTATAACCGCGAAACCCTGCTGGTTAAATACCGCGGAAAGTCTATTGCCGATGTGCTTGAAATGAGCATTACTGAGGCGGCAGAATTCTTTACCGACTTTCCCCGCATCCTCCGCATTCTCTCAACCATGCAGAGCGTTGGACTCGGCTACCTCAAGCTCGGCCAGCAATCTCCCATGCTTTCAGGCGGCGAAGCACAACGCATCAAGCTCTCAAGCGAACTCTCTAAAATACAGACCGGCAATACGCTCTACATTCTCGACGAACCAACCACCGGCCTGCACTTTCAGGATATTCAGCACCTGCTTGAAGTGCTGCGAAAACTCGTTGACAAAGGCAACAGCGTTATTATCATCGAACACAACCTCGACATTATAAAAAACAGCGACTGGATTATCGACATCGGCCCTGAAGGAGGCTACGAGGGAGGAAAGGTCATTGCGGAAGGAACACCCGAGGAGATTGCCCAGATGGAACACTCCTACACTGGCAAGTTCCTGAAGATGGAAATGGAGGGCTCACCCATCAAATAAACTCTTCGTAATAGTCAAGATCCTTGTGGAAGGTCTCCTCAAGGGATGCAAGCGAGAAGAAGGCGGCTATCATGCAGATGCCACCAACCAGTAACGCGCCCGATTCCAGCCCGAAGAGAGCCCTGCTGAACTGAAACAACATGGTAATCGGCACCACCATTCCACGAACAAGATTCGGCACCGTGGTAGCAACCGTTGCACGGAGGTTGGTGCCAAACTGCTCAGCGGCAACCGTTACAAAGATAGCCCAGTAACCACCGGCAAAACCAAGAATGGCGCAAACAACGTAAAAAAATTGCGGACTTTTGCTTCCCTGAAGAAAATAGAGCGCAACCGCTCCGACAGTAAGCAGCATGAACAACAAAATAACCTTCTTCCTGCTCTGCAAAACCTGACTTAACAAGCCGCTTGAAAGATCGCCAAACACAAGGCCAAGATAGCAGTACATGACCGAATTACCCGCAAGAACAGGCCCTGTAATGTGGAGTTCCACAGCAAACTCGGGAGAAAAGGTAATTAAAACACCAACAACAAACCAGATCGGCACCCCGATCATGATAGAGTTGATGTAGCGGAAAAACCGGTTACGGTCGGTAAACAAGGCCAGCATATTCCCCCGGCTGACTCCGGTTTTTTCCTCCATAGCCTTAAACATCCCTGACTCAGCAACCTTGACGCGAGCAATGAGAAGCAGAATCCCAAGGCCTCCACCAATAAAAAAAGCGTTGTGCCACTCATAGGTATTAGCCACAACATTAGCAAGAATGGCTCCCGAAACACCGATAGATGCAACAAGCATTGTCCCGTAACCACGAATCCGGGTATGCAGCACCTCCGACACAAGCGTAATACCCGCCCCAAGTTCACCGGCAAGACCAACCCCGGCAATAAACCGCAATGCAGCATAGGCCGGAAGTGAAGAGACAAAGCCATTGGCAATGTTGGCAAGAGAGTAGAGCAGAATAGAGGCAAACATAATTTTCAGGCGCCCCTTTTTATCGCCAAGCCAACCCCAAAGAATACCGCCAACCAGCATACCGATCATCTGCATATTGAGCAGATAAACCCCATAATTGATCAGTTCCTTCCCGGAAAGCCCAAAAGACTTCAGACTCGGAACCCTGACAATGCTGAACAGCACCAGGTCATAAATATCTACAAAGTAACCGAGAGCCGCCACAATGACCGGCAGACTGAATACATCTCTGAGTGACGCATGCTCCTTAAGTTCCAAAAAAACTCCATTAAGGTTTAATAAAATATAACCTCATCCATCTTGTACTTAAAGTCCTTGCCGTCCTTTGTCTCCCTGAAGTGCCTATTCCTAAACCCTCAATTTTCACAACCGCAGAAAATGCCTTTCCACAGCTATAATACCACTATGCTCAGATGCATCACCAGGGAGAGGCTTTGTCTCACCAGCAATCGGCACAAGCAAATCAGGAAAAATGCTGACCTCAACACCCTGCATGATACTATCAAAAAAAACCACAAGTCTCGTCTCCCGGCCCTGTTTTACCACAACACCCTCTAAATCCTTAAACGGGCCAGCAAGCACCCTGACCTTCTGCCCTGCAGGGATAGACGCAACCGTCCCATTGATGGCATCAGGCTCCCTCACCAGTTTTTTAAGCCACTCAATATCTTTTTCACCAATAACCGAAGGCTTTCTGCCAATGCCGATGAACTTCACCACACCTTCAGTATCAAGCACATTGATATTATCCTTGCGTATATCAATATTGACAAACACATAACCTCTAAACAACGGATCACTCACCTTTTTCTTTCTGTCGCTCCACTGTTTCCAGGTTTCAAGCAACGGCAAAAAACTTGTAAGCTCACGTTCAAGCAACATCTGATGCACTTTTTTTTCATGTCTGGAGCGTACATAGACAGCATACCACCGCAAATTCTGAACATCAATCATACTTATAAAGCACTATTATTACTTGCAATACCGTAAAAAACACGAACGAACAAAGTCTTACGTGTTATCCAACAACAAAGGTAACAACTGCGCATTATATTGCAAAAAAAGTATAGAGGGGACGTTGTTAAGTAAATTAAGTCATTTTCACACACTATGCTTTTTTTAACAGTTTAGTGGTCGAGCCAGGCCACCACAACACATGCCAAGAAGCAATTCGAGACAGGTTTCGACAGTGAATGAGTTGGGGTGCCGATGATTTGATCTGCATTTTCGGGTGGCTCATAGGGTGAAGAGATCCCTGTAAAACCGGGCAACTCCCCTGCACGGGCCTTGCAATAAAGCCCTTTGGTATCCCGTTTTTCGCAGGTATCAAGAGATGCGCTCAGATAGACCTCCACAAACTTCTCTTCACCAATAATTGACTTCGCCATCGCACGGTCAACTCGAAAAGGTGAGATAAACGATGTGATCACTATCAACCCGGCATCGATCATGAGTCGAGCCACCTCTGCTACCCTTGGGATATTTTCAGTTCGGTCGAGAGGGGAAAAGCCAAGGTCACAGTTCAACCCATGACGGACGTTGTCACCATCCGGTACAGTACTCGGTGTTCCCCTGCTTATCAAATGCCGCTCCAAGGCAAAAGCGAGTGTTGACTTGCCAGCACCTGACAAGCCAGTAGACGAATGGTTGATGTGCAAGGCCAAGCATACCTTGACGCTCAGCGGGCGTCACCTCTCCCTGATGCCATACAATTTCACGCTTTTCAGTCATCTGAGTACTCCTCAACATTAAGGCATGGTTTCTGTCCCATCCTTTCAATAAGATACCCATTTTAAACAGGTCACCAGCAACGCAGGCCAGATTTTTCGGGCCAAACCACTGGAGCATCTCCCAGCGCAAGTTTAGTGATTGTGCGGGCTCACTGTGAGGAGCGAAAGGTTACGGATGGCATTAAAATTTTCGAGTAATTTATCATCTATGAGGCCAAGCTCTGGATGCATCATTGACTCTTCATTACGATTTTACGAGGTTTGTGAAGTCTGACCATTGTTCAACACGGAAAACTCGTATATCGCGGACTGACGCAGGCAACCACGGCAGTGCCTTTAGAGATGTAATGGCAGCAAACAAGTTAGCAAGATCTTCAGAATTGTTGGTGTACAGGCTTCCCTGAACGCGATTAAAGCCAAAATTAGCAAGTATACCTCCAATATCTAAGTACGCTTGAGCAACACCTTTAGGATGGTTTTGTGAGGTGTCTGCGACAACAAGATCAAAAGCAATAGCAAACATCAGCTTTCCTTTGGATCATCGAGAATATCTGTCAAACTATAATCCAGTTTTTCTCCTGATTCTAGAACACGAATATGCATCAATAAGTCGCCATTTGGCAATTTATCTCCCACGCCAACAATCTCATAAACGGGCCCAACCAAACCAAAACGTCGCCAAGTCCCCACCAATGATGCAGAAAGAAACTCGGGTGTTGTGACCGTTTGAGAAGTTATCATCTTTTGAAAAAGGGCTACGTCATAATGAGTTATTGCTTTATGCTTGAAACTTACAATACTTCTTTCATAGAACCAATTATTTTCATGGCAAATGATTAGTGACTGACAAATTCCAACCTCACAAGTGCCGGTCAGTCACTCCTGACCATAAATTTCGATTCAAAAACCCGCTCTTTTCGATGGACGCCACGGTCATTAATCTTTGCTTGAGTGTTTTTTCTTGGGCAGAATACCGTCAACGCAAAGGAGCTCTCAAATTGCACTACCTCTATGATTATTACGGATCATTACCAGCATTTATGGTCATGACTAATGGTAAATCCACCGACATTCGGGTGGCAAGAAGCGAAGAGAACCTTTATTTTCATCTCTTACCGGACAGCATCAACCGATCACAAATAAACAGGTAACAAGAGACGATAACATTGAGCTTGTCATTAAAAAAACGCGAGAAAAATACCCGAAAGCCTTTCGCCTGGTCTGTTATAACGATCCTGAAACCAAAAAAAATTATGAGTTCATCACCAATAACATGAAGCTTGCAGCCTCAACAATAGCGGGCATTTATAAGTCCCGGTGGCAAATAGAACTCTTTTTCATATGGATCAAGCAAAACCTTAAAATCAAGTCATTTCTCGGCACCAGCCAGAACGCTGTATTGACGCAAATCTGGGTCGCCATGTGCTATTACCTCTTGCTGTCATATATCAAGTTTCAAACGAAATATCGACACTCACTGCAGTAATTAACAAGAATGATTGCCTCTGTAATCATGGAACAGCGGATGTTGATCGATATTCTATTTTTGACTGAACAATCGGTTAAAAAAGTCCGTGACCCAGTCTTGCAGCTCGCTTTATATTAACCGGACACTACTGGAAATAGAAAAGGCCGATGGGTTCTGCCAAATTCATGATGCCCCAACCACTCCATGTAGTATCGGCTGAATGAGTCTCTTTCATGCATTGCCCAAAACTGAGTATGCTGCTGCAAAAGAGAGATGGCCTGCTGCACTGGTTCCCGAAAAGGAACGATAATCAGTGCATCGGGAAAGGCCTGTCGAAAAGAGCCAAGGCGCAGAATATTATTATTGTTAGATGTTGGCAGAAACCCATTCACGCATGTATCTTATTAGCTCCGGCACAGTAAGATTAGGTATTTCAGTTTTATTAAAGCCATGAGACAATAAATCGTCGTAATTATCTGCCATGAATTGTGTGAATTGATCCAAGAGTCCTGAAGGGCCAGGAAGGTCAATTCCAACATCGTTCACGAGCCAGTGCCGTACTGCAGCAACTACCCGTAACGGTTCATCGTGATGGGCAGCGATGTCCGAGTTTGAGAGATCAGACAGAGCAATTTGATACCTGTAAGGCTCTTTCTCGAGAATCAGACAACGTTTGCTCAGTTGTTCCACTGTACCGAAGCAGCTACATCCGACATCAAGACCAAGCTCAAAAGGCATATTGAAGCGAAAATACTCTCCGGCACGTTTTGCCTTGATGCGAGAGAGATCATGAATAGCGTATTTAGACTCTTTAATCAGTTCAACAATCTTGCTGAAACGAGTCTCGCCAGAGTTTAGCCTTTCTGCTGCCATTCTTGGATTAAGGTCAGCACGAAGAACAGTGAAGAGAAGAGGTCGAAGCAACGGTCGAAAGTGGTCGTCATAAGGGCAGTTGACGAAAACATTCGTCTTGAATGTCGATATTGACACTATTACCTATTGCTGGGTGGATTGGGGGCATGGCCATAACTGTCGCGTTTAAGGATTGTTCCGTCTTTGCGATGGACATACAGTTCCCCACTCTCCTTTTTGGCTTGGCTACGCCCATAAGTTATCGCGTCTTCCTGGGTGTCAAAAACCTTTGATGCACGACTCGCACCACTTTTTTTTACCGCCCATCCGCCTTGTCTTGGAACGACATGTCTACTATTCTTTATCATCAGAACCATATTTGAAATCAATTCATCCGAAAGACTCTCAAATACAATGAGTTATCAATATGTTTGGAGGTCTTATTTCTTATCCATGCACTTACAAAAGTAATCAACAGAATGGATATATGGACATGAAAACACAGATTATTTTGATAGCCATAATCAACCTGGTCGAGAAATAGATACTCCTTTGACCAGTCAATCCCTGCATAAGCATCAGGAAAAGAAAAGGCAATAAACTCCGGAAAATAGTGCTCAATGGCATCTTTCCACGAGCTGTCATAATGATCGTTCGGGGTTGCCATGTGCGTGCTCTGCTTTCAGCATCTTATGCAATCACAAGGAGATTGCTGGAATAAATATTATTTATTATCAATATAATACATCTTTCCTATTTATTTGAGGGCTTTTTGTAAAAAATATAATTTGTTCTATACAGTTTGCTGGGGGAGCACTAAAGCTGAGCCTGCTCCCCACCGTCTACAATGCTGTGAGGTGAATAGGCATCGGTGAGATGAGATGGAAATAGGGATGAAAACAGGGAAAAATCGGGTGCTTTTAATGCTATTAAACAACGTCACCAACTCTTAACAGGTTTTTGGGGCAAAACGTAAGATATTAAAGGAGTGTATTGTAATTAATACGATAAATAACCATGATTTAAAAGTATCAAGCGCTATAATTAGTTTTTCTTTTTTGGAGCTTTTTTCAAAGAACAAACACTGCCCCCATCATGAAACTCAGCAAAGTCTATATCAACAAACTTCTCGACTATATTTCCCAGGGGATGAGTATTGAGAATGCCTGCTATGTAACGGGTATCTGCCAAAAGACCTACCACTTATGGTACAATCAGAGAAAGAAGGATGCGGAGAGTGACACGGCAAGCCTGCAGCTAAAACTGTTTGATGGGATTTGGGCGGCTCAAGCACAGTGCGAACAGACACACCTGCAAAACATAGCGGATGCTGGCAAAAAGAACTGGCGGGCCAGTGCCTGGTTTCTCGAACGCACTCGGCCAAAAAGTTACGGCCGCAACAGCCTGAATTTTTTACCACCTGAAAACCCTGACACGCTCATTGTCATTGGATAAAGATAGCGTCGTTGAGTCCGTGCATTGTAATTTTTGGATTTTAAGAGCCTTTGTGGGTTATTGATTTAACGGTGTTTATTGCTCTTGTGTTGCCTGGATTTGATGAGGTTGTTTGTTCAATTAGGAGAGAGTATTCAAAACAGATAATAGATGCTTGTCGCGAGTTAATAGCTCCATATCAAAACAACGGGTGGTTGCAGCAATAATCGCATCGGGCAACTTGATTTTACGTAGCCGACGCAACTCAATGGCCGCATCTTCAATCTCTTTTGTTAACGGCAGGTAAGTGAGATGATCAAGTTTATCCCTGATCATGCTGTCCTCCTCAACAGTTATACCCTGATATCCCAATAATTCCATTCGTGTTATGGAACTATAGAAACACTCGGAGGCTTGAATCTGCCGAGTAGATATAAACTCCAAGACAGCGGAATCAGAGCTAAGGATGCCAAGGATATAATTTGTATCAAGCAAATATTTATTCCCACTCATCCCGTAAACGTTTCTGAATTTCTAGAAGATCGCCTGAAAATGTTTTAGAATTCTCTAACCCACCTGCAAGATCAATAAGCATCTCTTTTCTAGCAGTCACATCACTAACAGCACTTTTATTCCGCAAAAACTCAGCAAAATCAAGTATCTCGGCAACCAAAGGCTCAGGCAGTTCTTTCGCTGTGTTATAAAGTCTTTCTGCTGTTGTCATATAACGACTCCTCTTTTGGCAAACATGCTCTCAATTTTCCCAAGAAATATACACCACCCTTACACGATTACAAAATAACGCCACAACAACATTCTTCCAATCCGGGAAGCCCAGGGTTTGCACCCTGCGCTACCCGGATATCGCCCCTACGGGGCTGAAAAGATAGCGTCGTTGAGTCCAGGTATTGTAATTTTTGGATTTTAAGAGCGCTTTGTGGGTTTATTGAGGATAAGAATATCTCCCCCCTGTGGGGGACGACAATCACCCACTATTTATACCAGGAATTTTACACAGAGATCAACGGTGAGTTCCGGATACTTTGATGGTTCATGGTAAAGATATTCCTGTAAAGATTGGTATCTCTCCCGCATATCAAATGGCAAACTTTTATCGCTATTCAACCACGTCCCAGTTGGTTAAGCAGAGGTTTGAGACTGGTTTCGACGGTGAGGGTTGTGGTGTCGATGATCAGGTCTGGTTCTTCGGGGGGTTCATAGGGTGAAGATATTCCTGTGAAACTGGGTAGCTCCCCTGCACGGGCCTTGCGATAGAGCCCTTTGGTATCACGTTTTTCGCAGGCTTCAAGAGATGCACTCAGGTAGACCTCCACAAACTTCTCTTCACCTATGATTGCCTTCGCCATCGCACGGTCGACTCGATACGGTAAGATAAACGATTTTATGACAATTAATCCTGCATCGAGCATGAGTCGGCAGACTTCAGCTACCCTGCGGATATTTTCAGTTCGATCGTGTGGGGAAAAGCCAAGGTCACGGTTCAAGCCATGACGGACATTGTCTCCATCAAGAACAGCGCACGGCACTCCCCTGCTAATCAAGCACCGTTCCAATGCAAAGGCGAGGGTTGATTTGCCAGCACCAGACAAACCAGTAAACCAGAAAACGAATGGTTGATGCGAAAGGCCAAGTAACTTTTGACGTTCTGCTGCCGTCATATAGGAACAAGAATGATTGCTTAATATGATGTTGATTTTAACCCTTGCATCCACTGCTTTAACGCTTCAGGAGTCTTTATCTTTCCATCAACAATATTCAAGATCATCTGCTTTGTATTGACAGTTTCAAAGCGGTCAGAAATTAAAATACTTTTCCGTTGATCTGGCATCTTTA
>Ga0208389_1000463_pt1 | contig 20787 bp, 24 predicted proteins | sample CryBogCBH12Aug09_FD_184625 | JGI IMG/M metagenome (GOLD analysis project Ga0208389, IMG submission 184625) | Freshwater microbial communities from Crystal Bog, Wisconsin, USA - CBH12Aug09 (SPAdes) (version 2) | ecosystem: Environmental > Aquatic > Freshwater > Lake | place: Crystal Bog... | reverse complement strand
CGAAAGAATTCTGAGGCTGGCGATGGACTTTCTGCCGTGGACATCATCAATACAGGGCAGGTTAATCTCGTCATCAACACACCATTGGGTCGCGGAACTCGACACGACGGTTGGTTAATTCGCACAGCTGCCGTGCAACGTGGAATTCCAATCATTACTACGATCGCTGGTTTTAAAGCGGCTGTTGCAGGTATCTCCGATCTCAGCAATCGCGAACCCGCTGTTCGCTCTCTGCAAAAGTGGCAGAAGTTGGTCGGCCGTTGATCAACGCAAGAGCGCAACAGTTATCCGCCGAGATACTCTCGAATAAGAGAGTCGGCGCTTACAACCATATGGTCTTCGCTGTGAACGACCTTGCTCATCATTGTCGCCCTGGAAATTTCGTCGCAATCTCTGTCGGGGGAGCAAACTCTTCGATGGTGCTGCGTCGTGCCTTTGCAATTTATCGCGCTTCGCATCGTTCTGACGGAGTGGGTCTTCTCGAGTTGGTCGTAGCTCCTCATGGCAGTGGAAGCAAGTGGCTGGCTGCGCAAAACCCAGGAGCCTTTGTTGATCTCATCGCGCCATTAGGTACTGCCTTCGGAATTCCAACGGAACCCATAAATGCCTTACTCGTAGGGGGTGGCTATGGCTCCGCCCCACTGTTCGCATTAGCAGAGGTCCTCAAAGCTCGTGGTTGCAGAGTTGATATGGTGCTCGGTGCTAGTGTCGCTGGAAAGATTTATGCCCCGCTCGAGGGAAAGCGTTCGGTTAACTCGTTGACGATCACCACCGAGGATGGAAGTGCGGGAGTTACGGGTCGCGTGAGTGATGTACTTCCTGAATTGATCAAAGAACACGAGACAGATGTCATCTACTCGTGTGGCCCGATGGCGATGCTGGAAGCCATTACAAAGATTTCACAGAGCCACGAGATCCTTCATCAATGTTCCGTAGAGGAGTCGATGGCGTGTGGGATCGGCGTTTGTATGACCTGCGTTCTCCCTGTTGCCGGGGATGATGGAATTATCCGTATGACCCGCACCTGTATTGAGGGTCCCGTTATGGATGGCAATAAAGTACTTTGGAGCCGCTCCCGTGAGATCCCCGAGGGAGTGTGGGGTCGATGAACCTCAACTACAGCACCTCGATAGCGGGTACATTTTTTCCAAATCCAATCTTCACCGCCTCTGGTTGTGCGGGCTCCGGTAAGGAGTTGTCACATTTCTTTCCATTAACCGAGCTGGGTGCGGTCGTAACTAAATCCATCATGATTAAGCCACGCAGTGGTCGTGCTACACCTCGCATGGCAGAGACCCCGAGCGGAATGCTCAATTCGATTGGCCTACAGGGCCCTGGAATCGATCTCTTCCTCGAAAATGATATTCCGTGGTTGCGCGATCAAGGAGCGCGCATCATTGTAAGCATTGCCGGCGAGAGCGTAGATGACTACGCGGTTCTCTCTAGAAAACTGCGCAACGTCCCAGGTATCAGCGCAGTTGAGGTAAATATCTCTTGTCCTAATGTTGAAAATCGTGGTCAAGTCTTCGCCTGCAACCCTGAGACAGCGGCAGCCGCTATTGCCGCGGCTAGAAGAAATATTGGAGGAGAGCTGCCCATCATTGCCAAGCTCTCGCCAGATGTCACAGATATTGTGGCGATCGCAGGAAGTGTGATTGATGCGGGTGCCGACGGCTTAGCGCTCATTAACACTCTGCTTGGAATGGTTATAGATACCAACTCCATGCTTCCCAAACTCTCCCAGAAAACCGGGGGACTCTCTGGCCCTGCAATACGACCGGTGGCAGTGCGAGCTATCTACCAAGTACGGGCCGCCTACCCAAAAATTCCTATCGTGGGCATGGGGGGAGTCGCCAATGGCAGAGATGCATTCGAGTTGGTCTTGGCTGGCGCAAATGCGATTTCGATAGGAACCGCCACTTTCGGTGATCCAATGTCAGCGATCAGAATCAAGAATGAGCTCGAGGAGCTCTGTACCGCACGCGGATTCAATAATTTTTCTGATGCAATTTCTTACGCTCACAGAAGTGAAGGAGAGTAGGGGCGATGACATCACCGATAATTTTGGCTCTAGATACCGACGAGATCTCAACAGCTCAGAGTTGGATCGCCGCCACACGCACGAGTATCGATATATATAAAGTGGGCTTGGAATTCTTCTTGAAACATGGAACAGCTGGATTAAATGAACTACGCAATAATAACGAGTTCGAACTCTTTCTAGATCTCAAATTGCACGACATTCCTAATACGGTGGCAGGAGCAGTATCTTCAATCAAGTCTCTTGGCCCTCGCTTCTTGACAGTGCATGCCGCAGGAGGCGATGCAATGGTGCGGGCTGCCGTTGCGGCCGGTCCAGATATCTCCATCACGGGCGTCACGGTACTTACCTCACTCGATGCAGATGCCTTGGCGTTGATGGGTATCCCACAGGGGCCGTTGGAGTATGCAATCTCTTTGGCCAAGGTGGCGGTGGCAAGTGGCGCACGGGCGATCGTCTGCTCACCTCTGGAGGTTGCAGCAGTTCGCCAGGCTGTAGGTTCGGAAATCGAGTTGATTACTCCGGGTGTAAGACCACTGGACTCCGAACTGGGGGACCAGAGTCGGGTTATGACACCCGATCAGGCAATTTCGGCGGGTGCAAATTTCTTAGTGATCGGTCGACCGATCTCGTCGTACTTTAAGAATTCAGCTGCCGCAATGGGCGAGCGAGCGGAAGAGATACTAGAGTCCCTCGCGTGACCAGGACCCCGCCACCCTCGCTCTCACTCGAGGAGCGACGGGCAGCGCTCGAAAAGGCGAAGCAATCCCGTCGTGTGCGGGCGGAGATCAAACGCTCCATAACTTTGGGCGAGATGACAATTTTTGATGCAATCAATGATCCCCGAGAGGCTGTCCGTCGGATGCGGGTAATAGATCTACTCTCAGCGCTACCCGGGGTTGGCAAAGCCCGCGCTACTCTCATCATGGAACGCCGCAATATCTCGCCCACTCGCAGAATCGGTGGTCTCGGCCAATTACAGCTCAAGGCGCTGGGTAAGGAGTTGAGCGTTGGCAAAGTCGACCCAACGCGCGGGAATCTAATCGTGATCTCGGGTCCAGGTGGGGTTGGAAAGAGCACCATCACCAACCAATTGCGAGGAGATCCACGCTTTTGGGTGAGCGTCTCCGCTACAACTCGCGAGCCTCGCCCAGGTGAGAGAGATGGCGTGGATTACTTCTTCTACAGCCACGAAAAATTCCAAGAGATGATTGACTCTGGGGAGTTCCTAGAATGGGCTGAATTCGCCGGCAATAGATACGGCACTCCTCGCAGCCCAGTCGACGAGTGGCGCACCCTCGGAAAGCACGTCATCCTTGAAATCGAGATTGCTGGTGCCAGGCAGGTTCGGGTGAGCGAGCCTGGAGCGACGCTGATCTTTATCTCGCCTCCTTCGTGGGACGAGCTTGTCCGTCGCCTGGCTGGTCGCGGAACAGACTCTCCTGAGCGACGTGCGGCTAGGTTGGCACTCGCAGAGCAGGAGATGGCCGCGGCGCCGGAGTTCGATGCCATTCTCGTCAATGAGAAGGTCGATGCTCTCATCGCTGAACTGGTATCCTTGGCGACTGCTTAACTGACGAATAGAGGGACACACATGTCTGCTGAACTAACCGATGGAATCACCCATCCTTCGATCGATGAACTCCTTGTAGCCGCTGGATCCAAATACAGCCTCGTGCTCTACGCCGCCAAGCGCGCTCGTCAGATTAACGCCTATTACTCTCAACTCGGTGAAGGTCTCCTTGAGTATGTTGGTCCGCTAGTCGAGACCTATGTGCACGAGAAGCCACTCTCTATCGCCCTGCGCGAGATCAATCAGGGTCTGCTCACTATTGAGAACCTAGAGCCAGTAGCTGAGGCACCAAGCGCAGAAGTTTCCGCTTAACCCCTTTTTAAAAAATGTTTCTTGGTGGACGCGAGATCGTCCTCGGCGTAGGTGGGGGTATCTCCGCTTACAAATCCTGTGAACTTCTCCGCCGGATGCAGGATCTCGGACTCCTCGTAACCGTTATTCCAACCCGCGCCAGCCTCAACTTTGTGGGTACTGCCACATGGGAAGCGCTGAGCGGTCGTTCGGTTCCCACAGATTTATGGAACCAAGTACACCAAGTTCCGCATATCTCTATCGCTAAGAAGGCTGATGCAATAGTTATTGCCCCAGCGACGGCAGATCTCATCGCTAAGGTGGCGGCAGGGTTAGCTGATGACCTGCTCACCAATCTCTTATTAGCCGCGACTTCTCCGGTCATCTTCGTTCCAGCCATGCACTCGGAGATGTGGCTCAATCCCGCGACCCAGGCCAACGTTGCAACGCTCCGCACTCGGGGATACGTGATTGTCGAACCCGGGACAGGAAAGTTAACGAGCGGTGATGTTGGGATAGGTAGATATCCCGAAGTTGAAGAGATATTGCAGCCACTGAAAGAGGCCCTTTCTCTAAACTCTGATCTCTCCGGTCGCAAGGTTTTGATTAGTGCTGGTGGGACACGCGAGGCGATCGATCCCGTTAGATTTATAGGAAATCACTCCAGCGGAAAACAGGGCTATGCCCTTGCCTTGGCGGCCCTTAAGCGTGGAGCAGATGTAACTCTTGTAGCCGCTAACTCGGCGCTGCCTGACATTGAGGGCGTGAGAACCATTCATGTCTCGAGCACCGCGGAGATGCTTGCCGCTCTCGATGCTAACTTCGACGAAGCCGACTTATTAGTCATGGCCGCTGCGATCGCTGATGCACGACCGGCAGTGACGAGTGCCAAGAAAATAGGGAAGGCGGAGTTGCACTCCATTGAACTTGTGCAGAATCCAGATATCACACAGTTGCTCACTCTTCGCAAGAAGCGTCAAGTGATAATTGGATTCGCCGCTCAGACCGAAGAGACCTTCGCTGATGCACTTGAGATAGCTCGCAAAAAAATGGAGCTGAAAGGCGTAGACCTCATCTACTGTAATGATGTCTCGGAAGGGGCAATCTTTGGTGCAGAGCAAACTACCGGGACCATTCTCGACCGAGCGGGTAGTCAGATCCACCTCTCTAACGTCGAGAAGATGACACTTGCCAACAATCTCTTAGATTTAGCCCTCGATAAGTTAGGTTAATCCAATGACTAAACGCCTCTTCACCTCGGAATCTGTCACCGAAGGCCATCCGGATAAGATCGCAGATCAGATTTCAGATGCCATCTTGGACTCTCTCTTATCTCAGGATGCTGCCAGTCGAGTAGCTGTAGAAACCTTGATCACTACCGGCCAAGTACATATCGCTGGCGAGGTGACTACCAAGGGCTATGCAGATGTAATGAGAATTGTCCGCGAAACCGTTTTAGAGATTGGCTACGACTCATCCGATAAGGGTTTTGATGGAAACTCTTGTGGTGTTTCGATCTCTCTGGGACAACAGTCTCCTGATATTGCTCAAGGTGTGGACTCTGCGATCGAAAAGCGTGTTGCTTCTTCGGTAGATCCATTAGATCTGCAAGGCGCCGGAGATCAGGGCCTGATGTTCGGCTATGCCTGTGAAGATACTCCTGAACTTATGCCGCTTCCTATTGCGCTTGCACATCAACTTTCTATGCAATTGGCAAAGGTGAGAAAGTCAGGTGAGCTAAGTTATCTGCGTCCGGATGGCAAGACCCAGGTAACTATTGAATACGATGGCGATCGCGCTGTTGCGCTTAATACGATCGTGATCTCTTCGCAACACTCCAAGGATGTCGATCTCGTACACCAGCTCACCCCCGATGTAGAGCGCGCGGTGATTCAACCCATATTAAATAACCTCAATCTGGATCACTCCAATGTTCGCATTCTGATCAATCCAACGGGTCGCTTCGTAACTGGTGGTCCTATGGGCGATGCCGGCTTAACGGGTCGCAAGATCATCGTGGACTCTTATGGTGGCATGGCGCGTCACGGTGGGGGAGCATTCTCTGGAAAAGATCCTTCTAAGGTAGATCGCTCCGCGGCATACGCAATGCGTTGGGTAGCGAAGAATGTTGTTGCAGCTGGTCTGGCATCACGTTGCGAGGTCCAAGTTGCTTATGCAATTGGAAAGGCACAACCAGTCGGGCTATTTGTGGAATGTTTTGGTACCGAGAAGGTTCCAGTACTGCAAATTGAGGCCGCTATTGAAGAGGTCTTTGACTTGCGCCCTGCTGCTTTGATTCGCGATCTGCAACTTCTTCGTCCTATCTATCAGAAGACTGCAAGTTATGGTCATTTTGGTCGCGAACTTCCAGAGTTCACATGGGAGAAGAGTGATCGCGCTGTCCACCTGCAAGAGGCAGTTAAAGGTTAACGATCCGTGGCGGTAGTAAAGCCGCTGCGACTGAAGCAGGAGAGGGTCGAGAAGGCGCAACAGCGCGCAGCGGTTCTTCCATTTGCACGTGTCCTGGTCGACCATCCAGTGGTTCACCTTGAGCAGATTTATGACTATGCGATTACCGAGGATCTCAGCGAGAAAGCCGTAGTAGGTTCTCTTGTAGAAGTTGAGTTTGGACACTCCTTAACGCAAGGCATTCTGCTCGAGAGGTTGGAGGCACCAGCAAAAGCCGGCGAGATAAAAGATTTGCGGAAGGTCCTCTCAGCGCAACCATATCTACTTCCAGATGAAATCTCACTGCTCCTGCAGGCGGCTGCCAAATATGGCGCGAAGCCGTGGGACTTCATCCGTAGCTGCATCCCTCCTTATTCAAAAATGGGGGAGCGGGAATTCCTTGCACAGATAAGCGAAGAACCTCGGATTGCACCGGTGTCCCGGGCCATGCCTTCAGATCTACTGAGTTTTCTACGCTCGAAAGAGAAGAGCCGGTGCGCGATTGAACTGCCAAACTCACGGCCCTACTGGGAGTTATGCGCGGATATTGCGTTGGAACGCCTCCGCTTTGGAACTGTCCTCATTCTTCTTCCTAACGAGAGGGAGTTACTGCTCTTGGAGCAGGAACTCTCCACTCGGGGACTAAAGACAGTTAGCGTCTTATCCACCCAAGGCAAAGCGGAGCGCTACTTCAATTTTCTAGTGTCGCGTACTCCTGCGCCGAAGATACTTCTTGGTTTGCGAAGCGCTGCACTCTTCTCTCTTCCAATAGAAGGCACAATCATTCTCATTGATGATGTAGATGAATCGCACTATGAGAGACAAGCGCCAAGTTGGAATACTCGCGAACTAGTATCTCTGCGCGAGGCATCTACCTCTGTCATCTACGCGAGCACGAGTGTGAGTTTGGAGATAGCCAAGAGAGTTTTATCTAAGGAACTTGCTTATTATAGATTTCCGGGCGCAAAGCCGATTCGAATGCACTCCGCAAGTTCAGGCGAGGAGAGCAGTTATCACGCACTCATCAGTAAGGGGCTTAAGTCCGGATCCGTCCTTATCAGTGTGGGAGCGGCGGGGTATGTAACAACCTTCTCCTGTCAGAAGTGCCGCAATATCGCGCTCTGCTCGTGCGGAGGAAAGCTGTATTTCCCGGCGCGCAACACGCATCCAATCTGTTCGACCTGTCAGAGCGAATTCATCGAGTGGAGCTGCACATGGTGTGGCGAGAGCCGACCAAGGATTGTGGCGAGCGGAGTAGGCAGGCGAGCGGAAGAATTCGGCCGCGCCTTTCCACGAACGTCGGTGATTCACTCGTCAGCGCAACACCCTGTTCCTCTTCTTCCGCCGGGAAACCATATTGTTCTCAGTACCCCTGGGGTTGAACCACGCGGGGTGTATCACGTCGCAATATTTCTGGATCTTGAAGGACGATTGCTCCGGACCACACTGCGTACAACAGAAGAACTTCGCCATCAACTTTCTCGCACTCTTTCCATGGTCGCACCCGGAGGAGATGCCTATCTTGATCTCCCACCTGCGGATGCATTCCTGCAGTCAACTTTGCGAGGCAATCCACTCCTAGCGGCGGAGAGAGAGATCGAGGAACGCACGGCAGCTCATCTCATGCCTCAATTCACCAATGTTTTGATCTCAGGAGAGCCGGTCGACCATGCACAAAAGGTTCTCTCTGATATTCCTGGCGGCACAGTGATTGGTCCATTTCAACGCAATGGACGCAAGAGCGCTCTGATAAAGGTTCCCAAGGCAGAAGAGAATGTAGTAATTGAACGTCTGCAATCGCTCAATCGACTCCAAAGTATGCGAAAAGAGGGGCTTTTGACCTACCTGATCGACCCCTATTCTTTGAATTGAGAGAGCCCCTAGTAGACTGGGCGCATGTCTATTCAGCCGATTCGTCTATTCGGCGATCCCGTTCTCACCACGCCAGCGGCTCCTGTTACGGTCTTTGATCGCGAACTTCGCAAGCTAGTTAAAGATCTCATTGACACGATGGAAGATGCTCCGGGTGCCGGGCTAGCCGCACCGCAGATTGGCGTCCCATTGCGCGTCTTCGTCTGGCACGTAGATGACGAGATTGGTCACCTGGTCAATCCAGAACTCTCCCTCAGCGAAGAGATGCAGGATGGCGAAGAGGGCTGTCTGAGTTTTCCAGATCTGCGTTACGACACGCCTCGCGCGCTACGCGTCGTCGCGCGAGGAACCAACATGCACGGAGAGCCACTGGTGGTCGAAGGCTCTGAGTATTTAGCGCGGGCGATCCAACACGAGACAGATCACCTCGATGGGATCCTTTTCATTGATCGCATGCCTAGCGATTCTAGAAAATTGGCCATGAAGGAGATTCGCGAGAGCGAATGGTTCGGCTCAGCTGTCGCTCATGGCCGAGAGCCTGTTATCAAAGTTTCACCCCACACCACTCGCGGTTTAGGAATATAGGTCCCCTTGCAAATTTCTGTAGCTTCTTCCTCCCTCATTGCCGTGCCCATCATCGAGGCAATTCTTGCCTCTGAACACACTCTCGCTTCCGTTATTTCGACACCTGACAGAAAATCGGGTCGAGGTCAGATCGAAACAGCCTCTGAACTGGCGCAGTGGAGTGAGGAGCGGGGTTATCTCGTCGCAAAACCCTTTGACACTCCCTCTCTCAACCAGCATCTGCTAGCCGCCCAACCTCAGTTAATTGTGACCGCTTCATACGGGCGAATGATTCCCGTAGAGGTACTTCATGGTCCACGCTTCGGCTGGCTCAACGTGCATTTCTCGCTCCTTCCTCGATGGAGAGGTGCTGCTCCCGTGCAATGGGCTCTCCTCGAGGGGGATGCAACGACGGGAATTTCGATTTTCAAACTTGATAAGGGAATGGATACCGGACCCATCTACTTCCAAGAGGAGGTAGAAATCGGATACGGAGATACAACCACTGAACTTCTCGATCGGATGAGCCACCTCGCTGGCGCGCGAATCATGGGGGTTGTAGAAGAGATTCGCAAAGGCGTGAAGCCAAAACCGCAGCCAAATGCGGGGATCACTCTCGCTCCAAAGATCTCGAAAGAGGATGCGCGCTTAGATTGGAAACTGGGCGCTGATGCAATCCTGCGCAAGGTTCGAGCTCTTGAGGAGCGGCCTGGAACGTGGAGTACCTTCCGTGAAGAGCGCATAGCGATTCACGAAGTGAGTGAGTCACTTTTGGCAAACTCCCTGCAACATCCGGGCGAGATCGCAGTTGTAGATGGAGCGCTTTTGATCCGCTGCCACGACAGCACGCTGCAGATCGCGGCTGTTACACCTGCAGGCAAGAAACGCATGTCCGGCTCTGACTTTGCGCGCGGTGCACGATTGTTACCCGGAGAGCTCTTTCAGTAGTGGCAAATATCGGCAAGAAGCCAAAGCCGGAGGCAGCAAGACTTCTCGTCTTTAATCTCCTGACGCAAGTTAATCGCCAAGGTGCGTATGCAAACTTGCGGCTTCCGGAGCTACTTGCAGATTCAGCGCTCGAGGAGAGGGATCGGGCCTTCGCCACCGAACTCGGCTACGGAACTCTACGTCTGCAAGGTAAGCACGATGCCCTGATCAAGAGACATATCGATAGACCTTTTGAAGAAGTTGATCCTGGAATCATTGATATTCTGCGAATGGGTCTGCATCAAGTGAAAGAGATGCGGGTTCCTGATCACGCAGCGGTCAGCGAAACTGTCGAAGTGGCTCGGGCAACTATCGGAGAGTCAAAAGCTACCTTTGTAAATGCCATCCTGCGTCGTGCGACAAGCGACGCCACCTTCGAAAGCGATCTTGATGCGATTGCAGATCTTAAGTTGCGCTTAGCCATTAAGTATTCTCATCCTGAATGGGAAGTGGCATCCTTCTATGACCAACTGCAGAGTTGGAGCGAAGTTGAAGATCTCCTGAGGGCTAACAATGCTCCAGTTAAACCACACCTGATCGCATGGCCCGGTCGCAGCACAACCTCTGAACTCCTCGAAGAAGGGGGAGAGCCGCTGGAGTGGACGGCGCATGGCGTGCTCTCCGCGAAGATGCCTGGCGCGTATCAAGCAATCAAGGAGCGACGAGCCGGCGTACAAGATCGAGGATCGCAGCTAGTAGCGCAGATATTCCTCAACACAGCAGACCAGGGCAAAGAACTCTCTTGGCTGGATATGTGTGCCGGGCCTGGTGGTAAGGCCGCTGCACTCTTCACCGCCTTGCACGTGGATCGACCTAACGATCTTTTCACAGCGAATGAACCGAGCGAGCATCGTGCCCGACTTGTCTCTCACGTCATACCTGTAGAAAATGTAATGGCTCTCCCAGGTCAAGATCTACCAGCATTGGGACGTAAGTATGACCGCATCCTTATCGATGCTCCTTGTACGGGATTGGGAGCTCTGCGTCGCCGGCCGGAAGCGAGATGGCGTCGGACCCCCCAAGATCTTAAAGAATTAGTGAAGATCCAACGCGAACTATTGGCCTCCGGGGTGGAACTTCTTGCAGACGGTGGGGTACTTGCTTACGTCACCTGTTCGCCCCACCTTCTCGAAACGAAGGCCCAAGTGTTGGAACTCTTGCATAGACACAAAGAGCTAGAACTACTCGATGTTCGAGAGTTTTTACCCCAGGGAGTGCCAGATCGGGTCCGAAATGTAGATGGAACGCTGCAGCTCTGGACGCATCGAGATGATGCTGACTCCATGTTTATGGCGCTTTTTCGGCGCAAATAGCCCATTAGATACTCTTACGCCATGGCAATTCGTATCTGTCCGAGCATATTGAATGCCGATCACTCCTGGCTCGGGGAGGAGATCGCCGCGGTTGCCACCTCTGATCTGCTGCATCTGGATGTGATGGACAATATCTTCGTTCCCAATCAAACGTTTAGCTTAGATGAGTCGCGCGAGATCATCGCATCTTCACCACTCCCGGTGGATACCCACCTCATGATCGCAGATCCCGACCTGCGAGCAGTTCATTACGCAGAAGCGGGCAGCGCCAGTGTGACTTTCCATCTGGAGGCAAGTGCGCATCCTCTGGGGACGATCACTCAGCTCCGCTCCGCCGGTGCACGAGTGGGTATCGCTATCAAGCCAAAAACTCCATTCGAGAACGTGCGTGCACTCTTATCCGAGATCGACATGCTTCTCGTGATGACTGTGGAGCCCGGTTTCGGGGGACAAAAGTTTATGAGTGATCAATTGCCGAAGATTGAAGAGGCGCACCGCGCCATATCAAAGCTGACTGGACAACGTCCTTGGCTGCAAGTCGATGGTGGGATCTCCTTCGAGACCATTGCTCTGGCAGCAAGAGCAGGAGCGGACACCTTTGTCGCGGGAAGTGCAATCTATCGAGCGCAGGACCCAGCGGAAGCTATTCGTACACTACGAGAGTTAGCCGCACAGTGAGTTACGACGAGAACTTTCTCCTCAAGAGCATAGAGATCGCAGAGGCGGGAATTGGCTTGACGGCACCGAACCCCATCGTGGGGGCCGTGATCGTTGATAAATCGGGAACGGTGCTTGGTGAAGGATTCCACGCTGGTTTAAAACATGCAGAAGTGTTGGCGATGGATGCGGCAATTGCCAAAGGCCACTCCCTCCAAGGTGCGATTCTTTATTGCTCACTCGAACCTTGCAATCATTACGGGAAGAATCCGCCCTGCACAGAGGCCATCATCGCGGCGGGGATTTCGGAAGTTTACTTTGCTCTCTCTGATCCAAATCCAGTTGCAGATGGTGGCTCTGAAAAACTTCTTGCAGCGGGACTCCGTGTTGAGGGCGATCTTCTTCAACAAGAGGCTGCCTATTCAAATAGGGCCTGGCTAACAAAGATTGCTTTGGGCCGACCGCGGATAACGGTAAAGATCGCGCAGACAATTGATAGCAAAATAGCTGCGGCAGATGGACGCTCGAAGTGGATTACTTCAGACGAGTCCCGGCAGCATGCGAAGGGGATCCGTGACGGCTTCGACGCCATCTGTGTGGGAACCGGGACTGCGGTGGCTGATGATCCGACACTCAGAGGGGCGACCCGAAACCCAAGGCGCTTCGTAATTGGTCAACGTGAACTTCCCGCTCTCGCGCTCGACGAGGAAGAGGGTTATACCCACCTTCGAACTCACGACCTCCATGAAGTCGCCGCTACCTTGACTGGGCATAGATTCAACTCAGTTCTCATTGAAGGGGGTCCATCCCTCTCTTCTGCATTCTTACGCGAAGGCTTGGTAGATGAGATTCATCTGTATATGGCTCCATCGATCATGGGTGCTGGAAAATCGGCCGTACATATCCCTGAATTCACGGATTTCTCCCAGCAACTACACTATGAGTTATCGGCACTTTCCATTGTTTCTGGCGATATCTTCGCTACCTATATTAAAGAGGATTACGCATAGTGTTTACGGGTCTCATTGAAGCGATCGGAGAGGTGAGTCGCGTCGACCATACTCGTGACGCTCTGACGTTGACCATTAGGACTCCTCAAGGTTATGGCCCATTTACCCATGGTGAGTCGATCTCGGTGGATGGGGTCTGTCTCTCTGTTATCGCTTCAACTGAAACTTCATTTTCTGTAGATGTCATGCGCGAGACCCTCCAAGTGACCTCTCTCAAAAACGTTGCTCTAGGGCGACGTGTTAATTTAGAGCGCGCCATGATTGCCGGTGGTCGCATGGGCGGTCATTACGTGCAGGGCCATGTAGATGCAGTTGGCAAAGTTGAGAAGCGCGTTGCCGGAGATAAATGGGAGTACTTCACTTTTTCCATCCCAAAAGAATTCACTCGATATATTGTCAAGCGCGGTTCCATTGCAATCCAGGGCGTTTCACTTACAGTTGTTGATGTCTCCAAGAAGCACCTGGTTGTTTCATTGATTCCAGAAACTCTGCGCGCAACGAATCTCTCTGCACTACAAATAGGCGATGAAGTGAATTTTGAGGTCGATATTTTGGCTAAGTACATAGAGAAAGCGCTTGGAAAAGCTAAGTGACATTAGAGAAGGCGTTAGAAGAGCTCCGACAGGGGAGATTTCTTCTTGTAACAGATGATCCCGGTCGTGAGAACGAAGGGGATCTCATTCTGGCCGCGGAATTTGCTACGCCAGAGAGAGTCGGCTTTATGGTTCGCCATACCTCCGGAATTATCTGCGTGCCAATCACTCCCGAAGCTGCAGATAAATTCGATCTGCCTCCCATGGTCCTACGCAATGAAGATCACAAGGAGACGGCATTCACAGTCTCAGTGGACAAGAGAATCGGAAGCACCACAGGAATCTCTCCAGCAGAGAGAGCTGCAACCATCGTGGCGCTATCTGATGGGGAAAGTTCTCCATCCACATTTACCAGGCCGGGACATGTCTTCCCTCTACGTGCGCATCCCCTCGGCCTTGCGGGTCGCCAAGGGCACACCGAGGCTGCGATTGACTTGATGCGTATGGCGGGGTTGCGTCCAGCTGGGGTCCTAAGTGAGATTGTGGGGGAGCAGGGCGAGATCCTTAAGGGAGATGCCCTGCAAGAGTTCGCTTCGAAATTCGAAATAACGCGGATCTCCATCGCCGAGATAATTGCAGAGATGCATGAACTTCCCATCATGCAACGGGATGTCCATCCTCTGGCAAGCGCACTGCTCCCTCGAAATGGTCATGACTGGCAGATCCATATCTATCGCGGTTCGCAAGGTGAGAGTCATATTGCAATGGTCTTGGGCGAGGTGCAAGATCCAACGTTGCTCCGAATCCACTCCGAATGTCGAACGGGAGATGTCTTCCACTCAGCACGTTGTGACTGCGGCGCACAGTTGCACGAAGCGATGCGCCGAATAGAGGGCGAAGGAAGTGGGATCGTCGTCTATTTGGATGGTCACGAAGGTCGAGGCATAGGCCTCGTAAATAAGATCAAGGCCTACGCCCTGCAAGATCAAGGATTCGACACGGTAACTGCTAATGAGGCGCTGGGTCTTCCAGTAGATGCTAGACAGTGGGAAGACTCCATCGAAATCTTGCGCGATCTTGAGGTAAACAGCGTTCGCCTAATGTCTCATAATCCCCTTAAGGAGGCAGCCTTGGCCTCGGCGGGCTTCCAAGTAGTTATTGAAGCTACTGAAACCCACCTCACGGCCGAGAATCGTGATTATCTGAGCACCAAGCGATCGCAATTAGGACATGATTTAACGATTTAGTCGGCGTGTAAACTGCCATCTCACATCTTTAAGACCAACAGGGGAGCATCTATGAGCGGGGCAGGCACACCGGCTGAGGAGCTATCTCGCACCTTAAATGCGCATTCAGCGGCGGGCAAGAAGATAGCGATCGTCGCGGCCAGTTGGCATGCAGAAATCGTTGAGGCAATGGTCGAACGTGCGGTCTCCGAGTTAGAGCGGGTCGGTACGTCTCAGATTGCGATTTATCGAGTCCCAGGCTCCTTTGAAATTCCCGTGATGGTTGCAAACCTCGTTGAGAAATTCGATGGGTTCATCACTCTGGGACTTGTCTTGCGCGGTGAGACCGCTCATTTTGAGTACGTCTGCTCGGGAGTTACACAGGGCATCGTTGAGATTTCACTCGCCTCTAAGAAGCCAATCGCATTCGGCGTGTTGATGTGTGAAACGCTGGAGCAGGCTATCAATCGGAGCGGAGTTGCTGGTTCCGCTGAAGACAAGGGCCTCGAATGCGCTCAAGCGGTAATTGCCACCTTAATTGCAATCGACTCAACTAAAGTTGGCGCATGAAGAATTTTGACGACCTCTGGGCGGAGCTCAAGGAGAAGGCCGTTGCAAGACCAGAGGGTTCTTCGACCGTCGCTGCTCTGGACTCAGGAATTCACGCCATGGGCAAGAAAGTCATTGAAGAGGCTGGAGAGGTCTGGCTCGCTGCAGAACATGAGAGTGACGAAGCCTTGGCGTTAGAGATTTCGCAGCTCCTCTTTCGTCTGCAGATAGTGATGTTGGCTCGCGGTATTTCCCCAGAAGATATCTACAAAGTCCTGTAGCGGAGTTAGAGGAGATTTTTGATGTTAAAAGTAGCGATCCCAAATAAGGGCTCTCTCTCGGATTCCGCAATAGCAATGCTTAAAGAGGCGGGTTATCGGCAACGAACGGATCCGCGCGATCTGACATTGATTGATCCAGAGAATGAGATCGAGTTTTATTACCTTAGACCTCGCGACATTGCGCTCTACGTGGCGAGCGGTGAGCTCGAGGTAGGGATAACAGGTCGGGATCTCTTGATTGATAGCGGCGCAGAGGCGCAAGAGGTATTGGCTCTAGATTTTGGGAAGAGCACCTTCCGTTTTGCCGCTCCGATTGGTCAGTCAATAAGCGTGCATGAGTTGACCGGGAAGCGGATTGCAACCGCCTATCCAGGTCTCGTTGAAAGGCATTTCGCGAAGTTAAATGTTGCCGTCAAGGTTGTGCGCCTGGATGGAGCAGTCGAAAGCTCTATCCGTCTCGGTGTCGCAGATGCAATTGCCGATGTTGTATCTACCGGCGGAACGTTGCGCCAAGCGGGACTCGCGATCTTTGGCGAACCAATTTTGCAGAGTGAAGCGATTCTGATTGAACGACCTTCGACGACTCGCTCCATCGAGGTGGAGACGCTTCTAAGAAGGTTGCAAGGCGTAGTAATCGCCCGACAATATGTCCTGGTTGATTACGATGTGAAATCAGAGTATCTCGAAGCGGCATGTGCGTTGACTCCAGGAATTGAGTCGCCCACGATCTCACCTTTGCAGCGCAGCGATTGGAATGCAGTTCGGGCTATGGTCAAGCGCAGCGAGATCAATCGGATCATGGATGACCTCTGGAAGGTCGGAGCGCGCGGAATTCTCGTCACAGATATCCACGCCTGCCGCTTATAAGGAATCTGTTGCGTTCTGCGCTGCAGCAATTCCCATAAGTTCTAAAACACCGGTGAGATCTCCATCTGAGATTGCAGCCTGAGCGGCTGCGACCACTACTGGTTTCGCATTGAAAGCGATGCTCAGCCCGGCGATCTCCATCATTCCTAAATCATTTGCTCCATCTCCAATGGCGACCGTCTGAGTCAAAGGAATGTTCAGTTCGGTAGCGAGGGAGCGCAGGTATTCTGCCTTCGCGCCCCGATCAATCACATCTCCAACTGTTCGGCCGGTTAAGAGACCATCTGAAATCTCAAGTGTATTTGCTCTGAAGAAGTCGACTCCGACAGCATCCAAGATTGGCGCGATGATGTTCTCAAAGCCTCCGGAGACGACCGCAACTTTGTATCCATTGAGATGCAGGACATCAACCATGTTTTGTGCGCCTTTGGAGAGTGAGATCTCTCCGCGGACTTGATCAAAAATCGTCACGGGCAAGCCTTCTAAAAGCGCCACGCGCTCTTTCAATGAAGCCTTGAAGTCCAACTCACCGCGCATCGAGCGTTCCGTGATGGTTGCTACCTCTTCGCCCACACCTGCATGGAGAGCCAACAAGTCGATCACCTCTTGCTGGATAAAGGTGGAATCCATATCTAGGACAACAAGACCTTTAACCGCCATTGATTACTTCTCGTTCTCTTCCGAGTAGTCAATGGCGACGTCAATTCCTGAGGCGAGAGAGAAGGCGTTGATGTCCTCTTCTATAGCAAGTACATGAGCCGGGTCACATGCAATCAAAAAGCCCAAAATTAGGCGCCCACGTAGGGCGATCTTCTGAACCTCTCTGATCTCCAGCGTGAAGGGCTCTAGAACTGCGCGGAGAGAATCCTCGACCCCTGGCTGATCCGCGGCGGAGAGAAGGATTAAAGCAGTAAAGTCATATTGTCGGGTAGCCATGAAGCGAAGATTAGCCTGTAAGGCCCTGCGGAACGGTATCTTTCACCCTTGTGAGCCTCGTACTGGAATTTAGCGCTGTCTCGGTAGTACGAGAAGGAAGAACAATCCTTGGACCCATTGAGTGGTCGGTCTCTACGGGGGAGCGGTGGGTCGTTCTAGGTCCAAATGGAGCGGGCAAGAGCACCCTCTTCTCACTGGCTGGATCACTTATTCATCCCACCTCTGGCACCGTCTCTATTTTGGGATCACGCCTTGGCGCCACGGATGTCTTTGAGTTACGTCCAAGAATCGGGATTACTTCAAGTGCTGTAGTTGAGATGATTCCATTTGATGAGAGCGTGATGAATGTAGTGATGACCTCTGCATATGCGGTCGTCGGACGCTGGCAAGAGAGTTACGACTTGTGGGATGAATCCAGAGCGATGAGCCTGCTTACGATCTTAGGTGTGCGTGACTTGCGAGAGCGTAGCTTTGGCACTCTGAGCGAGGGTGAGAAGAAGCGCACTCTTATAGCCCGTGCACTCATGCCTAACCCTGAGATTTTGCTTCTCGATGAGCCGGCCGCTGGCCTAGATCTCGGTGGTCGCGAAGATCTTTTGCAACGATTAAATGGTCTGGCCTCTGATCCGACTAGCCCAAGCACCATTATCGTGACGCACCACGTCGAGGAGATCCCGCGCGGAACTACGCACTGCCTGCTCTTGAAGGATGGCGTTGCCGTCGCACAGGGAGAATTGCGCGATGTACTCACTTCGGAGAATCTCTCTCAGGCGTACGAGATAGCAGTTGCAGTGCAAGAAGAGGGCGGTCGATTCTTCGCTCGCGCCAAGGATAGATAGGGGAGCAGATGTTTCACTTTACATTTCTTCAAGCGGCGGTGACAGGCCTCGTTCAGGGGATCACAGAGCTCTTCCCGGTTTCTAGTTTGGGTCACTCTGTCTTAGTGCCTGCATGGCTTGGCGGTTCGTGGCGCGCATTCTCCGATACCCCTCAATACCTACTCGTTGCGGTGGCCCTCCACCTCGCTAGCGCGGTCGCTCTCTTTATCGTTTTTGCACCTCGGTGGATTGCGATTCTTAAGTCTCTCTTCACATGGAAGAAGGGGAGTTCTGCTTTCAAACTCTTCTGGCTCCTCGTTCTTGGAACCATTCCTGTCGCTCTCGTCGGTTTCGCATTTAACAATTTCTTCCAGCGTAACTTTCAGAAGCCTCTGAGTTCTGCCATCTTTCTAACAGTGAACGGTTTGGTCCTCTTTGGCGCAGAGCGGTTAACATCTCGTCGCCATGCTCATTCGGTGCCAGCCGATCAGAACCTCGCGATTGTCGAAAGAGTCTCAGCTGGGCAAGCCGTCGTCATTGGTGTCGGGCAGAGCGCCGCACTCTTCGCGGGCATCAGTCGTTTTGGCGTGACCATCTCATTTGGAATGCTACGTGGACTCTCACGATCGGTTGCCGCCGACTTCGCTTTTCTGCTCTCCTTCCCAGTCATTCTCGGTGCCTCCATCGTGAAGCTACCTAAGCTGGGTCATGGCGCACTTGCTGGCTCGTATGGCGCCCTAACCTTTGCAGCGGGCGTGGCCTTTGTAGCTACGATCTTTAGCGTCAAGGTTCTAACGCGTTGGTTTAAGAACAACTCCCTACGTCCCTTTGCGGCATATTGCCTGGTCGTTGGCGTGATCTCCATCGTGAGATTCGGTTTCTTTAACTAATGTTCGTTGGCCTCGGCACCGTAATAAATATTGGGACTATCGTCCTTGGTTCAGCATTAGGCATACTGGGCGGCGCGCGCTTCCCTGACAGATTACGCACGCTCATCACAGATGTACTCGGATGCGTAACTCTCATCAACGCAGCAGACAATCTGCGAAGTGTGTGGTCCCACTCTTTTGTATCAGCAGTTCCGAAAGGGTGGACAACTTTGGGAACGCTCGCCGCCCTTATATTGGGTGGGGTCCTCGGCTACTTGTTGCGCATCGAAGGTCGTTTAGAACTCTTTGGATTGAGCATCAAGTCTCGCTTCGGTGCCCGCGATAAAGGTTCTTTCCTAGAAGGCTTTATGGCTGCTTCACTATTGTTCGCAATAGGACCCTTAGCCATTTTGGGAAGCATCAGCGATGGAATGCACACGGGTATCCAACAACTCGTCCTTAAGAGCACCCTCGATGGCTTTGCTGCGATGGCCTTTGCGACCACTTTCGGATGGGGAGTCGCATTCTCTGCGGCACCCGTTGCGATCTATCAATTCTCATGGACCGCTATCGGTTTCTTCCTCGGAGATATTCTCACACCGTATCAGGTGCAATCGCTTACGGCGGTAGGGGGAGTCATGCTCTTCGGAATTGGATTGCGCTTACTTAATATCAAGTTCATAGCGATCGGAGATCTACTTCCGGCCCTGATCTTTGCGCCGCTAGTCGCTCTAGCGGCGCATCAATTCATTTAGACCTCTAGAAGGTCGATGCGTCAATCACGAAGCGGTATTTCACATCACTTGCAACAGTTCGATCGTAAGCCTCGTTGATGTAGTCAGCCTTAATAACTTCGACGTCACTCACAATATTGTGCTCGGCACAAAAATCGAGCATCTCCTGTGTTTGAGGGATTCCACCGATCATGGAGCCAGTAAGGGAACGTCGCAAACGCAACAGGTTGAAGGCGCTAACTGCATAAGGCTTCCCTGGCAGACCGATGACGACCACAGTGCCGTCCATCTTCAAGAGATTGAGATAGAGATTGATGTCCAGTTCCGCTGAAACAGTATTGAGAATCAGATCAAAGCTTTCAGCAAGCGGTGCGAAGACTGCAGGATCCTTAGTAACTACGAAATGCGTAGCTCCCATGCGCTTTGCATCAGCTTCTTTCTCCGCTGAGTGGGAGAAGACCGTGACTTCTGCGCCCATAGCGGCCGCAAACTTGACGCCCATGTGTCCAAGTCCACCCAGGCCGACAATTCCTACCTTCTTGCCTGGACCTGCCTTCCAGTGGCGCAAAGGCGAGAAGAGGGTGATTCCAGCACAGAGGAGCGGAGCCACGCCAGACATCTCAAGTCTGGCTGGGACCTTTAGTGCGTAATTTTGATCAATGACAAACTTGTTAGAATATCCGCCCAGAGCAGGTGTCACTCCATCGCGCTCTAGCCCGTTATAGGTACCAGTCATGCCCTTTAGGCAGTACTGCTGTTGCCCCGCTTGGCAATTCTCACAGGTTCCGCAGGAATCGATGAAGACACCGACGCCCACTCGATCCCCGACGGCAAATTTTGTTACACCGGGACCAACTTCTGTGACGATTCCAACGATCTCATGTCCGGGAACCAAAGGCACAATGACATCGCCCCACTCGCCGCGGGCGGTATGGATATCGGAGTGGCAGATGCCGGCATAGGTGATATCAAATGCGACATCAGTGTCGCGAAGTGCGCGACGATTGAAGGTATAAGGGGCGAGAGGTGTATTGACCTCATAAGCAGCATATCCGCGAGTTTCCATGGCGGGAAGGTACCGTACTTACCTTTGCAGTGCTCTCTAGAGAAGTTCTGTAATGCGTGTCCGAGAAGGGAGTTGAACCCTCAAGCCCTTGCGGGCACTAACACCTCAAGCTAGCGCGTCTGCCAATTCCGCCACCCGGACAGGTGCAGCCT
>Ga0208389_1000441_pt1 | contig 21599 bp, 10 predicted proteins | sample CryBogCBH12Aug09_FD_184625 | JGI IMG/M metagenome (GOLD analysis project Ga0208389, IMG submission 184625) | Freshwater microbial communities from Crystal Bog, Wisconsin, USA - CBH12Aug09 (SPAdes) (version 2) | ecosystem: Environmental > Aquatic > Freshwater > Lake | place: Crystal Bog... | reverse complement strand
GATATATTGTATTAGCAGCCGCTGAATTTGCTTGAGTAAATGCTCCAATGATATTTGCATTCTGTGTTAAATCAACACCTGTAATGTATATTGTATTAGTGTTAGCGGTGTTTAAAGCTCCTTGAAGATAATTTACGTTAGCACTAATATTATTATTAGCGGTGTTTAAAGCACCTTGTAAGTAAATAGTATTAGCAGCTGCAGAATTTGCTTGACTGAATGCACCAATAATATTAGCATTTTGTGTTAGATTAACACCAGTAAGATATACGGTGTTAGCATTAGCTGTGTTTAAAGCACCTTGTAGATATACCGTATTTGCATTAGCAGTATTAAGACCACCTTGGAGATATATGGTATTAGCATTGGCAGTATTGAGACCACCTTGTAGATATACCGTATTTGCATTAGCAGTATTAAGACCACCTTGGAGATATACCGTATTTGCATTAGCAGTATTAAGACCACCTTGGAGATAAACAGTATTAGCATTGGCTGTATTCAATGCACCTTGTAAGTATATTGTATTGGCATTTTGAGATAATTCAATGCCAAATAATAAAGCAATATTAGCATTGGCAGAATTTAATCCGCCCTGTAAATAAACGGTATTTGAACTAGAAGTATTTGCTTGAGTATAAGCAGAAAACGCATAATTATTAGTTGCATTTGCTTGAGCATATGCTGAGTAAGCGTAAGTATTAACTGCATTGATATTTGTATTTTGTGTTGTTTCAATACCAAATAATATTGCAATATTAGCGTTAGCAGAATTTAACCCACCTTGTAAGTAGTTTGTATTTGATGAACCGGTGTTTGCAGTATTAAATGCAGCTTGTGCTAAAATATTAGCAGAATTTGCTTGATTGTAAGCTGACACAGAATAGTTACTGACTGCAGTAATATTTGTATTCTGTAATGTATTGATTGAGTTTAAAAAATTGATTTGATTGTTTTGGTATAAATCAACACCAGTAATATAAACTGTATTAGCAGATGCTGAGTTTGCCTGTGCATATGCGGCCGCAATAGCAGCGTTATCAGTATTGATGTATGCTTGTAATAATGTTATCTGTGCTTGTTGTGATGATATTTGATTTTGTAAATTAACAATCGAATTGTTAGCGGTATTAAGACCACCTTGTAAATAAGTGGTATTAGCAGATGCAGTATTAGCTTGAGTATATGCTAGATTAGATTGGTTATAAGCTGCATTGACCTGTAGTAAAGCGGAATTAGCAGTTAGTAAGGCGTTGTTAGCAACATCGTATATTGCATTAACTTGATTTGTAATCTGAGCATAGCCATAGAAGGTAGATACAGATTGAACTGATTGTTGAGTTCCTGAATTGACCTTAACCGATATGTTACCAGGCTGATTTACCGTTACTTGCATTTATAAGCCTTTAATGTGTTACAGATGGATCGATAAAAATTTGACCTTCTAATACACGAGTTACATTGTTAGATGAATCTTTGATAATTACATCATAAACAAGTTTACCTGGAATCAAGTTAGCAGTAGTTGCATTATTAGCAGATAAAGTCACAATACCATTAGCTGCATCTGAAATAGATGTATTAAAAACTAAAGAAACATTAGCTGAATAATATGAACGTCTAGCATAAGAAGAAACAGTATAATTGACTAGATTATATGCGTTACCATAATTGTCCGCAAGTGTAATTGTGGTATTATAGGTAGCATTTTGTTCCATGTATAAGTTAGAATATGCAGCTGACATTATTGATTCCTAGAAAAGAAAAAACCTCTCTTATATTTAGTTTGGAGAGGTTCTGGTAATTAGTATGTTATTGTATATTTTACATAAAGAATAATAAGAAATTATTAGGATGATATACCTATTCCTACACTATTTTTTTCATTATCTGTCATATTATTTAACTCCGTAAATTGTTATTGTTCCAGCGGCTAAAAAGTTATTTGTAGCACCCACTCTAAAATAAATAGTAGTTGTTGATGTAGTTACATTGGTTAAACCGCCTACATTAGAGTTTCCTCCACCTGCTATACTAGAAGCAAAAACATTACCACCTACAACTCCCGTTCCTAAATCAAGCCACAATGTTCCATACACAGGACTTGTTGAATTAGGATAAAATCCACCACCTGATTGAACATTTGAACTACTTATAAAAATAGCCTGAATAACTCCTGAATAGCCAATGTTGTTTACTACAATATAAAGTGATTTATAACTTGTTAAAGTTAAACTGCCTAATGAAATAGAATTTACTGCTGTTGGCGTTATAGTGCCTAGTAATGTCATACTACTAGGAGCTGCAAATGAAGGCAATACACCAGGACCATTAGATGTTAATATTTGTCCTGAAGTTCCTGTACCAATGTTTTGTATTGCGCCTGTTGCTGTTGTGCCTGCAGCCAATACACCGTAAGATGTTGTTAAGGTAGAAACCCCTGTGCCTCCTGAAGATACGGATAAAGGTGTGGAAAGAGTTAAACTTGATAAATTTAAAACATTAGACCATGCTGGAGGCGCTGATACGCCTGATGTTATTAATACTGAATTAGCGGTACCTGATGATAAGTAAGCAGTAGTTCCTACAGAAGATTGATAAGGAAGTGCATAAGTGGATCCACCTGCCAAACTATTTGCAAGAGATGCTGAAGCCGCTGATATCGAACCTGTAATTTGTGTATTTGCTACAGATTGTATTTGTGATGATGTTATTAAACCTGTAATATTAGCAGCAGCTACAGATTGTATTTGTGATGATACTATTGAACCGGAAATATTAGCAGCAGCTACAGAGGCAATTTGATTTGCAGTTAAAGGACCGGTAATCAGTATACTGCCAACTTGTAATGACGTTGTAGAAATTGTACCTGATGAGTATATTGTATTATTTGTATTACTTAAATATAATTGGCCACCAACAGAAAGATTAGAATTAATAGAAGTTGCGTTGGCTGTACCTAAAAATTGAGTATTACCATATGCTTGAATACCGCCTGTACCAACATATAATGCTAAAGTAGAATTGTCTAGATATAATGTGCCTGTTGGTTTATGCCAGTTACCATATCCAATAGCATTAATTTCATTTGTTAATAAATTTGAATTAACAACCCAATCACCAAAGGTGTTAGCATAACTTAAAACTGATACGGTATTAGCCATTTGAATTCTTCTCTAATAGTTTAAACATTAAATCTTTAATTTCTTGTAAGTCATTTTTCACTTCTAAAATTTCTGATTTTACTTTATTTATTTCTTCTTTTTGTGTTTGCATCATCTTAACTTTTGAGTAATACTCATTTTTGGCTGAATCATCAGTATTCAGAATAGCACGACTTTCTGTATCTCTAACAAAATTAGTTCCTGTAACCTTAACTAACATATTAGATACCTGTTCCTGATGGTAATGCTATTGCACGAATGTCAGTCAAGTAAGGAACATTTGTTGCGTCTGATGATGCCATAACAACTTTAATAGCAAACTGTATAAATTTAGAATATGTTGTACCATTAGTGCTTGTGTATGAGATGTTATTATTAGCAGCACCTGAACCATAAACACCTGGGGCATATTCGTATTCAATTAGATTTGTTCTACTTGTTGAGTAAGAATTCAATTGAGTTACTTGTGTCATTAATTGCCAGTTTTGAGCATCAAATGATGATGTATCAGCAGAATTTAAAATCTTATAGTAAACATATACATCAGAACCTACAGGTTTGTAAGCAGTGTAGAATACTCTTAAATCACCAGCATCATTACCTGGATTCAATACAACTTTCTTGGTGATATATTTAGCATAACCGTGACCACCTGAAGCGGTAGTTTCACCAGAGAATGAAATAACTGCGTTAGAGTTACCACCACGAGTTGTTGGGTCTGATATAGTGATTGTTGGTGTTGTTAAGTAACCAGAACCTGGATTAATTACATACACAGAAGTGATAGCGCCTGTAGTGGTATTTGTTGTAAATCCAAGTGATGCTTGAACACCGTTTGCAGTAGTAGGTGCAGATATGTTAATTACGCCTAAGTTAGCGGTATTACCATTATATCCAGTACCTGTATTAGCAATTGAAATATAACTATTATTAATTGACATATTATTAATATGATATGTAATGTTATATAATGATATACCATCATCAGAGATAATAGGACTTACATTAGGATCAGATGATGATAATGTAGCATATAAACTAAATGAATTAGCAGATGTATTTAATAATGCACGTTCACCTTGTCCATCATTTAGATATGTGTTATCTGGTGCAGGTGCTCCGTATCTACCTGGAGTAACTGGTGCAGGTGATGTTTGTGCAAATGTATTATACAATGTAGATTGGTATGAATAATTAACACTTGTCAATGAAGGAATAAAGTCTGTTGTTGAAACATTAAACGCATCCATTGGAACACTTGGTGAGAAATAACTATTCATATTAGGAACAGTATTAGCACTCACTTGACTTGCTATGTCATATCTACCATATTTTCTATGTGGTAAATTAATTGGTGTTATAAATGGAATTGAAGGAGTTTTTGTTGTATCAAATACACATTTATCAATGATAAACATTAAATCTCTGGTTTGGTCAGCAGTCCATGTAATTGAATTTTGTGATTCAAATAATGATCCAACATATGGTGCTGCACCAATTTTTGTTACACCTGTAGAAGATATTGCTTTAGCATTTTGTTCACCAAGATACACATAGTAATCAACTGCATTTGATTTTAAAATTATAGCATACAATGTATCAGGTTGAACATATACAGGAGCATCAAATGTGAATGTTGTCCATGTAGCTGAATTAGATGCACTAGGTGATGCAGATACATTAACTTGTTGTGGTTGTAATGTGACTGTAGAATGGTCTAATATTTGTCCATTAGGATATCCATTAATTGTACCACAAATTGATAATTGAATTGGTATATTTTGTGATGTTGGTTTTGAAGCAAAGAATAACTTAATAGAACTTAAAAATACTCCATTAGGATATTTACTCTTATCAATAATAAACGATTGAGCTAATGGATCACGTTTATTCTTATCATTATTTGTTGAATTTTGTTTTACAGAATTATCATTATCAATAGGTGCAATATGTTTAACTGAAGAATCTACTGATGGAGAGAAATCTACTCGTTGTGTTGTTGATGTTAAAGCATTAGCATAGAATGTTGCTTCAGCCCAAGTTGTTGCTGAACCTGGATCTGTTGCTACACCATATTGTAATCTATTGTCTACTCTGAATACTCTTTCACCAATAAAGAATACTGAACCTGGAACTTGGAATATTCCAAGGAATTGACCACTTTCATCTGTCGATAATTGGAAGTTTCCTGTTCCGGCTTTGATTGCACCAGCAACAGAATAATTGATTCCAGATATTGAGTATTGTGAATTGATTGATTTGTATTGTGAATTTACTCCTAATGACACATTAACAGTTGATGTTGTGCCAGGATTTAATGAAGAACTTGCTAGTGTAACTGTTCTTGTCGATCCGTCATATGCCAATACTGTACCACTAAATGTTTGAGTAGCAGCAAGAAGAATTGGATTTGAATTACCACCATAGAATGATTGTGTAGCCGTAGCAAGATAAGCTGCTTTATCAGCGTTATATCTGCTTAGATTAGCAGCGTCAGAATCACCAGACAATGGTGGATATGGTGGAATATATAATGCGCCATAGTTATAACCATAAATGTAAGTTGATTTAATATTGATTGTTGAACCATTATAGAAACCAGTTACAGTCGATGCATTAGTGTCTAATGAGAATGTTGTCGCTGATGTATAATATGCGCCGCCGCCAGGTAACAGTTGTGATGAATTATTACTTGTAGATATTTGTGAAGGCGTTAATGTATCCCAAACAACATTCTTCGCTGAGTTTTGAATTGTTAAACCAAACGCAGCAGGGCCGCCAGTATTTGTCGCATTCCATGAAACAGTATGTGTACCTGCGGTAAGAGTAATAGATTTTGTGTATGTTGTGCCAAATCCTGGTATTGTTAATTGAGATGTTCCATCAATATAAACTGTTGCAGAATTGTCAGCAGAACCAGTTAAGAGATATGTTCCAGCTGCACTAGCGTAGAATGTGAAAGATAAACCATTAGTTTGAGGATTAAATGACGCTGAAGCATTATTATCACCCCAAATACCATAGAAGTTTAAGAAATCACAGTATGCAGAATTTCTTGGTGCTTTAAATGTTTGTATTGTACCGCCAGTTACACCGTAAGAACCGATACCTGTAACTGAACCAGAATTATGAATAGATACAATAGAATTTGCATTGAATACTACATTTGCAGATGCTGTATTTGAACCAACCACATACTGGCCATTTTCATTATATGTGGCATTGATTAGATAATTTGTAGGAACTGTTGATGGTAAGGTAATTAAATCAGCAATATACAATCTAGTATTAGATGTATTTGGATAATTATGTAATGATACTACTCTAGCGATAGGGAAGAAACCTACACCTGCTTGATAGAAACCAACAATATCATCTTCATTAAATGTACCAACAACTTTTGTTAATTCAATTGTGTTTGGTGCAGTCATGTATTGATTAACGCTTTGACCGTCAAACCAACATTGGACAGGAGTATTCACCAACATATTTTTAGCACGAATAATAAGTTCTTGTGGTCTAATGTATGGCAATACTGCTACGTTTGTAACATAACCATTATTTACAGCTAATGCTGTTGATGAGGTGCTTGGCGATTGTGTTAAAACTTTTGTTTGGCCAGAATAAATTGATGAGTTGGCTGACGTTCCTTGTTTGTTTGTTGGTGTTGTATTTCTAACACCAATCAATGATTGATAATCGCCAGCGTGAATTACATTTAATCCTGTAGCAGGAACTTGTGAGAATTGACTATTAGGATCATTTGTTAATAATGCTGGAGACTCTTGCCATGTTACCCAATTATCCATTGGAGGAGTAATTCTTGCTACACCTTCTTGAACAATAACGGAGAATGGATTTACTGAAATAGTATTACTTGCTAAAGGTTGTGAAACAAGATTAGCGGTTGTATAAGGTAACGTAAAGATATTTGTTTGTGTACCTGAAATGCTGGAAATAGCATAGCCGTTAGTTGGAGTATTTTGTAATGTTCCATAACTAGCAAGAACTAAAGGATTTTGTAGTTGGAAATTATCAACGAATGTTACTGGTGATAATTGTTGTGCTCTAATATTAATGTTAGCAGCATAACTTGGATCATCTGTTCTAGCAACACCAAATGAACTAAAGTCATCCACAAGAATACCATTTTTAAATCTATTTAAACCATTAACATCAGGAACTTGCAATGCATTTGCATTTTGTTCAAGAATACTTAATGTTGTATAATATTCAAGATTATTAACTTGTGTTTGTAAATCTGAAATATCTGATTTAGCCCAACGCTTATGAATAACTTTTTGTAATGATAAGTTAGCTGGTGTTAAAATATCACCTTCTGTACCAATTATTGAAGTGTATGGATCAAGTGATATGTTAGCAAGAACTAAAGCACCGTTAGGTTCTTTAGGGAAAATAGGATTAACAGAAGGTGTTCCTCTGACAAAAGAAAATAGATTGTCTTTTGTTAATACTAATAAATCTTTTCTTGCTAAGTAATATGAATAAGCACTATTAAAGTTTGTTAAGTTATTTGGTATTTCTACACCTTGTGTTTGTGATGTACCAGTTTGATACTCCCAAATATAAGATGCTTGACCATTTTTTCTTGTAGGTCTAAAGTCTAAACAATCTCTTAATTGATATGTTACACCATCTTTAGCGGTATATGTTGGAATAGTAGAATAGTTTGGATAAGAAGTAACACTAAAATATCCGTCGGCACCGGTATGTTTATAGTAATTAAATACAACAATAATATTACCACCAGGTAAAGGAACACCAGGATATAATTGTATTGATGAATGGTCATAGAAATTATCTTTTTGACCACTATTCAAAAAGAAACTATTTGTTATATTTGTATATAAGCTTAATGATTGACCTGTTGTAGGAACTACAGAAGAACTTCCTGTGTCATAAATTGCTACAATGTTTTGAACATCATTAACATATAATGACATAGCATTTCTAGAAATACCACTAGCAGAGATATAAACTTGGCCAGTTGGATTAGTGCCATCTGAGCTATAAGTTGTATTAGATACACCAGAAATAGCAGTATATGCTAGAACTGTTGTGTTAGCAGTTGCAGTATAATTTCCACCAGCTAATGTTTTTGTTTTTCTAGCAGAATCAGCTGTTGCAACAAATGTTGAAGCTATAACATTGACGTTAGCATGAATAGATGCTGAGTATGCTGTTCCTGAACCTAAAGTAATTTGAAGTTGTGTAGCGGATATTAGTGTTGCTGAACCGTTTGCCGTTGATGTAAAATCTAAAATTTGTCCAGTTTGATTTGATACAACTGTAAACAAGTTTTTAAAAGCATCACCAGAATATGTTGATCCAACGGTACCATTAAAACTAATGTATGATGAATTTGGTATATTCAATGTCAAGATTTTGGTTGAACTGTTAAATGCTTGATTTCTAAATGTTTGTGTTGAAAAATAACTTGAACCTGTTACAGAAGCAACATATGCTTGACCAACAGGGAATACTAATTCAGGTTGTCCAGCATTTTGTAATACTGTAGCTCCGTAATATGCACCACCAACTTTACCTTGTAGTGTGTTGATATTTACGTTAGCAGTTAATGTGTTTGTACCAAAACCATTTCTTTGAACGATAGAGTTGATATAATCTGGTTTAAATGAAATCGAGAAGGTACTTGTAGAATCTGGAGTAACAGTAAACGCTGGTGTTACTGTTGCCGTTCTTGTTGCACCGTTGTAGTTTACAATTGTTCTTGTGTCTGAAGCATAGTTTGGAGGTCCATCAGTACCACCAGTGATTGTTAAAATAGCGCCATAGTAAGCATTAGCAGTTGATGAAAATACGTTAGCTGAATCAGTAAAAGTAATAGTTGTAGGCGTAGCAGAAGCAACTGTACCTGATAATGTATTTGTATTAATATCGTGAACGAATGCTTTATAGATGTATGCAGCCGTATTGGCAGTATTTGCACCTGATTGAACGTATGATAGTCCTCTGATAAAACCAGAACCAATTAGTGTTGAATTGTATATGTTTGCGTTAGCAGTATTAACGCTAGCTGCGCCAACCGAATGGAAATCTACAGCAGGTACTGAATCAACATCAAAAACACCGTTAGCAGTATCAACAACATAATAGTTACCATAATCTACAAGAACTGTGTTTGTACCTATTGAAGCAGTATTTCTTGCTCTATCAGAAGTTAAGGTAATTTGTGATTGATTTTCTACTCTATAACCACGAATATATGCAACACCTTTACCAATATTTAAATCATATAATGCAGAGTTTGCTGTGTTAGCTACAGGCGTCAATCTGAAATCACTAACAATATAATCACCGTTAGTTTCATAATCTCGTTTAGCAAAGTAATCATCAATAACTGAATAAACTGATCCATTAACTTGCTTAACAATTTGACCATTTACAATTCTAGCTAATTCGATAAAACCAGTATCATCACCTAATGTTAAAGGATATGTTGTTAATGTCAAAGTAATTTGATATCTATCAGCACCAGGCGCTTTATAGTTTGATGATTTAAGAGCAGGATCAAGTAAGCTACTATCTTGTGTTGAATTAACAATATTTTCTGTTATTTGTAAACCTAGACGAACATTTGGAATATTATCATATTTGTCAAGAATGATTGTTTGTGGATTTACTTGAACAAAGTTACCAATAGAATATTGTAATGATGTAGATTGTGATACATTATAACCATTCACAACATAAAATACACCTTTTGATATAGATGCAGTAGATGATTGTCCTGTGCAAGTAGAACCGCCAGAGGTTCCAGAAGTTGTAGCATATTGACTACCACCATAAATTATAGAACCGTCAGTAAATTGACTACCAGAAAGATATGAAATAATTAATGTTGGTGGATCGGTTTGTGTAGCCTCTGCTGTTGAAATAACTTTAGCGGATACTGTTGCTGTATTTGAAGCAATATCGCCAACCGCATCTGTAATAATTGCACCTAAAAATTCAGATGCTATAATGGGGTTATTTGATATGTCTGTAGGATTTAATTTTAAATAATAGCAATTTAAATTTGTAGTTACTTTACCGCCAGTAACAGGTGAATTTTGAGCAAAGATATTATCGGCAAATGATGATACTTGATTTTGTAATATTGTTTGTGATTGAGTTAATTCACGAGATTGAATAGCATAACCAGGCTTAAACAAAATACGGTGGTAGTTTTTTGCTGGATCGAAATCATCATAGTATGGTGCTTGATTAAAATTTTGTGCCATTTTTTTCCTTAATATCCTAATACAATTTTAAATTGTTCGATGCCGTCTGCACTTCTTGTAATACCTGTTCTATTTTCAATATATGAAATATATCCAGAAAATGGTATAATTACAGGTAATGTAGCACCATTTGGCGATACTGTTCTAATTGTACCTGATGTTGAACCATAAACAGGCAAGCTTGGTGAAACCGTTCCTACTGTATTTATGACGTTAATTACGTTATTTGTAGAATCAAAATTAAGAACTGTACCAATAAATCCAGATGATGTTGTACCTAATGTGTTAGCATATACTAAATTTTCAGCGTCAGATAAGTTTGAAGCTCCTTGAAATATTATCTCATCATTTATAAAAGATCCAGAACCAGGTATAACAGGTATTTGAGTATACACAGTATATATGTCACTATTTGCTGGAAAGTATTGTGGTACTTCATTGATAATTTGTAACGTATCGTTAGCAGATGGATTAATAAGAACACCTAGTTGTCTATATTCAATATTTGTTGGTACAACACCATTTATATCAGACCCCTCAAATTTTGAAGTAATCATGAAATTGTGGCAACCTAATTCTGAACTTGGATCAGAACCATGACCAGCTGTTGGAGATATAGGAGCAATCGCTGTAGCGCCGTTAGCGGTACCACCATCATTAACATAAATTGTTATATTAGCCCAAGTATAATTTTGTCCTGGATTATTAACTACTATATCTACAATTTCGCCTGTTGGTACGTAAATATAGGCTGTAGCATCTAATCCGGTGCCGTCACCAGAAATATGAAGATATGTATTTCCTAAACCATAACTATGTCCAGAATTTGTAACATTAATGACTTCAACACCACCATATCCTACAGGAAGACTTGGATTAATTGGTTGTAAAGGATTAGGTGTTGTTGATGTGGATAAAGCTCCTAAAGCTACTGGAGACCATACAGAGTCTTGAAATTTATTAGCATCACCAGTATTGACGGTAAACATATATTTCCATTTATAGCCATCAATATTACTTGTATAAATGTTGTTGTTTTGTCCATAGGTTGCAGGAGTAAAATAGGGTTCATCTCTTGCTGTTCCTCCACCATTATTCCATAAACATTTCCAATATTGATTGTATTTGTTTTTTACATAAAAGTTATATACATTACCGCCAAATGCATCAAGAGCTAACATATCAACATTATCTTGATAGAAGTCGTAAACTGTACCATATGTCCAATCAACTCTAGCTATTACACCAGCAACGTCTATTTGTTGGACTTTTTTAGCAACAATCATATTTTTATAAACAGATTTTATGTATGATTGTGTTTGCTCAGGAGTATCTGGTTGGAATTCGCCGTTAGCCCACGGATCAACACGAGATAAAAATACATAAAGAGTTGCAACAGGAATACCGTTTGGTGTATATTCTGAAATAGATCCTTGTAGAATAGCAGTAGGTGCGTAATAATCTTGCGCTACTTGAGCTACTTTTGAATAATAAGGTAATATCGCTTTAGATGCCATGTTTTATTTATTCTCTAAAATTAACCTGCTGACCAATTACCAACAATAGTATTTGCTAATGCTGTTTGTATTGGCCAAATTCTCATACTTGATAATGCTTGTGTATAGGCTGATGTTGTTGGAGCAGCAGAGAAAGTAATTTGTGGTATAATTGTACCACCTGTTACCACATCAACATAACCCCAAATTTCTATTGTCATATAACCAGTAGATACTACAAATGCAGATGTAGCAACAACTGGTGTTGAGAAACCTGTAGTTATATAGTTTGACATTAGAGTATTGGTTGTTGTTGGTGTAGTTTGTGAAGTTGCCGTAGCACTTACTACTTGATATTGATGAGCACCCAATACAGCGGTACCAGCAAGACCGTATGCAACTGTTGGCGCATTTGCACCGTTACCTACTTTTTGTATAACTGCTTGTATTTTGTAAGCGTATCGTCTATTAGATGATGTTGATACACCGTAACCAAATAAACTTTGAGAAGAAGTATTAGCACCAAGAACAAAGTTAGTATTAGCTATGTAATGTTGTTGTGCAGGAACAACACCACGTTCTGCATCATTAGGTGTGAAGTAATATGTATTACCGTCATACTCATGTGAACCTGTTTGTGCGGTGATTGCAATATTTCCAGGTTGATATTTTAATGGTACAACACTAGAATTACCAGAAGATAATATAACTGTATTAGCAAATGTTGTGTTAGCTGCAGAGAACGTAGCAGCAGTAACTCTAGTATTTGTTCCTACTATAGCCGCTGTAACATTAATTAAAGAACCTTTTGCTGTATCTGAATAATTATCAATTGTAACAAAGTCGATAGCTGCGCCGCCAGATATAGTATATCCTGTAGTACCATATCCGTTACCTACAATTCTGAATAATAAATCACCAGACTGTGGTGATGTTGGTGATGCAGCTGTACCTCTTGCGGTACGACCTGCTATTAGACCGTATGCACCTGTTCCGTAAGAATCAATAAGTGTTCTTGATGGTAATCCATCTTTACCAATAATTTGTAACATTGTACCGTTAGCGGTTGTTTGTTGTGCTGCAAATCCTGCAGATCCATCAATACGAACAGCCGATACATTAGATGAGAATGTTGAGTTATTAACAACTAATGCGCCTTGATTGTTTGCATTATTTGAAGTTAAATATATTGTAGAACCGTAAATAATAGAGTTTGTGGTATTACAAATTAAATTACCTGTCAATAATAGATTAGGTGATATAATTGTTCCATTTGCTTGAATAGCAACATTACCTACAGTAACGGTAGCTGCATTTTGTAAATATAGTGTGTTATTAGCAACATAAATGACTGCATCATTTCCTGTGATTTGGTCTAACATATGTAAAGTGTTAGCACCTAACCATAAAGAACCCCATCTATTGTTTGCAGAACCTAGTGCCCATGTATTCGATGCTGTTGGTAAAACATTACCTGTGATGTATGTGAGAGTAATGTTATTTGTGGTGATATTACTTGAGTTTGTATTACCTGCAACAATTAATGTATTGTTACTTGATATAAACTGTAAACTAGATGTATTTGATAAATTACCTGATGCGTTAGAATAGATAACTGCATTTGCTAAACGACCAGATAATGGTGAAGTTGCTTGTTGTGAACCATCAGCAAAAGTAATATATGAACCTGTATTCATCACTAAAGAATTAGCGGTCATGACAGCCACAATATTATTTGATAATTGACCACCAACAGCAAATACTAGATTAGCACCAGAAACTGCTGTACCTATAACTAAATTACCATAATTGTTAGGACCAGGACCTTGAACAATTACATAACCATCATAAGCATATTGTGATGATTGTCCAAATAATGCAGAATTCCATTTTGAATTGTTAATACCTACATCAATATATGAATTTGAGTTTGTTCCGTCATCTGTAGTAAGAACTAAATCTGAGGCACCATTTGGGCTAAAGTTTTGTAAATTAACTTGAATAAAATTAGCATCATTACCTGAAAATTGTCCAACTGTATTTGAAAGTAAAAGTATATTATTACCAACAACTAAAGGATTGTTTGAGTAGAGGCCATTAGCAAGAGTTGTGCCAGTAAGCTGATAAGTTGTCGCCGTTAAAACATCAACGCCTACCAATAACAGGTTTGCGGTATTTGCTTCCAATATATTTAATACTGGTAATTGTGATATTTTTACTGATGTCGTTGCCATGTTTTACCCTAATTTATTAAAATAAAGCTTTCTGATTCTGTTGTTATTCCTTGACCTATTTCAGTAGTCAAGTATGTTGTATATTGTGTTCCTAATGGACCGTATATTTCAAAAGCATTAGAATTTGCTGATATCCACGGTCTGTATACAGATATCAAACTTGTGTCAGGTGTTTCTCCATCTGGATTATTTGTTAAGTTTCCGTTAAGATATACTAAATTATTAGCATAATCAACATACGTTACTTTTAAATCTTGTGATACTGCTGTATTAGAACCTATTCTAACTGTATCACCAGCATATATTAAAACATCTAGTGCTATACCTAAGCCGTTATATATTGGATAATATTCATAAGCCCAGCGAGTATCGATTACCCAATATGCTTCAGTTGTTGATGTTATATTTATCGCATTTGTTCCTGCTGTTCCAGTTGCATAAGCAATATTTCCCCATGCGGTAAATACTGAATCTTTAATAATGATAGAAGAATTGCCTGGATCTAATAGTAAATCTTCAAGAATAGATTTATAATATGTATTTGATGTTACATTAGAAGTAGCATTAGATGTTAAAATGATGGTTGTATCATCTTGAACAGTTTTAATTAAACCTAGATTTACGTTATTTGCAGTAGTCAATATTGTATATGGAAGCATTTGATTAGTAAATGCTGTTCCGGTACCAATAACTGTATTACTTCCAGTATTGGCTGTAATTCTTCCTTGAGCTATACCATCCACTTCTGTAAATAAATCTTCACTTGGTGCTGTTTCATTTAACAAGTCTTCTACAGAATCAGGTGATACTGATACCACTAATGAAGATACATTGAGACCTTGAGGTGTAACTAAACTAACAATATCATTTGCAAAGATAAAACTACCTAAATTTGCACCATATAAATTATTGAATGAGATTACATTAGATGCTGGATTATCAAAAGAACCTGAAATGGTTGCAGAAGAACTTAATAAACTTGTGTAGTGATACAATGTTGTACCAGTAGCAACTTCATCTGATGTGCTAAGATTAAATGATGTATTAGAAGACACATTATACCTACCCAAAACTTGAGTTCCTGTAGGATGTAATAAACCTAATAAAGTATTTCTATACTTAGCAATTTCTTTATCGACAGTTAATTCGTAAGTATATGTGTTAAATTTAAGACTTTGTGTTACTTGTGATCCGCTAGAAAAACCAATATCACTAATATAATGTCCTAGGTCATTATTTGCAGCTGGACTAAATTTTGCTTTTGCTAAAGCATTACCGTCACCATATGTAATTAAACCATTTACTGTATCATATCGATAATCGTTTAAGATGAAACCAGAAGTCGTATCGTATAAATTTTGTATTTGACTTGCTAATGCGGACATCTGTAAAGTATTACTTTGTGAAGAGTTAGCTGAACTAGGATAATTTAAGAATAAATTAGCAGTCGGTTTTGTTGTATAGTCATAAACACGAAGTCTATAAACATCAGTATAGATAGAATTTGCTTGTAGTGTTCCAACATATACTAATGTGTCTACATTAGCAGAATAATTATTGGTATTTTGAGTTACTTTAAAAGCATAATCAGCATATGCTGTTCCTGCATTTAAATTGTAATAATCATCAGAAGGAAGAGTATAATAATTGGAAGCGGATTGATACGTGCTTGTAACAAATATATCTTGAACTTTTAGTGATACTGGAGGTGTATCAATATAACTAGAACCATGACCTTCAACATTGAATGATATTATACGACCAGCGGTACCTGAAGACAATGCTAAAGATGCTCCTTGTCCTAAAATACCAGGTATTGATAATGATGCACCTGATCCTGAAGATGTATTAATTTGAACAGTTGGTAAATTAGTAGGCAAGTAACCCAATCCACCTAAAGGATATTGGTCAGGATTATTATTTGATGGATATGTGTAGTAAGCAGATACAATTGAACCGGCAGAGTTTACACTTATATTAGCATAAGCACCATAACCAGTTCCTCCAACAATTAAAACAGTATTACTATTACCATAATTTGATCCACCATTAAGAATTTGAATTGGCGCAAGAATTCCTAAATTAGATAAATTACCATCGTATGTCGTATTTGCTAATGTATTGGTTGCATCTGTTACATATAATGATTGAGCAGCAACTGGTGGAATTGGATTTGGTAATAATGTTGTGGAGCTGGTTAATGAAGCAGTTAATAACGGATATGTGTTATATGTTAAGAATGTGAAAGCATTAGCTAAAGATGTTGATCCATTAGAAATAGCAACATTAGCAAAACCCCAATTTATTCCTGTATTTACAGTATATGTTTTATTGGTAAGACTTGTGACTGTAATTCCTAATTTAGCATTTGTATTAGATGCTAAAGTGTATATTGAATTATTAGAAATAAATGATACTAATTCAGGATTTAATGTATTTACAGAACCTACTGTTGCTACTAATTGTGAATTTGGAATAGATAAAGTTGAATAGAAATTATTTGAAGTATTTCCATCTGTAAATCCATAACCTCCATTAGGAACATTTATATTTGTAGCAGAACCGGGTGTTACAGTTGAAACATAGGCTCTAGCAGGATAGTAATAACCTCCTAATTCAGCAAGTGGAGGTATATTAACACCAATTTCATTAAGAAATACAACAGGATCGCCTTTATATCCAGTTGTCGTATTTGCACCAACATAATATAGTCCTTGATATCCTTGTCTAGAATCTATTGTAATTGAATCTATTCGCCCAATAAGTCTAGCGTGTAGATGACCATCACTTGCTGCAGGTGATCCAGTATTAGGATCAATTAAATTAAGTGCTGTTGGAAAATATGCAGGAACATTATTTGCATATAATACTGTTATATTTTCTCCAGATATAAAGTTTCTTTCAATGTTTGATATGTATAGTTTGAGATATTCTATTGGTTTTTGTGCCGGAATGTCAAAAAAGGTATTTGCAGTTTTTCCATTGACAATAGGATATTGCGGTTCACAAATTTCAATTATTGCTGAAGCTAATGATGTTTCACCAAATACTTTTAAGTTATTTGTATTTAACCAATTATCATCATATCCTCCAACATACGCTGTATTAGATGTAAGTGGTGGAAGTATTTGTAAATATGTTGGAACATACCATTCACCAGACGATGCTTTAATTACAAGGTCTTGTGTATCAAATAAATCTATATCTGAATTATAGAGAACTCTAAAAAGAAATTTATAGGCTGCAGGTGTACCTTTTGAAAGATACATCTGTTTAGCAAGTTTAATTACATTTGCTTGATTTGTGGCTGTCCATTCTGATGGCGGGGGAAAGTAAGGTAAAAATTCATTCTGAAAGTATTGAATAAATTCAGCCGTAGTTTTGTCTACATCTTTATAATTTAAAAGATTTTTTGATGCATCAATAGCATTACCAGTTTGTTCCATCCATTCATAGTATGCTTGAACGAATAATACAAAATTGGCGTAAGCAGGATCGTCCCGTATGTAAGCGGGTAACTGATACGGAACCAGTAATGAAGTTTTTTGATTATTAGGTATCATTAATTATTATTTGTTTTAGCTATAACATTAACCACAACAGCATTAGTATCTAGTGGGTCAATTGTAATTATTTTATTATATGTTGATGAAATAATATCTGTTGTTGGTGTTGCTTGTATTGTTAATTCAGCAAAATTATTATTGATACTATAAGGTTGAAAGTTAATTAATGTCACTATTCCATTAACATAGTCAATTGTTCCAATATTAGGATTAAGAATATTCTTAACACCATTAGCATCAAAGTAATACAGTCTTAATGTACCGTATTGTCCTTGTAAAATAGCAGTAGCTGCGGCTCCTTGACCTGTGCCATCATTAGGAGTAGGAGTTATTGTAACAACAGCACTTGTATAATTATTACCAGCATTGGTAAGTGTTATATTAGAAATTTGACCTGTAGTGCTAAGAGTCGCTAAAGCGGTAGCACCTGTTCCGTCACCAGAAATGGTTACTGTTGGTGTCACAGAATAATTAAATCCAGGATTTATAAGTGATATTGATGATAAACCGTAATTAGCGGTCGGCACTTCTTCAATAAACACATTATCAACTATGTTTGTTGGATCAAGAGGATCAACATATCTCATACCAGGATAGCTTGTAGTAGCTGTGTTGAATATACCTTTTTGTAAAGGTGTGCTAAAATAAACTGTGTAATTAGATACAGACGTTAATGAAGGTATAATTCTTTTTTGTAAGAATAGTTTATATTGACTTGTAAGAATTGAAGGATCATAATTTTGAATAGTTGTCAATAAATCATAAGCATTAAATGTAGAATTGAATGTGTTTAATGTATTAACACCAAATTGCTCTATAGCGGCAACAACACCTGATTGTATTTGTGCTGATGTTTTATTTGTTTGTGTTGGATCATAATATACATCTACATTAAGTTTTAGATATGTATAGTCTGGATCAACAATAGTAGGTTGAATAGTTACAACCGAAATAGGTTTAATGATATCTCTTAATATAGCATTTTTTTGTGATGTTGTAAAATTAAATGAGCCTTTTGGTTTTAATGAAATAAAGACTTGACCAAATACTGGAGAATCATATTCTTCTCCGCCCCAAACATTCACTGCATCAAATGAATAACCAAATGTATTTTGTTGAATAGCGGTAATATAATCATTTTTAGTTACAGCACGATTTTGTGCAGCATAAGCTTTAGGTGCTTGAAATTTAATTGATTGAATGGACTCTACATCAGCGCCGTTTGTTGCTGGTGTAAGTGGAAAGATTGTAGTTGTTCCGTATCCAGAGATTGTATCTAATAGTGTGAAACTATTTGCTCCAGCAGCTGCTGTACCGTTTGTTGATAGATATGTTATATTAACAATATTACCTGTTGATAATGTAGCGCCTAAAACACCATCACCAAAATAGATTTGATAATTTCCTGTTGGCCCTTGTTGTAAGAAATATACAAGACTTGAACCGTTAAGCTCTAATGAGTTTGATGAAAGGTTATAAATTTGAGCGTAAGTGTTTGATGAAGATTGTTGTACCGTTACTTGTAATGTTGTCGTGTCAATATTAGGATCAGCAATCTCAAATGTTAATGTAGGATTACCTACAGTATCAACTGGATATGAAAAAGAACTGTGTGTTGCTTGCTTCAATTCAATAAGTGGAAAAGATGCTGTGTTGTAAGTATCCACATTAACTGTATATTCTTCAGGTGTTAAGAAAGTATAATTAACGCCATCGATTGCATTTGATAAAAATCTTGTATATTGTGGTATTGTCAATGAAGATGCCATAACATTAAGCACATTCATCGCAATAGTAGCAGTAGGTGCAATAGCAGATAGTGGTGTATAGTTTAATACTTTAGCTTGAGAAACTACTGATGACCTTTGAATAGCAGTATCTAAAAATGTTTCATTACCAACCATATTCAAATAGAAAGCATTGTATTGTGTATTGTATGCTAAAACATCAAGTAATGTAGATAATGCTGAACCTGTATAGTCATAGTCTTTTAATACATTTTGACTTTGTAAATAGGTTATAAAATTCTTCTTGATATCATTAAAATCAAGTGTCGTAAATTGAATATTGGTGTTCGCTGCCATTATCGGTTTCTCGTTAGTAATAAGGTGACATTAGTCGGTTGAGTATTATTTCCTATAAAAAATGTAAGTGTAACATTATAAGTGTTTTGGTCTGGTGATGCAGAAACATAAACACTTTCTACTAAGGCTCTAGGTTCATAGTTTGCTATTACATTTTTAATTTCTTCTTCTAAAGCATTTGCAGTTGCAGTAGATGCATTTTCAAATAACAAACCTGTCAAATTTGAACCTACATCAGGTTGAAACGGTCTTTCATAAAAATTAGTTAGTAGTAGACCTCGAACCGAACGAATAACAGCCTGGTCATCATAACTTAATACAATATCGCCTTTACCTGGATGTTTCGCAAAGGTTAAATCTATATCAGAATATATTTTTTGTAAAGTTGCCATCTGTTATTTATTACACCTATTCTGATGTTTTTGTTAATTTATGCCTATACTTCCACCGGTTATATCGCCACTAACAATCATATTACCTGTTTGTTCGTAATTACCAGTTAGGTTATAATTACCAGTAACAGAAATACCATTACCATCAACAATAACATTTGAACCTTGGCCAGTTAAGTTCCAACTTTGTGCTGTTCCATTGACCTTACCGCTCACATTAATGTTCCAATCTCCACCAACTTCGGTATTCAATGCACCATCAACCTTAATGTTAGCGTTTCCATTTACAGTAATATTACACACGCCTTTAATATTTACATAGTTATCACCAGCAGTAATTTCATAATTGTCTTTAACAACTTTGGTAACTTTAGAACCATCTGGTCTCATTTCAACATATGTACCAGTCTTATGAGCAACATGGACTCTTTCAGATTTTGGTGTATCGTCAAATTCTAATACATGACCAGATTCGGTTTCTTTGACATCATTATATGGTGGTTTGGCATTATAAGAAGGTGTTGGTTGTGACCATGTGCCTCCACCTGCAGTAGATACACCTTTGGTTAATGCGGCGGTCTCTATTCCAATGACTGTTGATGATGTATTCTCGTTACGATATAACCTACTTGTTGTTGGTTCGCCTAAGCGATTAGGATACAATGTTGCCGAAGCACCAAGATAAGATGGTGATGATGCTAATTCAGCAGATGTTCGTTGGTCAAAGAAACCTGTTCCAGGTGTTGGAGTTACATTTGGTATTCCAGGTATTACACCGAAGTAACCTGGAAACTGTCCAGATGGACCGTCAAAGAATAACCCAATAACATACTCACCTTCGTGTGGTGTTTTATTAGTGTTAGATGCATTAACAGGAAGAATAGGATGTGCCCATGGCAAATCTGCTGATGGTATTAATTGTAGTTTATCTGTATGCCAACCAAATATACGGACTTGACAACGACCAAGGTTTAATGGGTCTTTTCTGCTTTCAACAACACCCATCCACCATACAAGTCCATCTGCACCTAAAAAGTTATTTTTTGTTATCATAGTTTACCTGCTACAGTATTTTTCCAAATTGTTGAATTTGTGTCTGGTGTGACATATTCATTTGGAACACTTTCTTTTACAATTTCAATAATCATTTTATAACCATCAACCTTAAATGTGTGTTTAAGTGCTGATATGAGATACTTGCCTGAGTAATACTTATCAAGCTCTTTTCCTTGAGTAGCAGGATCCATAGAAACTAAATTAAAATTGATAACACTACCAACAGTAATAGACGGGTCTCCATCCATAAACAATTTAACTTTATTATAGTTTGTTAAAGATAATTGTGATGTTCTTGTTGGAACATATTTTTCTAAAAAGATATCGTGTGAATAAGCATCA
>Ga0208389_1000432_pt1 | contig 21856 bp, 21 predicted proteins | sample CryBogCBH12Aug09_FD_184625 | JGI IMG/M metagenome (GOLD analysis project Ga0208389, IMG submission 184625) | Freshwater microbial communities from Crystal Bog, Wisconsin, USA - CBH12Aug09 (SPAdes) (version 2) | ecosystem: Environmental > Aquatic > Freshwater > Lake | place: Crystal Bog... | reverse complement strand
AAATATTCGTAAGCATAATGCGACAGCAAAGCCATCATTTCATCTTTCAAATGGCGAATGAGCCGTAGCATCTGGGCATTGTTGGTTGCAATCGTGTTGCGCCGTTCAATCTTGTCTAGAGTGCGAATGACGATTGGTTCTTCTCGCAAGTATTTCGGCAGTGTTATGTTCGCCAAGCGGTTGTGGAACTGATCCAACTCAAACTCCACCTTCTTGCGAGGCAATCTAGAATAGTTCTCCAGCATGTATTCTAGCGTTCCCAAGTCGCCATACACGATATACAGCCGACCTAAATCGCCGTTGAAAAGGTTGGATAAGATAGGTATGAGCGAGTTCATGCGCTCCAGTCGTGCTATGGAAAAGAGACGCTTTGCCATCTTGTAGTAGTTCTTCTCATGATAGAGTTGGTAGGTGCTTTCTTTGAGCACTTGAAGAACATTCTTGATTTCGCCATTCAGTAGTTTGCGTCCCTTATAGAACTCATAAATGACCGAGAACTCGGTAAAGCGATTGCCTTGTACCCAGCTTATGCAGTCCAGCTTGGAAATGGTTGGGCTCACAATTGCGTCTTCTAGCGTAAATCGGCGACCATCTTGAAGGTGCTTATACCCTTTCAACACCTCGTTGGGTGTCCAACGCAGAATATTGAACCGCAGATCTCGTTTGATTTCTAGTAGTTCGTAGGGAGTTATGTGGGGTTTCAGCATTGCGAAGGCAATATCTCGCTCTTGCCGAGAAATAATAGTCTCGTCATGAAGCGCTTGTACCTTTGCCTTAATCCGTTTTGGATCGTATCCTCGCACTTGACCATTCTGGATATACGCCTCATCTCCAATCACCTTCCATTCCTCTACACTTCCCATCTTGATGTCGCCAATATAGGTTAGGTTGCTGTGTAGCAATTTCTTAATCATAGACTGGAACTTCCGTGCTGTTGCGGACAGACTGCGCACTTGCACTTTCTCGTAAGCATCGTAATCTCCAGCGTATAACTGCGCCTTCAGTTCTGCCGATCCCATGAGTTCCAGCCCCTTCAAACCAGTAAAGGACATTTGCCGTAGTACCTCCAAGACATCACTAGCGTAGTCTTGCGGTAGTTTTCTTTTCGCCAACAAATCAGTCATCTCTATATTACTACACTATTTTCTATGAAGCAAAAGGGGTGTATGATGATAAGAGTTTTCAAGCGATGTATGTAGTGTAGGGACAATCGCAAACTTTTTGTCCAGACCGATTTTTTGTTCTCGTATAGGAGAAGTTTGCGATTTACCCTACACACCCTACATCGTAGGAAAAGGCATTTACACATACGACACTAAAGGAGAGTATAACATGGACTAAAAATCAATATTCATAAACGATAGAATATGTTGCATCACTGGAACACTGAACGCATTTCCAATACATTTATAGCGGTGCGTCTTTGATATTCCTTCAGTGTAGTTGTCTGGTAGTCCCATTAATCGTTCGCATTCTATAGGCGTAAGGCGACGAATATTGTTGCTTTTAACAGCATACAAGCCTACACCAGATGTAGTTGATTTACCTTCAATACTATATACTCGTAGCGCTTGACCTCCAACATTACAAGCATTTTTATCACCGAAATACCCTATTTGATGAAATCCATGCGGTTCTTTTTCAATAGTGATTAGTTTGCCAGTTGGAGATTTTACTTCCACACCAGTTTCCAAAATATTTTTTAATACTATTCCTCTGTCTTCTGGTAATTTAACATTTGGAATGTTCGTCCAAAAATATCGTTTGCGACATTGTGCAGATACTAACGATGCGTCAATCATTATAGGATCAACTCCTAATTCTTTGGTTATGATGTCTCTATCTTTCTTCGGCATAGAGGCAACATTTTCAAGTATAAAATATTTTGGTTTGCTGTCTCGCAAAACTCTCACAAACTGCCAGAATAATTTGCTGTGGTCTCCTTCCAATCCTTTGCGCTCCTTCTTTGCGATTGATAGGTCGGTGCAAGGCGACCCTCCTACAAGTAAATCAATACCAGTAATACCAGAGATGTCGCAAACATTCCCAAGATGCTTGATGTCTGGATAGTTTTTTTTGCTTATTTTAATGGCGTTTGGTTCAATCTCACTAGCGAGATATTCAACTGGTCTGCCCCCAAGTGCTACTCGTAAGCAACTGATGCCGTCAAACAATGATAAGACCTTCATTATAATTATCGTTTGATTTTAATTTCTCATTTTTGTGAAACCGCACCAAAATGAGAAATGTTCGTTCATTTGGGAAAAATAATCTCCCCAGACTTTATAAAAGGAATGTTGGACAAGTTTGCTCACCTCTCGTGCCAAAAGTCAAAGAAGCAGTTGGATCTGGAGTTTGGAGAACTAGGAGAGCGCCTTGCCCTACCTATTTTAGATAATTTTTTTGGAGGAAAGCACTTGAAGAGCGCCTCGTCGCATGACCGCTGGGATTACATTCTAGACGGCGACCCAAGTATTCGCCGAGAGCTCAAGTCTCGTCGTATCCGCCACAACGAGTACGAGACTGCAGTGCTCAATCATTCCAAGATCCTCAACCAGAACCCTAATATCAAATACACTTATGTATGGCATTACACGGACGGCTGGTATTACCTAGACTACGATGTGAATATTTGGACAAAGGAGAACGGCTTTGTGATTACCATGATGAATTGTTGGCGAGATGGTCGGTGCGAAAGTCAGCCAGTCATCAATATTCCTCACCGCCACCTTATCAAGATTAGTGTTTAGTATTGTTTTATAGGCGAGTGTGGTGCGTCATAACCTTTCCAAATATGCCATCAAATCCACCACGACGATGGCGACGACGACCAGAGCCAGTGCCTAGCGGTAAGGCTCGGTCAAAAAGGTTTTCTCCTTCCTCTTCCGCTTCCACTGCGTTCAGTGCTGGATTACCACGCATGACTTGACGAATGCGCTGGACAAGTGTCTTGCGAATAGCAGTGTAGCGAGTACCAGCACGAGGTGTGTAATTAGTGTATGGAGACCATTCAATCGCAATATCGTAAATGGCTCGTTCTAGCGGTGTGCGGTAGTTTTGCTGACGGCGTTTTGCTTCTGCTGTAATTTCGGCTTGGGAGCGATAGAGCGGAAGATTACGCTGTTCCATCTCTGGTACTTGGACGACTTGCTCGTCATCTGCTCGTCCCTCTAGTTCCTCCTCGTTATTGTCAAAAACCGCCCTTTCTGCGTCTTGTGGTTCATCTCCCTCATTCGCAATCTCTTGTTCTGTCGCTTGAATAACAGACTTCTGGAGACGAGCCAGACCGACTGACCGCAGAATACTCTTCACCGCTTGAATACGCTGGGGTAGTTGGAGATTTACGACGCTCATGTATGCATCTAGCACTTCTCTGTATTGCTGGGCAAGGCTGGAGAACTTATTGCCTTTGGCGAGTTCAGTATTCCAGATAGTATTGAGAGCCCTATCAACATCTACTAGTTTCTGTACATCATTGCGGTCATAGAACGGAAGCATCTCGTAAAACTTAAACAGCCAAGCCTTGAGATCTTGCTCTCCAAGTTTGAGTTTATCGTTATTTCCGCTCAAAAACTGATCAATAATTGTGGAAAGTTCCAAATCGCTCTGCGTCATCATCGCTTGTTTGCGAGAGAGTTGTGCCTCATGCGAAATCTCTGGAGGTAGAGGAATATCAAAGCCTTGTAGCTGATTACGGAACTGCTCGGCACGAGCGTCAAGCATACGGCGTTTGTATCGTTCTCCAGCTGGTGTCGTGAGCGCTCCAGCCGTTCCAGAACCAGACAGCACACCGCCAGTCCATTTGCGTAGAGCTTCCATGCTTTCGTCCTTATTTACAAACAACGGCATCTGTGCAGTGTTTCCAGACGGCTGAATACGGAAACGAGGAGTGCGATCAAAGATACGCTGGATTGACCGAGTAGCTTGAACCTTTCCCATAGCCATACGATTAGCATCAGCGCCCCAGCCGTGCGCATCGCCTCCATGTTGTACGCTGATTGGACGACCAATGGGATTGGGGAAGTTCTCCTCTCCTAACGACCGATACTGATCGGCAATGTAAGGAAAGGTCAGCGAGATATTGCCTTTGGCGGTAGGCGTGTATCCAATCGGCATTTGATATGTATATTGATACAAAATATTATAAATCAATCAAATCTCACAACTACATTTCCCTCATGGAATATCACACCCTTGAGCCTATCCTTCTTCTTCACATATTTGCGTTTTGGTTTCACCACTTTTGTATCACATTTTGTAATTTCTTTGATTACAAGATGTGGGCTAGTTTGCGGTTGCTGTTGTTGGTCTTTGTCCATTTATTGTTAGGTTTGATTTTTTCAGTAGAGCCCTTCCGCCTTGACGATGCGAGAAGCCTCTGGGAGACTGCAACCACGCTCTGCCATCACCTTCTTGACGATCGCACCACGAGCCGAACGAGATCCGCCAGTGGAAGCACCGCCATGAAGATGAGCATTCCAATTATTTATCCTCTCTACTTTCTTATCGTGTTTCGCTTGTTGTTCTGGTGTCCTTACCTTATTCTGCTTATTAAGGAACGCCGTAACACTACCCATACCGCCAGTCATCGCACCACCGATATGGCTGTCAAAGGCATAGTCGCCGTCTGGGAGAATGCCTAGACGAGCGCTGACCGCCCTAGCCCTTGTACCTCCACGCTTGACTTGTCCATACAAACCGCCAGTGGAAGCACCGCCACGCATGAGGCGACCTTCGGCTTGGTGAGCCTCCATTGCCTCATGGAGCAGTTCGCCCTCACGACGATGCTCACGAGATGCCGTATTGCGACCACGACGGCGAGGGCGACCCACACCGATCATATTCAGTCCGCTATTGATCGTTGAACCAGCATTATCAACGCCGAACTGCTTTCCAATGAAGTTGCCGACTGGCTCAACCGCCTTACGAGCAAGATCGCCAATGTGGTCGCCAACCCAATTTACACCTTGATTGACCTTATCGCCAACCCAGTTTGCGCCCTCCTTGATCTTGTCCCAGAGCCAGAAACCGCCGTGCAGAGCATGAGGGTGGTGATGCCAACTGATGCCCTCGTAGTGAGGGTGGCGCATTCCATGAGGGTGGATAGACTTACGACGACGACCTAGACCAATCGCCTTGAGACCTTGATCCGCCAGTGTTCCAGCAATTGGGAGACCGAACTCCGTACCAATGAGATTGCCGACGACTGGGACTGCCTTACGAGCCAAATGTCCAATAGGCGTTAGGACATTCTCATACACTGCCTTACCAGCATTCTTAATCTTGTCCCAAGTATCGCTCCAGAAACCACCGCCAACGGCTTGGGGGTGTTCATACCAATGGACACCCTTCATCGTAGGGTGAGGCATTCCGTGATACAGCATACCGCCAGTGGAAGCACCGCCCAAACCGATTGTTCGCTTAAGATTGCGTTCAAGATGTGGCTCTGTAATAAGACGAGGCAGATCATCACGATTAACACGACCCATATCAAAATTAGCATAAGGGCTAGGGGCTAATCCATTTACAATACGGCTCTCGGTGTAAGGATTTAAACCTCCAGTCATCGCACCACCTTGATGACCGAAGCCGAATAGAGAATGGGCTGGAAAGATGAGATCCATAGCACCAAACCCACCAGTCATTGCACCGCCAGTGGAAGCCGAACCCATCATGTGCCGATGCGTCGCCTTCTGGTTCGCACGATGGCGCTGGGCTGGTGTCGCACCATATCCCTCTAGAGCACGATGCTGGGCAAGTTCCATCTTGGCTTCATGTACCGCTGGACTACGAATAATACTGGAGACACCACCAGTCATTGCTCCACCGCATGACGCTCCACCCTTACGACGACCAGCTCCAATAACACGAGACGGCATTTGATCGTCCATTTGTATATCTTATGTGCCGATTATTTCTGGGGCAATTCACAATTCGCCATATCTTTTTCACGCCATATCATATAGAGAGAATGAACATGCTCAATTTGGATATTGGGAATGATTTTGGCGTGGGAGCTGGTATGCCCAAAGGGAATAAGAAGGCTGGATTTGTAGGTTTAATGTTGGCGAAAAAGCATTTGCGCAAAGGCGTGAATGATTACACTCCCCCAGCAACCGAAAAGAACACACCAGCACGATTTGATGTGGGACGCATCACACAGCCATCTGCGTATATCCAGAATGTATATGGACAGCAACGCCAAGCACCAGCGCCTCGTCCTCGTGGTCGTCCTCGTAAGGAAGTTGCCGAGCGGTCTGCTCGTGGTCGTTTTCTAGCTGGTGAGCGAGAACAACTGGGAGAGGAGAAGTTGGCTCAATTGCGTGAAGCTGAACGCTTACGAGCCCAGAAGGCACGAGACAAGAAGGCGGTTGCGAAGATCAATGCAATGGCGGAAGGTGAGGCGAAGGAACAAGCAAAGCGGAACTTCCAGTTGCTACAGCAAAGTCGTGGGGCTGGAATGACTGGCGGTTTAAGTCCCAGCCAAGATAAGACATTACGGCATCTCTTTGGAATGCCGAAGAAGAAGGGTGGCGCAATGCCGAAGCAACAGACCTTCTGGGAAGGCGCAAAGGCTTCGTATGCGAACCCTCCTCCGCAAACGATTGCCGACAACTTCCACATCGTTTTCAATACGCCGACGATGGACGCTTACCTCAATGACGGCACTCGTACCATTCTTGTAGCAGTGCGTGGAACAAAGCCGACCGATGTAAAGGATTTATCGGCTGATGCGTCGCTGGTCATCAATGGTCTATCTCGCACGGATCGGTACAAGACGGACAAAGCATCTATGGAACGCCTCCTCCAGATGTTCCCTCCTAATCAGTTTGAGTATTACCTAACAGCCCATAGTTTGGGCGGAGCGGTGGTCAATTCGCTCAAGCGAGATTTCCCCATGCTCAAGAATGCAGAGGAGTACAACCCAGCCTACCAGCCGTATGATTTCTTGTCGCAACAGACTGGAAGTATTCACCGCAATTACATCAACACCGATGCGCTGTATCGTCTAGGTGGTCGGTTTTTCGGCAATACGAAGGTTCTGCCTCCGCTGACCAATACGACTGCTCCTTCTGGTGTTATTGGGAATGTAATGACTGCGTACGAAGGACATGCGCTAGACAACTTCAAGGGACGAGGCAAGATGGTGCAGATGCCAGAGCACCTTCTCAATGTCCTTGCCTAACCTAAACTAACCAAAACTTAAGCGAAAAATATATCATCATAATAAATGAGGATCTTATCATTTATTACGATGATTGCTTTGGCTCTAGCCACCACCACTTTGTCTCCGTCTAGTTCTCGTATAGTTGTTCGTTCTACGCCTACACCTACAGATACTAGGTCTCGCATGGTTAGTCCTACGCCAACTTCCACTGCTACTCGTAGTCGTACTGCGACAATTACGATTACGCCCACCCATACGCATACGATTAGTTCTACGGCAACTCGTAGTCGTGGAGTGAGCGCAACGACAACAGCAACACGCACAGCAACCGAAACTCGTGGGATTTCGTCATCAACTTCAAATACTGCGACGAATACGCAGACGCAGACCGCAACACCGACCAATACACTAACGCAGACTGGTACGCAGACTGGAACACTGACCCAGACTGGAACACTGACCCAGACTGGAACACAGACTTCAACACCATCTGCAACCCCTCATGTTGTGGCTCAAGCGCAACCAGACCAATCACAAGCACAAGCACCACCGAACATTGTGTATATTGCGATCGGCAGTGTTATGGGGTGTCTGGTATTGATGACAATCGTCGTAGTAGCAATTGTCGTCAATAATAAGAATAAGAAACCAGTCTCGCATTTCCCCACCATGATGAATGTACCAACCCATGCGTTTGATAATCCTATTCCATCAACACTTGCGTCTAGCCGAGTGCTATTCCCACCTATACCTCCACGAGACTAAACATTTTTGATGTTCTTTAAATGGTCGCTCCATGACTTTTGTGTATGTAGTGTAGGGTAAATCGCAGACTTTGTGGCTTGGCTCATTTTTCGTCTCGTCTAGGGGAAAGTTTGCGATTGTCCCTACACACCCTACACAGATGTTTTCCATTGATAAAGTAAATGACCGACCTAGAAAGTATGTTGATGCTAGTGCTCATGGGGTTGATTATTCTCACAACGCTACTGCTTCTCCTTTGGCGGTACTGCGAAGGGGATCGGTGTGGCTGTAATTAAAGGGTTTAAAGAAAAGACACATCATAATAGTAAAGAAGATGTCATCGGCATACGCTCGGTATTATGCAAAGAAGCGAGATGAACTGACCGCCAAGATGCGAGAAAAGTATGATCCAGAGAAGAAGAAGGCTTACTACAATGAACATGCTGACCAAATCAAGTCCGCAATGGCGGATCGTTATAGACGGCAGAAAGAGGAGCGCAACAGCCAGATGCTTCACGAAATCCTTTCCAAGAACCCCCCAGACAATATCAAGGACAAGGTCAATGAGCTTCTCAACACTGATATTGCCACGATCCATAAGCGAACACTTACTTTCCTCCAGAAACAAATTGCGTAAATAGTCCGCTGGAAAAAAGTATCCCCAGAATATAAACAAGATGAACCGAACCAACGACTTCATGCTCAATCTTGTAAAAACTCTAGTAGAGGTTCGCAAGGTTGCAGAGAGTACCGCCAATCTGTATGTGAAAAATCTCTGGACACTCAACAATGGTGTTCCTTACAAGAACCTTTCTTTTCTGCGCAAGACTGACGATGTTGATGCGAAGCTGTCCAAGTATGCCGACAGCACTCGCAAGACCTACCTTGCCTCCATCGTATCGGTGCTGTCGCTGATGAAGGACAAGCCGACCTACAAGAAGATCTACCAGCACTACTACGACCTCATGATGAAGAAGGCGAGTGAGATGAAGGCAAATGAGACGGACGGCAAGACGGACAAGCAAGAGGAGAACTGGCTGACTTGGGACGAGGTACTAGCCGTCAAGAACTCGCTCAATGATGCTGTTAAGCTGTTTGTGAATAACAAGCAGATTACGAATGCGCAGTTCAATATGCTCCTAGCCTACCTTGTGCTGTCGCTCTATACGGACATTCCTCCTCGTCGCAACCAAGACTATGCGGACATGTATGTCGTGCCCAAGTGGAACGATGCGATGGACAAGAACAAGAACTACTACGAGCTCGTCCCAGCGCAGTTCATCTTCAACCGCTACAAGACGGCAAAGAAGTATGGAACGCAGACCCTAGCCGTGCCTCCGTCTCTAGTGGAGGCGATTGCGATGTACCTCAAGCACCACCCCTTGCACAAGGGCAAGATGACGAAGAACACGGAGTTCAAGTTTTTGGTCTATGCGGACGGCTCACCGCTCACTGCCGTCAATAGCATTACTCGTATCCTCAATAAAGTCTTCGGTCGTAAGATTGGATCGTCCATGATGCGCCACATCTACCTCTCGTCCAAGTACGGAGATTTGAAGGAGGAGCAGAAGGAGGACGCAGTGGCTATGGGGCACTCCGTAGCGGAGCAACAGAACACTTATGTGAAGAACTAGAGATACTTGTGCTGTATAAACCTATACAGCAATGTGCTGTATGACCTACTACAGCAGTCTTTTTACAGCACATTATTAACTATGATGAAAAGTCATTTACATATACCCAAACTATAAGGAGTATAACCAGAGATGAACGACCAGAAGACGCTTGTAGAGATTATTGCCGACATGGAGAAGACCTATTGCCGTCTGCGGTTCAGTATTGCGAAGTTTGCGACGGAGCGCAAGGCACTAGGCAAGGTCAAGTTCGCAAATCGCACTCCAGAACACAAGGCGATAGATGATAAGGCAGAGATGTATAAGTTCCACATGGAGAATACTGCCGATACGCTCTTTGGTCTCTATCGCTACAAGGGTCAAACCATTAGCAAGATGCAGTTCTGGGGCATCTGCGATAAACTCTACGAGGCTTATATCGTAAAGAAGGCAGAGAAGAAGGCACAAGCTTAAACATTGTACCCTAAAACAAATCGGTCGGCAACGACCCCAACGAGCCTATAGACATAGGTTCATTGGGGGCTTCGTCCAATGGTCAAGACATCGCCCTTTGAAGGCGAGAATAGAGGTTCAATTCCTCTAGCCCCCAGTAAGCGAGTTCAGTCTCGCCATGAAAAATCTAAACTTTACATAAATGGAATTAGGCAAAACCCATGTTGGCGATTGCGTAGAATTAGCCCCCAGACTTATAGACAAGAGCATAGACCTTATCATTACTTCACCGCCGTATTACAATTCCCAACACAAGTATCAACGAGGCTCTGGCTTCCACTATACCCAAGACATTGGTGAGCCACTCTACTCCATTGAAGATTTCTTTGAAGCCATTAAGCCCAAGCTCAAGGACGATGCGATGGTTTGCTTAAATCTTGCATTCTCGTACGGCGAGACTGGAGTGATGCGCCCTTATGATATATTGAACCGCTTACGGAAACAAGGCTATTTCGTCATAGACCAAATCATCTGGCACAAAAACAATCCAGTTCCTATCCAAAACCGATTGACCAATGCTTATGAACTTATCTTCGTGCTCTCCAAATCTCCAAAGGGCAAATACTATACAACCGAATACACGCATAATGTTTGGAAGTTTCCAATTACTAGAGGTGTAGGACACTCTGCCGTATTCCCAGATGAACTTCCCAAACTTTGCCTCAAACATTTTAGTAAGGAAGGTGATGTTGTGCTTGATCCGTTTATGGGGTCTGGTACAACGGCACGAGCATGTGCTGAACTCAAACGACAATGGATTGGTTTTGAATTGAATGGCTCATATGTGAAAGAGGTTTAAAGAAAAGATATATCATAATAGATATATAGAATGGAAATCCATCATGGAGATTGTTTGGAAGTAATGAAGAAGCTCCCAGAGAAGAGCATAGACCTCTTCGTATGCGACTTGCCGTATGGTTGCCTCACTGGCGGTGGTGGAAAGGAAAAGGCAAAGCGTAAGGAGAAAGGGAGTACTGATAGTATCGCTGGGTGCGACTGGGACATCAAGATAGACTTACCGAAACTCTGGGAGCAAATTACTCGGCTGATGAAAACTGATAAAACGCCAATTCTCATGTTCTGCAATACTCGGTTCGGCGCAGAACTTATCGCTTCCAATCCCTCATGGTTTCGTTATGACCTCGTATGGTACAAGTCTAGAGGCGTAGGATTTCTTCGTGCGAACAAAGAGCCTTTGCGGTCGCACGAGTTCATCTATGTATTTTCCAAGCGAGAAGCGTTTTACAAGCGCATTGATATTGAAGGCGATTTTCCACCTTATGTCGGTTCGCATTCATCGGCAAAAGTCTATAATCTAGAAAAGCCAGATAAGGAAGGGTACAAGAAGGTAGATAGTAAGAAACGATGCGTCAAGTCCGTAATTACAATTGGTAATGAAAGCAATAAGAAGGGACACCCAACACAGAAGCCGAAGGAACTATACAAATGGTTGATTGAGCGATATTCCAATGAAGGCGACACCATTCTAGACCCAACGGCTGGGAGCTTCAATTCGGTCGCAACGGCGCATGAGCTCAAGCGCAAAGCAATCGGCATTGAAATGAATAAAACATACTTTGATAGGTTCAATGCAACTCTATCGTCTTCTTCAGCGTCATAGTTTCATTCTTGTACGGCTCGGCATCAGCCGTTATAATCAATGTATTGGTCTCAACACACTTATAGATTGAGAAGTTTGATAAGTTGTACCAATGAGGCAACGGAATACGAATGACGGCTCGTCTATTATAGCCAATATAAGTCGCTAATGTTTCCCAACCCCATGATGCTCTCATTTTTAATGGGTAAATATTAAAAATTAAACAAAATATCGCACTTTCTTACCAATTGTAAGCATATAATTGATAAGATGGACTATTTTCGCATTAGAAAAAATATTTTTTCTCATAGGAAAATCCATATAGGGCTGATTTACTTCATTAATTACGATGTAAAGATGTGTTTTAGATGCCGTATTTAACAGCAATGTCGTGGTCGGCAGTGTAATAATCCTTTCCATGATCTAGAAATGAAAAAACTCTCGCAAACTGCCATTGGATCATCGGTAATCTTGCCGTGCGTGGATATTTATTAGTGTTGGGGTTCTTACTGAAATCCTTTTTCAAGCGTACCGACGCTTCATTATGAAACCATGCACCTTTGCCCCTTTCCATAATCTCATGTAAGGCTTCCATAGGCACACCAGTCAAGTGCGATATAGTTGTAAGCGACAAGTGGATATTGGTCGGCAAACCCAAGCGCCGTAAGACATTCTCTCTATGCGTCATCTATCTATATATACACAGCAAAAACAACAGCGCCCATTTCGGCTATGATGAGAAGTGGTTTAAAGGTATGAGGATAAGTATAATCATAACAAATGGTCGGCGCAACTGAAACTTTTTTCTCCCCAGAGAATAAAATGAAAAATGTTGGCGAGGTCGGTAAAAAAGTTCTCCCAGACTTGCCCCCAGAGGTGTCTGGATATGCCGTACTAGGTTGGAACTTGGTAAGCGGTGATATGTATTGGAATGACGAGAAGCAAAGCAAGATGTTCAAGCACCACTCGTCGTCATGGCTCAAGACCCCAGTATGCCGACCGAATGCTTCTGGGTACGCCCTAATGACTGGCGCAGTCTCAAATATGACGGCAATTGATATTGATGACTGCGACGAGCCACACAATCAAGTCATTATTGCTATGCTCATGCCCAAGTGCAATATGATTGCGAAAACGCAAGGTGGCGGTAAGCACTTCGTCTTCAAATATGACCCACGCATCAAGACGACACAAGACAAGTCGCTCAAGCTAGACGCTCGTAATGACGGCGGACTACTCTATGTATCACCGAGCCGTTTCAAACTACCGAATGGTGAAACTCGTAGTTATGATTGGATATGTGAGCCAGATGATGACGAGACACTGAACCCAATTCCAGATGAGTTCATTGAGTATGTAGAGCGCAAATGGAAGGGCAAGTATGTGAAGGCAAATGAAATTGTCCAAGAGGCAGTCGTGCCCATGATGGCGCAACCGCAGACTGATGGGGCAGTCGCCGAGCCGAAAGAAGAGGCGAACTCGCTACTTGGGGTTGTGGCTGACCTACCGAACAAGTGTATTGATGACTACGGCATTTGGGTTTCAATCGGTATGGTCTTCCATAATGTAGGTCTGCCGTGCTCGGCGTGGGACGAGATTTCCAAGCGTGGTAAGTCTTATCAGTCTGGAGCGTGTGCAGAGAAATGGCGATCATTCGGTAAGGGCTATAGCGGTCGCAAGATGACTGGTGCGTCGCTCTGGGCTCTGCTCAAGAAGGAGAACCCCAGTGCCTTCTACGCTCGTATGGAGAAGCGCAACGACTTCTGGACACTCATTACTCTACTCAACCACAAGGACATCGCCGAGTATTTCTACAATATCAATCCAGATGCTTATGTCTGGCACGAGGTACAAGGCTGGTACTCTCTAGAAAGCAACAATACATGGAAGCATTACGAGAAGAGCGTTCCGTCTCGGCTCAAGCACAAACTTGCCGACACAATGATGACTTTGGCGATGGACACCAAGAAGGCTGAACTAGCTCGGTACATGCGAGAAAGCTCAATTGAACGAGACCCAATCAAACAAAGGGAACTCACCAAGAAGCACGATGAAGCAATTAAGTTTATCAATGGCGCATACAAGGCGTTTGGCTCTAGCGAGATGTGTAATGGCGTAATCTCCTTCTTGAATGCCTATTACGAGAAGGCAGATCTAGATTTGCTCATGGACGCTAATAAGTTCCTATTTGCCTTTACTGATGGTTTGTATGATGGAGAACTCGGTGCGTTCCGTCCTATTCAGCCTCACGACTACATTAGTACAACGACTGGCTATGCTTACCCCAAGACCAAGAACGAAGCCGTGCGCAAAGAGATTATGACCTTGTTCTACAATATCTTTGAGAACGAGGAAACCAAGACCTATCTATTGCGTGTATTCGCATCGTGTATCTTTGGCGGTAATCGTTGGGAAGAAGTCTATATTCTCAATGGTGTAGGAGGCAACGGCAAGGGTGTAGCCAGTGATTTGCTAGAAACAACGCTCGGCGACTATTTCTATACCGCAGATATGGCTCTATTCACCAAGAGTGCAGAGCGCAAAGACCAGCCCATTCCAGCCCTTGTGGAAGCTCGGTGTAAGCGTGTGCTCATGCTCACCGAACCAGAGAACGAGGACACGATGAAGACTGGAATTATCAAGAAGCTCTCTGGCGGTGATAAGGTAGAGTGCCGAACGCTCTACTCCAAGAATATCGTACGCTATGTGCCCATGTTCAAGCCGTTTCTCCAGACCAACACTATTCCCAACTTATCTTCGCTAGACGGCGGTATTCAGCGCCGTATCGTCGTCATCAAGTTCCCTTTCCAGTTCGTTTCAAAGGAGAAGATGGTGAGGGATTTCCATCGGCTTGGAGATCCAGATGTGAAGAACAAGAAATGTAAGAGCGCAGAGTGGCGAGATGAGTTCATGCTCATACTGACGGAGATTTATAAGGAAATCAAGGACTGGAAGTCTCTGCCTAGACCCAATAGCATCAACGAAGCGACTGGCGATTACATTGATGCGAACAATACCCTCAAGGAGTGGTTGGAGAAGCACTATGAGATTACTCGCAATGAGAAGGATTACATCGGCGCAAATGATCTCAAGAACGATTATGTGAATGATATGCGGATTGAACGCAAAGATGTACCAAGCCCCAAGAAGTTCAAGGAGTTGCTTCTAGTCAATCAAGTATTCAACAAGAGAACTGCAAAGGGCAATGTCTATTGTGGAATTAAGCGCAAGGAAACGAACAACGAAGAAGAGGAAAATGAAATTGTGGATTAGTGTAGGGTGTGTAGGGACAATCGCAAACTTCTCCTATACGAGAACAAAAATCCAGCCTAGCCACAAAGTCTGCGATTTACCCTACACTACATACATCACTAGAAATAGTTTATCATTATACATTGACTGGTACTGGAGGTTCGTTGAGTTTGCCCTCCTCCATGAGCTTCTCACACGCAATGCGCTCCTCGTCATTGAGCTCCTTGAGTGCCCACTGCTTGACCTTCTCTACAAGCGGTTCAACCTCCTTCTCAATGATGTGGAGGTAGATATAGAAAGCGTCCGTTGCCTTCTTCGGCGCTTCAAAGATCTTGTCCAGTGCAAGAAGGAAAACATCGCTGACGGAAACTTCTGTCTCTGGGAGTGAAATAAAGGCACTATCATTCGGCACTGGTGTAGGGGTCTTCTCGCAAATGCTTACTCCCCTTCCACGATAGGCATCTAGGGGTGAGGGGACGACTGGGGAGATGATCTCTGGGGCTTCGCTCATTTTACTTACTCACAACATTTTTAATGGCGGAAAAAACCTCACTATAGAACATAGAGATGCCCTATAGTATCGTTCCATTTGAAGATGGGTATAGAGTAGTCAGTGAGAACGGACACATTCTGTCGCATAAGCCACTGACCTACGACCAAGCCAAAGCCCAAGCGACTGCAGTGCGCATACATGAGTTTGGTGGTGGTGGTAAGGACTGGTACTTGAATATGGCTAGGGCTAGGGCACGAGCCTACGGCATCAACAATCTAGAGTATGCCGATGACGGCAAACACAAGTTCCAGATCACAACGCCAGACGGCAAGATACGGCGCTTCGGCTTGAAAAATTATCATGATTATCTCCTCTGGCAAAGAGTGGAGATGCTGGGAGGTGCGCCAGAAGGTACGGCGGACATTCAGCGTAAGAAGTATCTATCACGAGCTACGAAGATAAAGGGCAACTGGAAGGCAGACAAGTATTCACCCAACAATCTCGCAATTCATATCCTCTGGTAATCAAAACAATTCATAAGAGCATGGGTTTCCATGCTTATATGAGTTTTAGTGGGGACTTGCGATCACAATTATTTCCGCTCAAAGAACTTATCGCAATGCTGACAGACGAACTGATTACTATGAGCGACGCACAAGGTGATCGGCTTATCTGGGTTGCTCGTATGAGTAGCGACAGATTTGATGGTTGCTATGTGGGGTAAGATGCTGTCCCCATTAATACTGGTGATAATATTTTGGGCGTAAGTCTCGCACCTCTGGATCGGCTGAAACTTTGGTGGAGAAAGAAAGATGTATTGATCCATTATTCTAGGGCGACGACTTTATTTAGGCGTTCGTAGATGCTCCGCCATGATGGAGGCGGTGGTGAGCACCCTTGCGATGATGACCCAGACCCACAGAGGTCAGCACATCTTGGGCGGACTGGGGGAGCATCGGCTTAATCTTCTCGGCGACCGCCCTAATTTGAGGGAGGTGAGCCATCGCCATCTCACGAACACGAGAGATTACATTGCCCATGCGGTGCAGAGCGTGTTTGCCTCCAACCCAGCGAGTGAGCCCAGAGCGAGACCCAGCCATCGGCGCAGAGATGATGTCCGCCTCCGTGAGCACACCCTTGATGATGCGAGACGAACCACGAATGGTCTCAAAGAAACCAGAGTTCGCCGTAATCGTGTAGAGATTGTAGGCGATGCTCGTACTGCTCGTAGGATTGTAGAAAGTTGCGTTGAACTGGAAGGTGAAGTTGCCGACCAGCGACGGCGCTTGTCCGCTCTGGAGGGTGACATCTTGGGACGGCTTGAGCACGAGGAAACCACCAGTCGTCGCAACAGCGGATAGGTCGCCATCACCAGCAGTAGAGAGCGAAATACCACACTTCGCCTTACCAGACCACTGCGACCAAGGGAGGTCAAGACCATTGCGCACACACATGGCGTAGAGTTGCTGGGCAGTCTGGGAGCTCAAGAGACCGCTAAAGTTGTCCAGATTGATTGAGATGGGCTGGGCGTTGGGTGAGCCGTATGAGTTGAAGGGGTAGTACCAGTCGCCGTCCGTCGCCGAGTAAGACTGGGGTTTGCAGTAGAGAATGAGGAGGTCTGGGATCTGGGGAAGCGTAATCGTCTGGGACTGGACGCTGAATGTTCCAAACGCTGGGGCAGTCGCCGAGCCAGAGAGGACATAACGAGGGAACTCCATGTAAGGCACGACGCTCTTCTGGGGCAGAGGGAGATCAAGAGACGGCGTTAGGAACTGGACATTGACTTGGGGAGTGCCGAACGGCGAGACAACATTGGCGTTGTAGCCGAGCGCCGAAATTGTTGTCACCACGCCGTTGGTACGGAGGCAACGACCAGAGAGCGCCGTCAGCGAGGGGCTTGTCGTGTTCATGATGAGCTGAATGTTCTGGACACCGAAGATGCCAGTATCCCACTCGTGGCAGTCGCTGAAGACGAAGGGCGACATAACGAGCTTCTCCGTAGAGGTGAAGCGAACGAACAGAGGGTAAGAAGCCGTACCAGTCGTCTGGAGGGGAATGCCTTGAGCGTTGAAAGTGACAGTGACCCCACCGCTAGTGTATGTAGAACCACTGGGGTAGGCATCGGCTAGAGGAACACCAGCTGGTGTCGTGAAGGTGACATCACCCCATGCGCCGTTGGGGACTGAACCACTATCTACAGCTAGTTCATAGCCACCAATGGGGTTATTGATTGCGCCGTAGGCACTGGTGTAAGACTGGTAAGTGTCTAGGTAGGTGGGGCATGTGCGCTGGGCTCGGTTCTTCTTGTAGTCCGTTAGGCGCAGTACCTCCCAGAGCACATCGTTGAGGTTGATCGTCGTGCTCGTGTCGTTGATGGTCGCCGTCATGGTATTGACGAGCGAATGGAGAGGGAACGCCGAGAGGGCTACATCACGACCGAAGAGGCACACTGGGACACCAGTAGAAGCCGTAGCGACTGGCGTAGCCGTGAATTGCAGAAAGCACTGGGAAGTCCATTCAATCGCACGATCAACGAACACATTCAACGACGGCACTTGGATCTGGTAGGTCTGCTGGGACGAAGTGGCAGCCAACGCACGAAAGGGGCTGTTGGTCAGCGAGAGCGCACCCTTCTCAACAGCGTAGCGAGGCTTCTGCTGGACAATACGATCATCAAAGATTGAGACCTTCTCAATATCGGCGGACATTTGTATATCTTATACCTCTTTTATTTTTGAGGCAATTTTCATGGAGACAATTCTCACCCCTTCTTGCCAACTCCCTTTTTGCGAAACAAAACTTTTAGGCTGACAGATGATCCGTTGTAGAGTGTCACTGGGACAAGGGTGGAGGTGAGCCGAGACTTCCAGAAAACTTGAATATCTATGGCACGAACCTCTTGCTTGGACGAAGTGAAGGAGGTGAGGCGGTACTCGGCAGTCGGCGCATACTCAATGAAATCTCGGTAATCGTTGGCGGTGTTGAGCGCTAGGGCAACATCGGTGATAATGGGGGTGAAAGCCGAAGAGGAGGTGTTTGCACTTGCCGTGTTATTGCCCTCGCCATACACGATTGGTGCGCCGACTTGTTCGCTATACAGCGGTAAGAGGGTGCTCGTGAAAACAATGCTTTCAATCGGCGACCAGAGTTGGCTGGTGCTGTTGTATTCTTGGTTGAGTGTGAGATAGATTGGGGCAGTGGTTTGGGGGTTTGCAGTCGTTTGAGTAGGAGGGAAGTAGTAGTTCGTGCCGTTGAGATCTTCCACGATAAGCTGGTAAGTCTTGCCGAAGTTGGTAATAATAGGCACTAGAGTAGAAGTATAGCCTCCATTGAAAATGAAGTTTAGATTGGCGAAGAGACCATACATGTTCGTGTTGAAATACATGTTGCCCCTATCTCCAGATGTGCTGGGGTAGAGCGGAGGCGTATTTTTTCCAGTAGGGTTCGTAAGGCAAAAAGTGTAAGGCACAAGAATAGTAAAAGTCGTGCCCTTGTAGAGAAACGAAGGAGGATTGAATGTTGATGTTGATGCCCAGCTAGGTACTGGGTAATCAGTCTGGAGCACCCATATCGTGCCGTTGCTCGTGTAGAAGTTTCCAGTATCGTTGGTTCGGTAAGTCTGTCCAGAAGTGGATAAAGGGCTCGGTAGATCACTGAAGGTCGCAACATTAGAGCCACCAGCCAAGTTCCATGCAGACCCAAACTGATAAGGCAGAGACCCAAGAGGATAGTAAGCACTCGTTCCGCTCATAATCGTCGCATTATCACGAATGGACTTATTGACAAGGTCTAGCCACCACTGATACGACATGACATAGTAATACGGCGACGACACATTCTGTTGTAGTGTTGCCGTAGGAGGAAACGGCAAATCTAGACCTTGCGAGTTGTAAGCGTTGATAAACTCACTGACGAACTTAACATACGCAAAAGCGTAGAAAGTCTGTGCTCCAACAGAAATACCCTTGTAGGTCGTAGTTCCAGTCGTAATCCAGTCTAGACCAATACCATACGCCGTCAAATCTCGGTCTCCACCATTCACTTGGATCTGCGGAATGAAGAGCGGTAGATTACGACCGCAACCATTCATGGTGAAACGAGTAATGCTGAAGTTGTACTTGGACACATCGCTGATAATCGCCGTACTACGAGTTTCTTGGAACTGAACGACTGGCGCTTTGCCTAGCGGTGTCGCAGTCAGCGAGTTTTGATTGACGATGTTGGCGTTGTAGTAGATGTGATCTGGTTCATTATCCAGATTACCTTGCTGTTCGCTGAAGTCGTAGTCAATGGACGACGAGTAAGCCATTCTGTATATCTTATGCTGTCATTCTTTTATTTGTGAATTAGCGGATAGGTTAATCCAGCAACGAAATCATCGGCATCTAATTTACTTTTCTTAATCATATCGTGGTATTGTGGTAAGGAAAGGTGATTGAACAAAAGACGAGATGCAGTGTGGCGACCGCATGTTTCAATACTATCCTTCTCCTTCTGGTAAGGGGTCTTGTTGTAGATGACTGGGACTTCACTTTGCCGTAAGAGTTTGGTGAGAATAGGTTGATTGATGCCCAGTTCTTTTCGCAACCCACCACTTGCCCATTGAAGCTCATTATCTGGTTTTTCGCCGTAGGGATCAAAAAACTCAATATGGTCTGGTTTGCGCAGAAGACCTACCCAGTGCCCAGTATGGTCATTCTCGGTCAAGTAAAGCATGACGGCTCGTCCATCGTCATCAAAAACTTCGTCAATGTTTTTTACATTCTTCAAATACGGATAGGTAAAAATATGCGTATTTGGAAGCATCTTCGCAATATCGTCGTCTCCCAAAGCGTACCCCTCAACTTGTTGTAGGGTCATTCTGTATAGAAGGGAGATTTGAAAGTTGGGGTTTTAGGGATTTTGGGGTCGTAGGTTCTATGTCTAGAGATATTGCCATCTCCTTTTTACAGCACATAGACCGACATCGTGTATGGTTTATTGCCTTATATACCGCATAGGCTAGTGCGAGACATAAGGCAACACTTACGCCACCGATAGAACTACTTAAGAAATTATTGGTGTCCATTACATTGGAGACTGAAATTAGTTTCCAGCAGTTGTGATCTGCCATGATATTGCGAAGGTTGTGGGAGTTTGGGGAGGAGATACACCACCACCATTATTGCAAATAAAAAAGGTAATCTTTCCAGCACTAGGAACTGCCTTTGTCAGCCAATTATTGAGAACATCGTTTTCGCTTCCATTCTGGATTGTGGCGGTGACAACACTCGTCGCAGTTGCCGATGGAACTGAAAACTCTGCGTAATATTCGCCTCCACCGACAGAAGGTGTCCAAGTAAGGCTAGGATACGACGCAATACCAGCCACATTGTAAGAACCTACACCTAGAGACTTGCGTGTTTGCGGATCTTTGAGTTGAGAGATAGACATCTTTATCATTATCCATATTTTAATCTTGATGTAAGATCTTTGCGGTGTGCTGGGAAATGAGGTATTGAGGGAAGTTTTTGCTTACACAAATCCAGCGCCCCAGTTTGCGCAAATCTTTGATTTCGTCAGCGTTCATGCCGATGTGGGTTGAGAGCAAATACTTGAGCGCATGGTACGAAGTCGCTTGGGGATAGACCACAAAATGCGTTGCCTCATTCAGCAGTAGGCGTGTCTTTTTGTAGTTCGTAATGTAGTGAGTGAGGCACAAAATCGTAGTGCCAGTATGCCTTCCTTGTATAGCCAGATCATCAATGAGCGTCTGCACTGCCTTTCCTTCTGCGCCTTGAAATGTGTCGTAGTCGTCAAAGATAAGCATACAATCCTTGAACTCCTCAATAGACGGATAGTCATCAACGAGCGTATCTACACGAATGCGCTTGGGCTTTCCAATCTTCATCGTATCTAGAGTGCTGTCCTCATTCAGCTTGGAAATCAAATAAATCTCTCGGCTGGGAAACATGCGCTTATACGCTTCGGCAAGTTGCCGAGCAATATACGACTTACCAGAGCCAGACGCTCCAGCAATGTACCAGACCGAACGAGTTTTGGGGTCGCTGGGAGGAATGAGCTGGAATGAGCAGTCGTCTGGGAGCACCACACTCGTATCATGCGACTGGTCGGCTTGTATGCGGTGGTAGAGATGCTTGATCTCATCACCTTCTAGCAGATGCTCCGTAGGAACTCCACGAGCCATTGCTTCTTGAAGGCGATTGAAGACCGCTACACGCTGGGCTGGTTTGAGGTGCTTCAGTTCCTTATCGTAGCGCACTGCATTGATTTCTCGCTTGGGCTTACGAGCCTTCTTCTCGTCGTCTGTATTGAGATACAAAATCTCACCATCGTAATCCCCTCCTTTGACAATTGCAATCGGCTTGGCGGTCTTACTTTCGTCAAACGACAACGAGGGCATTTATTTGACCCAGATATTTTAAAAAAGTGGAAACCATAAGAGGTTTTCGTATGTAGAAATGACTTATTCT
>Ga0208389_1000426_pt1 | contig 21942 bp, 28 predicted proteins | sample CryBogCBH12Aug09_FD_184625 | JGI IMG/M metagenome (GOLD analysis project Ga0208389, IMG submission 184625) | Freshwater microbial communities from Crystal Bog, Wisconsin, USA - CBH12Aug09 (SPAdes) (version 2) | ecosystem: Environmental > Aquatic > Freshwater > Lake | place: Crystal Bog... | reverse complement strand
CTCATCAAGCTCCGAGACACCTATGCCAACGATATGGGTCTTTCCAACGACCCTCCCGTTGCTAGATTTTTGGCTCGGTTTCAACCCGACTCCTTCATTGAGAATGATATGGGATCAAGCGATACCTCCTATTCTGAGAACAAAGGCCAAAAGATTGTGGTATGTCTTCGTGATAAGACCAAGGCACCACACTATCCAATCATTGAAGAGAATACGATTATGTTTGTGATGCTACATGAGATGGCACATTTGATGACAGAAACAATCGGTCATACTTCAGAATTCTGGGCTAATTTCAAGCGTATTTTGCACGATGCTGTGAAGGTTGGTATCTATAGCCCTGTCAACTATGCTCGTCAGCCTACACCGTATTGCGGAATGACAATCACGGACAGCCCAATCTAGTTTTTCTATGATTTAAATTGTAATGATAACCGTTCCTATCTCCGGAACTAACAGCACCGTATCTTTCTTTGAAGATGATACGATAGATACCGTGCGAAAGCTTATAGCACTCGCAGTAAATTCACATCCGGACAGACTATTCATTGAAGTGCGTGAAGAGTTTCCTAAGAATTGGTATGAAAATCCCAAACACTGGTCTGCTCTTTTTTACCGTTTGTCGTATGACGGAAAGACGATTCCTATTTCCACGATGAAAACTTATTTGGCTCAAACACGTATCCTGCCTTCTGTAACTCCGCATGAATTGACAAAGGATGAATGGGAATCGCGTATGGAAGATCTGTCACCAATATTTGCACCCGAAGATGAATTCTTAGAATGGCGTGTAATTGGAGCAGAGATTTCTACTGTTATGCCATTGCCTCCAAAGGATCTTATTGATCTGAAACCAACCTACATTCCTCTTCCACGATTATCTATTCTTTTTGAAACAGCACATCCACACAAAATTCATGAAATACGTGCAACACCGATTCCTTCAAATTCTTCTAAGTTAATCCTCAACAATTATTTCCCTTACTTGGTTGATGAAACACCGCTGAATATCAACGAATACCGATCAGTGATTGAAGGGGATAGAAACAGAATAAAAATGCTTCTTGAGTTGGATGCACCGAAACACACGAGCACAAATATTATCAAAGCAAAGTGGTATATCCCTCTCATTTCAACCCATTTTTCTGCACCCCATGTAAGATTTGAACAGATATTTTATGGCATGACAGTATCAGATGCTGTACCATACGTCGGTTATTTCACAGGAAAGAATGAGACAACCCGACACAAGTTTTTTGTTGAAAACCCAAAGGACAAGAAACCCAAGATGGATACAACGTTATGGAAGTCGTGGTACATATCAACTTCACCGCAGAGAAGATTACCCACTCTTCTTTTTTATCGTGGCACATCCAAACACTCGTTTGACCGGATTTTTATAACCAGTAAGGATATCAGTATTCTCAGTTCCCGTGATAAAGCTGATGTCAAAGGATTGAACGAACTCAAGAAAGAATCTTTGGAATGGTTGATGTCATTTGATGCATTGGTGCCTTTTTTGGATCCATTGGATATTTCAGATGATCGTTTCAAGTTGGAGGATATCTCTGCAATTGCAACCTACGATACCAAAATAACTAAATTTGATATGCGAAGATTTCCATGTTTGAAGAATGTGTTTAATCACGATACCAACAAGGATGCTTTTAGATTTTTAAGATCAGATGCAGCAGGTAATTTCTCTAGCTTGGAAGTTACAGCATTTGAAATATTACGAAATGCAGACAATCCATCTGCAAAAGTTCTTGAAAAAGAGATGAATATTCCTGCAGATAGAGCGTTGTTGTTGTATAATAAAATTATAGATTTGGATGCAGATTTTGATATTGAAAAGATTATGAAACAGTATCCGGTTATTCTATTTTCCACCGATGAGGTCATCATCAACAATGTTAAGAATCTGGAACGCACTCTTCATTATGTGGATATGTTACGATACGTGCTTACATCAGAAAAAGAAGATGATAATTTATTGAATCAAGTATGTCCTCGTGGTGAAGAAGTGGTAGAAGCAACTCTTGCTGTTCCTGCGAAAGATGTGATTGAAGAGGAGGCCTATGATGAAGATTTAATGGCTGCATTTGGACTTGAAGAAGAGGCACCAACACAGGAAGTCTTGCCCGAAACAACTACAAAAGTTGTTCCAACCGCTCATGAAATTACCATCAAACAAGCGGTTCCTGCAACTACCTACGATTATTTCAATTCTCTTATAAAACGATTTGAACCTGAACTGAATAAACAGTATCCTAAGAAATGTGAAAAATTAAAACAGGTCGTTGTTCTGACCTCAGAAAAACGTAAAAAGATTGGACCCAAATACAACTACGAAGATGCTAAACCTGAGGAGGTTCTTTCATACAAAAACATAAAAGGAGAAGAGGGATTGGCTATCTGTCCTCCTTATTGGTGTGTGCGTGATGAAATACCTTTGAGAGAAGATCAGTTGATTGTAAAAGAAGATGGCAAACACTGTCCGGTATGTGATGGAAAGGTAAGAATAACAGACAAAGAATCTACTGCAGAATATCCAGTGATTACACGAAACTTGACAGCCAAATATCCTAAGATGGTAGAAGCGTTAAATGCACCATGCTGTTATGTAAATCCTCGTAAGAATGCAGCTGTTTTACAAAAAGGAGGAACTGAATTGAATGATGTGACATACATTGTTGGACCCGATAAGACATTGAAGCCTTTAAGACTGGCATTCATTCATCCACGATATGCAAAAATTATTAAAACAAATTACGAAAAAACTGTAACCAAAGGCCATATTGGAGTGGGAGAGTCGGATATGTTCCGAGTTGGAATAGGACGTCCTTCCAAAACATTGCCAGTCCTTCTAGGAATGTCATCTGTTATTCCAAGACCAAAGGAATCAATTGAAAATCTTAAACTATGTTCTTTTTTCCGCACATGGAAGAATATCAATGCAGAAGGTGAAACATTGGTAGATAGAATAATCAATTCCATTGATGCAGCATTTGAAAAAGGAGAGTTGAGTGTGTTTGAAGAATTGGAATATGCATCTTCTGTATTGAACGTCCAAGTTATTCGGTTAGTCAAGGATACCGTTGTATGTGGATTTTGGACTGAAACAACCTCTGCAAAAAGCAGGACAATTGTGGTAACTGAAACAGGAGATGTATTGGCAAGAGCATCCAGAAATAAACAGTCTGGTATCATATACGATGCAGATATTCGTAAAGATGAGAAGGCATATACTATTTTGAAATCTCTTCATACACAAGCATGTTCTTCCAATATTCCTTATTACCAGGACGGAATCAAAGAATTGATATCACTTGGAAAACCTGCCTATGAATTGATAGCAGATCCGTTTGATCGCATACAGGCTATTCTTGTGCCTGGAAAATACATATTTCCATTTCAACCAGCCAGTGTTCCAAACTTAGGCATCAATATTCGCAGAGGATATGAAGATATCAAAACAGAAGAATTGCCAGTGGATACATCGTATTTAGAAAGAGCTATTCATCCTGGATTCAAACCGATTGGAACATTAATGAATTCAGAAGGAATGATTGTTGAGATCTTGCTTGCATCTGGATTTCGTGTTCCAGTTCAACCACAAGAAAGTCCAGAAGAGGGACCTGCAATGGAAGTATTGGAAACCTTACGAAAACATCCAGAAAGAGATCTGATAGAAGCGCCTCCAAATGCAAAGGATAAAAAGTTAGCAGAGCAGATTTCATATACAGAAGAAGTATTTCAATTTTTACTGTTCTCGCTCTCCAAAGATATTCAAAAAGATGAGTATCAGTCTTTGCGTGAAAGTATTGCAAGTGGATCGGAAAATCTTTACAAGGATCTTCAAAATTGGGCTGAGAAAGAGACCTATATGGATGATGCAAATGAACCCATTCAGTTCTTGAATAAAATTCGTGAGCCTTGCGGACAGTTGAAAGATGAGAAGATGTGTAACAAATCTTCTATCTGTGGTTGGGTACAGAATTCATGCAAGATCAAGATTAGAAATACGGTCGTAGATGGAAATGCATTGTTACGTCGTCTTGCAAAGGTTCTTAAAGATAATGAAAAACAGAGAAGTTTAGTCCTTGATGAAAGACTGTCACCATTTTTCAGCACCATTCTCTATTTGGAAATGCCAAATGAACTGATTACAACAGAGGTTTAGAATAAATCAAGTTGACATGTTATATCATGAGCAACATTTGAAGGAGATCCTGATGTGTAACTGGAATACAGATGAATCAAATCACCTGCATTAAGATTTAAAGAAGCATTATAAAATGACCGATTGTAATCCGCTGCATTAAATGTTATTGTAAATGGTGTTACAATAGCCAAGTTTGCTTGGAATGCAACTGGAGAACCCGATGATCCTACTGTTTGACTGGAACTTACAGTCCATGTAGAACCACTCCCACTTACAATAGTAGTTCCTGCAGTAACTCCAGGTCCTAATAAGTATTGATTTGCTGCGATTGTTCCAACCAACCCAGATGTTACAGTAAGTGTTGTTCCGGAAATATATCCATTAAAGGTTGTTAAATTGGCAATCGGTGTGTAATACACCGTAAGAGTCAACGTATTGGTTCCGCCAGGAGCTACAGTTAACCCAGCAGACATTCCTGAAAGAATAGATGGTTGTTGAACTCTGAAATAAGCAGGAGGTAATCCAGCATCTGGAAATGTTCCTGCAGATACAGCCTGTGTTCCAGGCCATAACCATCCAGCACCTGCACTGGTAATAGTTCCTTTAAGTCCATAATATATAATAGTTGGATATACATAGGTTGAAAAGCCCTTACCACCTGCTGTTTTTGTAACCAAATCTGTTCCTGGACCTATCTGAATACCTGCAGAGGCTAAATAGGTTGGATTTGTAATACTAATAGGATTACTCTGCAAAATATCCGAAGCAGTATAAGATTGTCCTACTGTTGGTGTCACCGTTCCAACAGTTGTAGAACGCATCTGAATAGAGCCTGTATTTCCAGAATCTGCTGTTTCCACTCCTACATAGGAACCAGTTGATGTAGTATCGGTAGGTTGTGCTACATAAACATTTGTATCACGAGTGCTTAATTGATTAGAATTTGAAACCAAAATACCACGTTTATTTCCTTTTCCGTTGGAATACACGTTGATTGTTGAACCTTTGATAGAGTTGAATGAAAACGTAGATGAATTTAATGCTCCTGTTCCATTTGCCTCTATTCCAGTAACGGTAGATGTCAGAGAAGTTGCCATCGTAGAGTTACGAACATTTAACACGCATACACGAAGTTTTGATGTTTGAGAAGAAGTTCCACCAAATACAATGCCTTTCAGAACAACATTATCTGTTGAACCAGTGCATGTAAGGTTTAATGTTAAGTCTTCTACTCTACAACCTTCACCCATAGTTATAAGTGTTGCGGAACCAGTCACATTCAGTTGTAAAATACATGTTTGTAAACTCATTCCACGCAGAGATACGCCATTTGGTATAGTAATACCGGAAGTGAGAGCATATGTTCCTGGAAGAATATAGATTGTTTGTCCCGATGTTGCAGCGGCAATTGCTCCACCTACAGAATTATACGGTGTCCCTCCTGCATATGCAGTTGCATCATTTCCATATACCGAATCTACAATCAATACATTTCCACGAATTGCACCGTAAGGAATTGGGGGATAACAATTTCCGCCTTTTGCAGAACCAACTACTCGTATACCTCCGCCAGGAGAATATTGTAATAGTGCCATTGTGATTATTATAGTGTTTTATTTAAATACTGGTTATACTCGCATCAAGATATCCATTCATGGACTCCTTGTAGTTGGAATTTGAGAAGCCACCAATATTTGCAATACGGCGTGTCTTTTCAGTAAACATAGAAGCATCTCGTGTCTGAGATACATATACCTTGCTTTTTCGCACATCAATTGGAACCCATGGCAACGTCATTGGATTCTTCTGCGGATCAACTGAAATACTATTCCAATAAGACCAGCCAAAAATTAATAATAAAAGGCCTACAACACCAGTATTGATGTTAAATAGACTCATTATACTTTTCTAGTTATTCTTCTACGACGTCTTGTTTTACGACGACGACCAAATCCACGCACATCTCTGCCAATTCGTGAATATGCAACATGTTTGAGTGTAGGCCTCGTTGTCAAATGACCCTTTGCAGCCAACATATCCAGGGCTCGCTGTTTTTGAGTAACTTTTAAAGATTCCATTATACTTTTACGAGACTCAATTTTGAGATTCGTAAAGGTAGAAATTTATACTACACTACGCTTAAGCAGTAGCAGGCTTCTTGAAATGCACCTTCAAGAATGATTGAAGGTTCAAGTAGGTAACCTGATCCTTGTCAGTGACTCGCAACAACTTGCTGAGGGCTGCATTTGGAAGGATGGTTCGCTTGAAGTTAGGATCATAGCACTTGTGCTCCTTGACGTACTCGCTGATGAACTTGGTAACCTCAGTCTGTGATCGCTTGGATCCAGCTGGAAGTCCCATGAAGGCAGAGAGCTCATCAGTCAATGGGCGTTGAACCAAGAAGGCGTTGTTCGCACGACGAGCCTCCCAAGCCTTTCGCTCTTCAGCAGTCATGTCCTCAGGGTTCTTTCTCTTCTTCTTCTTGGAGTCGCGTTGCTCACGCTTGGATTGCTTGGCGGCCTCTTGGACGGCACGGACAGCATCACGCACCTTGGAGTTGAACTCTGAGGAGAGAGCCTTCAATTGCTCACTCAAAGAAGTGAGGAGAGCATCGGTTGAGGTGTGAACAGCTGGAGTCAAAACGGCTGGGGCAGCAGATGGAGTCTCAGTAGTAGGAACAACTACCTCTGCCTTAGCCTTGACGGCCTTGGCCTTGGTTGCCTTTGGGGCGGCTGCTGGAGCTGGGGTCGCGGCTACAGCGGGGGTTGCGGCTGCGGTCTTCTTCGTGGTCTTCTTGTCACCTGGCATCTTGTTTGTCTTTACGGAAGTAACTGTTGCACTCATTTCTAACGCGGTTGATATACTTCTTATGCTCGGCGGTCATGTAAATGGTTAACTCCGATATAACGCAGAGACTACACGAAAAATAAACTCATAGGGTTGGTGGCACAAAGTTAGCATACGCATTAACATCAGGAGGGAGAAGAGGGACGACTGGTAGTAGGTACCCACGGAAGACAGGTGTACCCCCGTGTTGCAGTAGGACACTAATTTCATTTCATAGGGGTTCATCTTCTTCTTGAGGATTTCATCCTTCAAAATCTGGAAGAAATGATAATACTCGCGAGGACCAAAATCAATAAATAGATTAGGATGAATATTATCAAATCCATGGTCGTGGATGACTTGGCATACACTATTCCAACGACACATGAGCCGTTCAGAAAACAGATTTGATTCAGGTGGAATAGGATGTTTGTACTTATCACGGTACCTCCAGATTTCTCGTAATCTGCTTTTGGTCTCAATTGTTAATTGACTCTTTGTATATGGATTCGTAGGACGAAAGGACCGTCTACACCAATCCCAAATAGTACTGAATTCAAAGAACCATATTTTGCCTCCTTCTTCAAATGCGAAATAATCGAAGGGATGAACTTTATTCTTATCCGCATAGGTAACACAATCCTCATCATTCACGATGACACTTCGTTTGAGAACACCAGGACCTGCATTCTTCAACCGAATACGAACAAGATAACCACGAATCATCGCCTGTGCTTTTGGAAGCTTGATAGCCTTGACTGACATAACATCTACCCAAAGTCTTGGACTCTTGGATTTTATATGTCTTCCACACAGACCTCCATCACACAACGCATTTGATTTACACTGCTCATCCGATTTCCTGTTTTGAGTCGCAGCACATTTCATTATTAGAAAAACGGATAGTAAATGAAAGCCGGAAAAAACGGATCTTCCTTTTTCAAACGAATTCCAGGTACAAACTCTCAAATGGCAACTAACGCAATCATCAACGTAAACAACCTCGACGTATCCAAGATCACTTTCAGCGAAATCCGCACAAACAAGGCAGGCGGTAAGAGCGTACAGATCAAGTATAACGGACAAAACTTACAAATTCGTATTCCAAAGATGACCTATCTTGCCGGTGTTAACGTTCGTGTGGACGAGAACAACGGAAGCAGAACGTATACTCTTCCAGCTTCATTGACTGGGTGTGATTCCTATGCAAAAGAACGTGATGTGTCTGGAAGCGAAGTCGGTAACTTATACAACTTCCTTCTTGACCTCCAAGAGAAGATCGTAAAGACTGCAGTTGATCGCAGTGTATCCTGGTTCTCAAAGGCCAGAAAGGAAGAGGTTCTTCGTGACAGCTTCAAGCAAATCCTATCTCCATCGGTTGAGAAGGTCAATGGTGAATGGGTTCCAAATGGCAAGTATCCACCAAGCTTCCGAATGAAGATTCCTGTCTATGACGGCCAAGTCAGCATGGAAGCAATTGATGGAACCGGACAACCAATTGAATTGAACGAGAACAATCTTGAACAACGATTCCCAAAGCGAGTCCAAGCAAGACTTGTTGCTGCACCAAGCATCTATGTCACTGGTTCAGGATTCGGAGTCACTTGGCGTATCACCTATGCTCAAATCTTCCCAACTCAAAAGGTAACCGCTTCTCAAGTCTTCAGCGAGTTCATGGAAGACGAAGAGGTTCCTGCATCTACTCCTGCTGTGGCAACTCAGTCTGAGGAGACTGCTGAGGAGGAGACTCAAGAACAGGTTCAAGAGGAAGAGGATGAGGAAGAGACTCCTGCTCCTGCACCGGTTCCTGCTCCAGCACCCGCAGCTGCTCCAAAGAATCGTCGTCGGGTAGTCGCAGCTTAAGCCAAACACGGCTTCCTAAAGGGGGACGATGAATAACAAAGTCATCATCCACAAACAACACCCTCTTTTTGTTTGGGAAATCAAATGGAATGGTAGCAAAACTGGATTGATGTATCTGCTTGAAACTGCGTCTTCCACATACATCACAATAATAGACATCCGGCATAGAAATCAACATTCGTGGTGTAATAATTCGGAAATCACTTTCTAAACACCGTTCCATGACTGACAACGGAGAAGATGCCCATCCTTCATTTATAAAACGAGTATAGCTATGCTCAGGAAAATGGTCCCAAAGACTATTGTCCGTCACTCTCCAACCCTCTTCCTGCAGGAGTGTACCAAAATCGCTGTCGTGGTACCAAAGTAGGTTGTAGTCAGAATGGTTTTTTGAGTTGTGCTCAATACATCCTACTCGTTGAAACCCTTCATCATATAACCAATATACATTTGCATGTGTGTATTGAGGATCCTTTGATCCACGATAGACTTCACGTCCATCCATATTCCAGAGATCAGAAACCACATTCTCATCATGGTCTGCTATTTCATCTGAAATTGGATACAGTATTTTTGAATCTAAAATTGAATACATTGTTATTATTAGACAGATTAATCAAACCGAACAACAACGCGAACATCATGATGACGAACCGATTTAGTTGCTGATCTAGAAAGCTCGTGTCTCTTTCTACGGACTCCTTCCTCTCCCTCTTTGGGCTGAATGGTAGTGGAACATTCTTCCATGTCCTTGTGCACCTCATCGTAGTGCTCTTCTAAGAAATCTAATACCTCATCTTGAATAGCCCACTCAAAGAAATTGAGCTGACCGACCGTGGTAGAAAATCCATTGAATTGAATTCGCTTCCATCGGCAGAAGGGATCAAACATCTTTTTGCTATACGCCTTCAGATTGGATTTGTAAGCAAGATATACAATCACATGACGATTAGATTTTGTCATATATGAAACATTGTGCTTCTTCGCATAGTTGGTAACCAACCAATCCATCAATCGCAGACTGATGCGAGATTCTCCACTTAGAATAGGTCGTATTCTTTCAAAATTTCCATCCTTCGCATAAAAACTTTCAAGTCGGTGTAATACCCATTGCTCCTTGCTTTGTATTGTTGTTGTATCCATAGTTGTCATTGTATTATTCGGTTTAAATTGGGTTTTCGCAGAGTTGCCTTTTATAATATAATGGAAGATGCTTTGCGTCAATGGTTGATGGATAATCGGCCATATACACGCCTGAATACAAGACTCAAACATTTTGCCCTGTTTTGTAAAACTCTTCAACCAGAACTGGGATACTGTACTATAATACGAACCGTAAAACGAATGGCCTATAAATTATTGGAAGGGGATTTAGGTAAGATTTGGATGAGAGATAGAAATGTTGAGCGTGTAATTCGTGAATACGGACAAAACGACCAACGTACATCTGCTTGGCACGCCAAACGAAGTGAAATGGTAACAGCATCCGAAATATATCAATTATTTACTACTCCTGCTGCCCGTCTAGAAGTGATGCTCAGGAAATTGGAGACAACAAAGAACGGTTCGGGTGGGACATCAAACGCTCTCATCTGGGGCACACGATTTGAGCCGATTGCGAAACAGATTTATGAGGAACGGACTAATTGTAAGATAACAGATGTCTCCTGTGTTCAGCATCCGAAATACTCTTTTCTTGGCGCGTCACCGGATGGCATCATCTTTCCCTTGGATGATAATGTCCCGCGGTATGGTCGTCTGGTAGAATTCAAGTGTCCTATTTCTCGTGCTCCAAAAGATGAGATACCAATTGGCTATCAATATCAGATGCAGTTACAGATGGAATGTACAGGAATAGATGAATGTGAGTATGTAGAGTTTCGGTTCAAACAGGTTTTCTACAGTGAGTGGTTGAAGTTTGATGGACGCAAGGGATTCTTCAGTGTATCACCGGAAGGTGTTGTAAAATATGATGAGATACAGGAGTGTGAAGATACTCAATGTGTATACTGGATACTACAGGATATCAAAGAAGGGTTTGTAAAATACGACCCGGAATGGTTGCCGAAACATATTGACGCCGTTCAAGCCTTCTGGAATGAAGTACTAGAACATCGCAAGAATGGAACATTGCCTAAAAAACCTGAATTGCCCTCACTTGATGTATGAGCGGTATTGATTAACCTGCCAGATACTTGGAGTGCCTTGAACGGGACCCATATTATACGGAGCAGGAGTCATATGATTCGTGGATTGTTCGTAGGACGAGTCTTCCTTTGAAATAGTCTTTGCTACCTGACGAGTATCCAAGAATTCAGGTTGGAATTTTTCTTTTGAGAATGTCTGGAGGACAAACCAAAGGGCGACTAGGGCCAGTCCGAAAAGCAAGTAATGGTTCATTATTGAAAGACAGGAAAAAACGAACCACTTACAATCTACGAGAAAGACAATACACAATGGAAGAGAAGGCTCTTGAAATAATTCAGATTATGCTATCCCGTCGTAGAAAGGGTTCCACGAAAGTAGAGCCAATTAATTTGGAAGGCGTGGAAGGTGCAAATATTTATACAATCGGAAATACGTTGGTAATCTTTAGTCAGAAGAATAGCGTTATTGATAGAGATATTCAGAAATTCATCTCTGCTGCAGAGGTTCATGAATTCACACAAGGACTGATTATTGTTGCAATGTCACCTCCCTCGGAGAATGTTCTCAAGTTTGTCAAATCCCATGCGAAGAATCACGTCCAGTTCTTCCATATCAATCAACTCAAATTTGATATTACAACTCATCGTCTTGCTATGCCTCATCGTATTCTGAATGAAGAAGAGAAGACGGCTGTGTTTAGGCAGTATAATATTCTTAAACCCGAGGAACAGTTGCCTTGGATTGATTCCCAAGACCCAATGGTGAAGTGGATTGGTGCTATTCCTGGCGATATCATTGAAATTGAGAGACACAGTGATACTGTTGGAAAAAGTTTCTATTATCGCTACTGTGCGGAAGATGTAAATGTCGCATAAGAATAATGGATGAACTGGAACAGAAATATGCAGAATTGCATAATCTCTATGAAGAGGAGATATCCAATGCCATAAATGATCCTGAGAAAGCGGATATGGCAAAAATAAAGAAACTCAATCTTCAACTGACGGATATTCTTCACCAAATGATTGAGGCTCTTACCAATGTCAAAAAGGAGTCGGGAAACATAGTGATTTATCGGGATGAACTGCTGCAGAGACTCCGACGTATTCAGAACGAATACAATGGACTCGCCGATGCATCCGATAATGTAGAAACACTTCGAATGATTCGCAAGACAGAATACTTGCGAGCGAATAAAGACATCAATTTTTACATGGTATTCTTTTTGGCTGCTTGTGTGATTTTGATTATTCTTATTCTGTTTACCGTCCCGCTACCATCGCTACCCCGATTAAACCTGCAATTAGAACAGCCTTTACCATATAGGGTGCAAGGGAATCCTTATGCTCGTTCTCTTTAATCTTTTTGATTCGTAGATATTCGTCTTGAATCTCAGGTCCCTTTTTCTGTATTAATTGTGATTCTTGATGCAGTCTATCAAGTTCTGATGTATATTCATCTTTAAAGGATGACATCATATCTTGATTCGTATCAACCTGTGCTCTCAAATTCGTTAGTGTCTCATCCAGTGCCTGCTGAGCTGATTGATAGGCCTGTCTGTTGGCATCGTTACCTGAAACAGCGTAACGAATGTAGTTCTTTTTGTAAATATCAAGGGTCTTTTGAAAGTCCGTCCAGGACATAACCGATTGCTGTGACATTATCTTGTTGCGGTAAAACAAAAATGCCAACTAGTCCATTCTTAGACCTCGGTCCTACTCCACACATCCGACCAGGAGACGCTTCGGACTTCACTCGTCTTGTGCGATTGTCTGCCACAGTTGCTCCTTATGTTAACAACTCAACTCCAAACTCCGCTCCCACTCTTGGATGGAAATCCAATGAGGTCTCTGCTGGTGCTCGTTTGACCACTCCAATCTATGGCAATATCAGGGCTTTTATTCCTAATCGTTAAGTAATAGAATGGGAGCAGGATCTTCTTGTCCAAAAGATTTTGATCAAGGCACTGGGTTTTCGTGCCATCATAAGTGTCCCGATCAGTTCAAATATGTTCAACAACAGAACCCTTTGAGCGAATCGTGTGTATATATTTCCGATAACGAGTTCTCGTTTCATTTGAAAGACCTTCCTATACCGAATCCTAAACAACCCGAACCTGCAGAATATGAACAGGAACGCAAACGGGTAAAAGATGAGGTCGCCAATATTCTCAACAATCTTCCAGTTGTAGATACAATTGGTAATCTTAAAAAAGATGAAGAGAAACGTATCATAGACCACGAGGCTATTCAAACAGAATATGCTGCCTTCAGTAGTGCCGCAGGAGCAGCAAACGATATCAAGAATACATCCGACTCTCTGCGTGTTATGCGACCAAAGACTGCCCCCGATTCTGATTATGAACGAGAACGTCAAGCCATTCTAAATATTATAAAACACAAACTGATTGTTATTCAGGTTGCTCTCTTTACAGTTGTAATCTGTCTGATTGAGTACCTTGTCATTCCTGCAAGCTACGTCCATGGAGTCGCACTCTTGACTTTATGTGTTGGAGGAGCAGTTGGAATCTATCTTTCAAGTATATAATGGAAGTTCCCGACATTGAAAAGGAAACACAAGCAACCACTGAGGTTCAGCCAACGATTGATAAATACAAGATGAGTTACACCAATATTATGAACCAAGTCACCAATCAGCATACAACGATTGAGACCGTGGATGCTGCAAAGAATAAGATCAAAGGAATTGAAGAAGACCTTCATTTCTCAGTGTCTACATTTGGTAAGCAGATCAATGATATTCGCAATCAGATTAATATTGATAAGAAGCAGGCTCACAAAGAAACTGTCAATTATTTTGATAGCATTCTGAATATTCTGTTAATGGTTGCTTTAGTATTCGCAGTCTATTCCTTAGGAAAAGCAGTCTATTCTCGTATATATCCTGCTCCTTCTTTGTATACCAAAGTTTAATGGAAATAGAAGATTCGCGCACTGTTGCTGATTTTCAAAAAAAGACCTTCTGTGGTCATCCACGAGCACATGTTGTTAGGGTTCTCCTTCAAAACATTTCGCTTGGACACGCAGATTATGCCTGTTATTGGACACTGGAATTGTTGGCCTCTGGATTGGTTCACACTCTCTGGATGGCATTCTTTCAAGCCGCTGCTCTTCATATCAACCGTGCTCAACCACAAGTCTTTATGTATCTGTCCGATACCTATGAGAAATACGCTCCCATTGAACAGAGTTACAGCATCTCAAATATGACCTCTATTCGTAACCATCCGGATGTTCGTCATATTCTGTGTGAAGTTGCTTCCACTCTTTCTCTTTGCCGAAAGAATAAGTTGCCATCTTTACCCACTATCAAACCCGAACACGATTTTGACCCGATTACTGTTCAGGAACAATTGAAGGCTCCATCCTCTCTGTTTGGAAAGATGGTCCTCAAACCAAATGATCCTCTTACAGTTGCTATTCCTATCAACGAAATCTGTTACTGTCTTCGTCCCGATGTGCGGGATGTAGGCCGAACTCTCTATTGGATGTCCTGGATATTTGCTTGGTGCCGAGAGCATAAGAAACAGACCAAAGAGCATCTTCTATTCGGAAATCGTTCCGATGAATTTGTGAATTCTAAAGACGGACAACATCCAGTGTGGCTTTTTTGGGAGTGTGTAAAAAAACAGACTCAACCGTATACTCGTCAATATATTGATACTCTCTACCGAATGTACTGCCTTCGTTGGTCGCCGAGCGATGCGAAATCTCGCCAACCCCTCCTGATTTCTGCAATTTTATTAGTATGTGAGGGTACCACATTTGATACCACACCTGTTACAGGAAGCACAATTCAGGTCGCGAATATTCTGAATGGAATGCCTGCATGGATTGATGCCATCGTGCGTATGAAAAAGAGTTTCCAATAAAACGGAACTATTTAAACGGAAGTATGTCGGGGTTAATGGCTTCACAATTTGTACCAACTATCTCTGCCTCTTCGGTGGCATCTATTATTGGTCTCAATAAATACAGACCGATTCCTCAGGCGATGTACGAGGTACTCTGTAAGGACAAGGCAATCAAAGAAAAGATATACCAGATTGAACGGGCTAACAATCGCAAATCAATTGTGATGTTGAAAAATATGTTATTAGCGGATTCCAATGTGAAAGATTTTGTGTCCAACGCAGTGAATTCCTGCGATGGATTGTCAAATATAGAACCAGTATTGGACCAGGCAAATGTAACAGCCAATGCTATTCTTGCTCTCAAATATCAAGAGATTCCTGCTTCGGTCCAATCTTTAATCCGCGATGAAGTGCGAGGTCAAGTCCAGAAACAAAGAGGACTAAAGAATGAGAATGCTATTTTAGACAAGTATGAAGAAGAGAATAACGTTCAAGTAATTGAAAGAAATACAAAAATGCTTAGCAAGACCTATTCCAATTTCAAATTGGTTGGCAGAACCGATGGATATGTCGCATCATTAAATAGAATCGTGGATTCAAAGGACAGAGTACGATTTGTGAAAGAACCTCCTATTTATGATGAGATTCAAATGAGGGTGTATATGGATATGGGCGGAATCCCTGAGGCAGAATTAATTGAACGCTTTCCAGATGCTCCTGTTCGCAAGACACTCTATCAAAATGACCCGGTCAAATGGAAAGCAATTGAAGACGCACTCACTCACGCGGCTAACATCCTTCAAACGGCAGTGACAAACGAGGAGGAATTAAAACGAATAGTTTTCGCAAACACAGTAGCATTATAACAATGGACATAACCATCACCCAGGATATACCAAAAACAAAGCCCATATCTACATACGAGACATCCTTCATTTACTTGGGACTGCGAAGATATGACAGCACAAAGAAGAAACTACAAACAATCACAAAACATGGTGATAAGTATCGGTTTGAAGAAATTGATTATATGCCAACCGTGATTTCAAGAGGATACCATACCGAACTCGTGAGAGTCACAGAATACTCCATTCAACCACGCATATGGATGGAAGAGATAAATGATCACGCGTATGTGTATCGTCAAATCCAGTAAGACTACAAGACAAATGGATTTGGTGTCTCTGTCCTTGTCAATTATAGTCGCATTCGCAGCACTTCATCTTGTAGCCTTTTTTGTTATCAAAACTATGTATCCGCCACAACCAGTGGCTTACGTAGAACCGGTGATAGAAAAGGTAGTGAATGTTGAACCGCATAAAGAAGTTATACCAGTTGAGACACCTAACACGGAAAGGGAATCTACCGTCATCATCCCCACTATTGAAGATACCCCAGTACAGCGGGATGCCGGGGTGGATAATCCTGAGCCACAACAATGATGGTGAGGCTCAATGTATTTTTACAGATATGAAAGAGACCAAGCAGGAGAATGTGCCTGTAATCATTGATGAACGATTGTGTTCCGATACTATCTTTCGTGCGGTGAAACTTTCAAGGGATATCTTTTTGATTGTGGATATCTACTATCTCAATGGTTCCTTTCTTCACGGTCGTAAGAACTTTGAAGAACGAAAACAGATTATAAGTGAATTGCTTGACCTATTTCATACGACTGACTTGGCTGCGTTTTTCTCAATTGATGATGTTCCTGTTGGCATACCGATTCGTGGATATGAGTATTATGATATTCTTCCAGGAAGCATTGGAATTTTTGTAGAGGGTGAAAGTAAATGAGTGGCACATGCGGATCAATGGCGGGTGGTCGTCGTCGTAAAACAAGAAAAATGAAAGGTGGCAATGGATACGGTGTAACTGGCAATGCCAGTGATGTCATCGCACCCGGAGCCCTTGCTTATGTACCAAATAACACATCAGGTGGACCAGTAACTCCTGGACCAACTGGAGGTCGTCGTAGAAAGTCAAAGAAGAGTTTGAAGAAGTCTCGTAAGACTCGTCGCAGAAAGAGCATGCGAGGTGGAGGATCTGTATCAGCTGTTGGTGCCTCGTTCGCAGGAACTGGATCCCGTGGAATTGCGGATTATGTCCCTTATGCGGCCAGACTTCCTCCTGGTGGTGATTTTGCCATTCCACGATAAGCAGCATCTGCTATCACATATGGCATATAGAGAGGGTCGTTGGTAACAATAAATGGTCCTCCTGTTTTCATACAGGTAAGATACATATCTTGCATCTTAAATTTTAAATCGGTATACTCAATCCAACGAGACCACGCTTTGTGTGTTCCCATTGCGCTTGTAACCATTGTAATCGGTGATGCCTTCATTTGTAGAACATAAAAAAGAGTGATGAGAGGACTGATAATCATCTCAACAATCAAATTTAACCATTTAGTCCACGAGCGTGGGTTGCACTCCTTCCTGAGTTGGATGTACCTCTCCGCTATTTGAAACGGGTTCATCTAATTCTATTACTATTCCATCTCCTGGAAATTCATGTTCGTTTAACGACTTATCCATGTATTTCAGGTTCTTATTTGACATCAGTTTTTCAACCAATTCTCTGCGAATAACGTTTCCTGGAAACAGGAACTTATTGAATGTTGCGGTGTATTCTTCTTCGCTATCCTTCTCTCCAATCCAAACCCAAGGAACCTTAACAGGTGCAAATGCATCGCCTTCAAAATCAGTGATATCCTCTCCACCATAGATAACGCGGAAACGCTTGGTATCCGCATTCACCCACTCTTCAATATAGATAGCATCTTCTGGAACCGGAATATTTCGGTATGTTACATCGTATTTGTAATCGCCATTTTCAGAAATAAAGTAAATACGATAAGGTCCATCAGGGTCAAAGGGTTGTAACCACATAGCATTGGCAATGTTTTCTACAAATTTATAGAACATTGTGAAGTATCGCAAAAGTTCAAACAGGATATCCATTGTTTAATAAATACCATTACTCGCTGCAGGTAAATCATTCGTTTTCGCGTTCTTATCCAAAAACTTCTCCTTTTTCTTCATAAAAAGTTCGTCAAACTGAGTGCCTAACGCGATGGAGGTTGCCAACGATGTAATGATGAAAGGAATTGCGACCAAGAACCAAGAAGCAGCACCCAATCCCATTCCACAGAGCATATCAAGTACAACGACGACTGCTAATCCAAGAACACCTTTTACAACAAAGGTAGCATAGAGACCGTGTCCCAAATCAAGACCGAGTTGGACGACTAAGAAGATTAAATAAAGAAGAGCAGGTGGGCAAAGGTCTTCAATGAAACGCATTTTCAAGTATTACATTTAAAGAAAGAAAATGAGTGAAACACCGTTTTTACCAGAAGATGTGGAAGAAGTGATGTCCTTCACTGGTTGTACACGTGACGAAGCCGTGAATGCGATTACAACTTACGGAAGTCCTCTGAAAGCTATGTTAGAATTGACACCTGAGCCACCAAAGAAACATAAGTGGGACAGCAATCTAACCGAAGAACAACGAATTATGTGTCAGCGTGGCCGAGATTTGCAGGACAAGGTTAACGCTGTATTCTCAGTCGCCCATTCGCAAGGGAAAAGCGCCCTGCAGGCTGTGCCGGAACAGACGACGTTGGAGCAGGCTGAGACGAAGGATTAGATGAAGATGTTCTGGATACGTAGTGTATAACTGGATGCTGACGAGAGAAATCTTCAAGAATTTCAGATATGCGAGTCTTTTCGTTGAACATATTCATGCTCTCAATATGAGCCTTTGAACGGATGGATACATCAGAATAGAAATCTGGATCATCCAATTTTTTGATATTTTCAACCCATTCATCAGCATTATCGCGATTGGCTGCAATTGCAGCATCTCCTATCCACTCTGCTACTCCTTCTGTTGTTTTTCCAATCGCTGTTGGATTATTTACAGGTTTGGAATAGATAACAGGGATACCATTTAGCATGGATTCTACTGCGATACGGCCAAAACTTTCATAATAACTTGGAAACAACAAAACACGGGTTCGTTTGAGGATGTTACGAATATCATCATCAAATTTTACCCATTCTATATTTGGAGGAGGTTGTGGAATTTGAAGTTCTCCATAATATGGAAGGACACCTAAAAATTTACGATCAGGCATACGTTTGGCAATCTCATAATATTGCAGGACACCCTTATTTATATTTGCATTTACTAACGTGATACAATCTCCTGAAAAAGGTTCTTTAATTTCAATCTGTTCTCTATGCATGATTGGTCTTACAACTTCTGTTCGTATAATAGAAGAGGGAAATCCATCAATATTTTTATAATTTGATTCCATGACCTTGTTGATAAACATCAGCATCTCAACCCATTTATTACTTGCATTTCCACGAATAGCGTTGTAATTTCCATCAAAATGACAGGTCGCAACAATTGGCACGTCGTATTTACGATTGTTTATTTTACGCACTTCTGGAAGAATGGGCGAATGAGGGCATACGAATAGATCAGCACTGTCCATATAGGAAGCACCTGCAGTGTAGTGCATAAACCGAAAGCCTCTGTAAAAACCACCATTATAGCCTTCTTTTGGTTTTTGGATTATCAGAAATACAACCGAGTGGCCACGTTTCTGTAGTTCCGTTGCTAAGTCTATGTCGTGCAAAAATGCACCGCACAAATCGGGCATACGATTTGCAAAAAAGACAACTTTCATTATGTTTTAAGCACTAACTCGTTTTGTTTGAACGAGACGAGTGGAATCACCCCCTCGTGTCCATCCTTCAATCCAGTTGCTTGTGTTAGAATACTCAGACTGCTTAAGAGGAATCAATGGGTCATAATAGTTACCAATTGCTTTGTCCATGATAGTATTGGTCTCCTTGCGGTTACGAATGATAGCAGAATGAATTAATCCACTCTCATCATCTACCTTGGATGGCTCACCTCCTCCAAGATTGGGGGTCGTGGCAAATGGTCTGGCCCACAATTGTTTAGGACCCTTGTGTCTCCAGGCTCCCGGTGTTCCCCATCGCAACTCCGTATTCTCATCTACTTTGCAGCCACCTCCTGCCATTCCAAGACCACCTTTGGCAATCATACCCACTTGGTCGGCCATAGCAGATGCAGGGTTGAGTGTATCAGAACATCCTGCGTTGACATTCAGGACTTGACTTGAAAAATACGAGGTATCCTTGAAACTCTGTGCGGAGGCATCGTAATTGTCTGAACGAATTCTTGTTGGTGCGAAAAACCAATCCGAAGTATTGGTGGTTGACATGCTTACAAGTAATCCAGAAATATTCGTATAAAACGAACGGCATTCTATTAAGATAAATTACAAGGCAATGGCACAGGTGATTCAGCCCTGTGATTGGCATGAACACGATGAAAGAAATGGGTATGTCGTAGATATGTACGGCAGATTAGAAGATGAAAATGTAGCCTGTGTTAGAATATCTGGGTTCCGTCCATACTTCTACGTCAAAGGAAAGAGACCTAGTGTAGGTATTCCAATGGAAGTGGAAAAGTATGATGTCCTTGCAGGATTTCAGAACCTAGAACCTATTAATGTGTGGAAAGTGGAATTCCGAACTCTACGTGAATTCAAAGAAGGTATATCTATTATTGGTGGTTGTACTTGTTTTAAAACTGAAATTGGAGAACAATGTACAAAATGTAAAAAAATTAAAAACAATAATAAACTTTATGAAAGTGACCTTCCACCACTCCTGAGAATGTTCCATATCAAACATCTCAATCCAGGGTCTGCTGTCAAATTCAAAGGAAAGCAGATACCTATTCCTATCGATAAAGAAACCAACGAACCCAAATACAATGTTGATTGTTTCTACGAATGTTCCTATACAACTCTTGAAGCAAGTGAAGTCAATATTCCAATGTTGGTGGCTTGTTATGATTTGGAAATGTATTCAGAATCAGGCTTATTTCCAGTCGCAACCAAAGGAGACCCAATTACTCAAATGGGTATCAGTTATCGTTGGTCGGATGCTATGATGACACCGGTTGTTCGCAAGGTATTTGTGAATGGGTCTGTAGATGACGCAGAAGAGGATGATGTAGAATTCATATCCTGCGAAGACGAGGAAGATATGATTCGTCAATTTACAGCAGATGTTAGGTCTATGAATCCAGACATTATGTGCGGATACAATACCTTTGGTTTTGATGATGCCTATATTGAAGACCGATGTAAACAATTAGGAATCATGGAAGAGATCAATCTATCTCGGTCACCAATGTCTGTCACAAAAGTAGGAGAGAGTTGGAGGCCGAAGTTCTCCGAAACAAAGAAGTTTGAATTGGCATCTGGTAAATATGATTTGCGATTCGCGATTATGCGAGGCAGACTTGGATTGGATTTGCTTCTCAATATGAGACGCGAACATTCACTGGATTCTTTCAAACTTGATTCTGTGGCTTCTGTATTCTTGAAAGATAAGGTATTGAAATGGGAAGGAGGTAGAATATATACCAAGAGTACGCGTGGATTGCGAGAAGGGAATTATGTACGATTCAATTTAGTAGGCAATACTACTGATCCGTATCGGGATGGTGAGAAGTTCGTAGTCACAGATATTCAACCTAAATCCTTTAAGATAGAAGCAGCAGGGTTGTTTGATGAATTGAGTGAAGAAGAAAAGACATCATTGGAATGGACATTCTCAAAAGACGACATTGATCATCACGATTTATTCCGGCTCCATAAAGGAACATCTGCAGATAGAGCAGTCATTGCTAAGTATTGTATTCAGGATTGTGATTTAGTTCTCACTTTGATGGCAAAGTTGGATACTATAGTAAATGCTCGGGGTATGGCGGATGTCTGCAAGACTCCTCTCGATTATGTGTTACGACGAGGCCAAGGAATCAAGATTTTCTCAGCCGTTGTATACTATGCATCTCAAAGAAACCAAATATTGGCAACTCAGGAATCCTCCTATGGAGATGAAAGTTATGAAGGAGCAGTCGTCATTTCACCAAAGATAGGAATGTATCTTGACCAACCGATTGCTGTTCTGGATTACAACTCTCTTTATCCAACGAATATGATTTC